>Ga0209796_10000906_pt1 | contig 14496 bp, 9 predicted proteins | sample AgamicOrSfrz_FD_187167 | JGI IMG/M metagenome (GOLD analysis project Ga0209796, IMG submission 187167) | Agave microbial communities from Guanajuato, Mexico - Or.Sf.rz (SPAdes) (version 2) | ecosystem: Host-associated > Plants > Phyllosphere > Phylloplane/Leaf | place: Guanajuato, Mexico...
AAGCAAACGGCCCGCCTGCCTGTGGAATGGCGGTCGTCAGTTCGGTAAAGCTGAAGATAAAACAGGTGTACATGGCGGCGACAAACAGCGTCGTGACCAGAAAGCCCAAGGTACCCGCAGCGCCCCAGCCATAACTCCAGCCAAAATACTCGCCCGATATAACCAGACCCACGGCGATACCCCAGAGTTGCAGGGTGCCCAGGGTGGGTTTCAGTTTCTCTTTCATCACTGCGTTCCCCGTCTGCGTAAAGTGAAAAGCGATGCCTTAAAAGCTGACGGGTAGATGATGGACACAGCGCTAACAGAAAAACTTGACCGCAGAAAACAGAAACTCGTCGGCTGGGGTCAAGTCGCCCCAGCTCAGGCCGTCGTTACTCTGCTGAAGTCAATTTTTGCCTGCTCTCCTGTCAAGCGTGCGGGGAAGGTTCAGCGCCATGCTGAAGCCACACGCAGAGAGAGGGAGCCAGACATGAGCATTAAGCAATATGACACCTTGAGTAACGACGCCATTCTTCAGCTTGCCCATCAGGCATTGCAGGCCTATCCCGCCTGTCTGCACGCTGAGGTCAGACTGCTGTGCCGTTCCGAGAACGCGACCCTGTCTGTCAGCACGCCGCAGGGCCGCTATGCGTTGCGTATTCATCGGGGCGACTACCACGCTAAGCCGGATATTCAAAGCGAGCTTCACTGGCTGGACGCCCTTCAGGCCGCCGGGATCTCTGTGCCGGTTGCCGTCAGTGACGGGCAGGGCAACCGGATTCAGACGCTTCCCCTGCCTGATGGCGGCGAACGTTATGCCGTGCTGTTTCACTGGATAGAGGGCGATATGCTTACCGATGCGGTCGATCCGGCGGCATTTCGCCAGCTAGGCCGCATCACCGCGCAGCTACACCACCACAGCCGGCGCTGGCAAAAGCCGCAGGGCTTTCGCCGTCTCGTCTGGGATCATCACACCATGGTGTCTCCCACTGGCCACTGGGGCGACTGGCGGGATGTCGCTGGCCTGGCGCGGTCGCAACACGCGGTCGTTGAAGAGACGCTGGCCCATGTGAGCCGCGAGATGGCGGCATTTGGTCAGTCGCCCGATCGCTATGGCCTGATCCACGCCGACCTGCGGCTGACGAATCTGCTGGTTCACAAAGGCGAAACGCGGGTCATTGATTTTGATGACTGCGGCATGGGCTGGTACCTGCACGATCTTGCCGCTGCCATCAGCTTTGTCGAGCATCATCCCAGCGCCCCGCAGTGGGTGGAAAACTGGTTAAACGGCTATGAGCAGGTGGCGCACGTCAGCGATGAGGAGCTGGCAATGATCCCGTCTCTGCTGATTCAGCGCCGCATCCAGCTGACGGCCTGGGTGGCCTCCCACAGCGAAACGGAGATGGCCCGCAGCCTGGGCAGCGGCTGGGCCGGCGACACGGTGCGCCTGTGCCATCGCTACCTCGAAGGCGCCCGTTTGCCGATTGGCGTTTAGCGCACTCCGACGGTGCCTGAATGGATGATTGCAGTGCAATCTATTCTGAGGCGGCGCTAAGTCGCTGTTATCACGCGGCCGACGGCTGGTATGTTTTTTGCAGAAATAACAGATGTTCAGTTTCAGGCGGAAAACATCATGACCAGCAGATTTCCAGAGGTGGCGCTTACAGCCTTGTCCAGCGCAGGAAGCCAGCACCGTGGCGTCCTGTCGGCCGCCGCGACAGGACTGGGTGATTTCATTAACGCTCAGGGCGGCGATGTGGACCGCATTTTTGGTATCAGCGGCATCGATCCTGATACGCTCGCCTGCCCGACGCTGAGTCTGGATCTGGTGAATTACTGTCGGGTGCTGGAGGAAGCCGCCAGTCAGGCGGGCGTGGACAATTTTGGTTTGCAGTATGGCCATCAGTTCCGCCCGCAATCGCTGGGACTTATCGGCTATATCGGCTTATGTTCGGCCACGCTGGAACAGGCGCTGCGCAACGTCGTAAATGCGTTTCCCTGGCATCAGCACAACACCTGTATCCGTCTGACGGAGCACAATGATTGCTGGCAACTCGATTATCAGGTCCGTCACGGCGCGATTCTGCTGCGCCGGCAGGATGCTGAGTTAACGTTAGGTATGTTTCTTAACCTGATTCGCCACGCGGCAGGACGACACTGGGCGCCGCGCGAAGTCCACTTTGAGCATCCGCGCCCTGAACACTGGCATGAGCACTGCAAGGTCTTCGATGCGCCGGTCTATTTCGATCAGCCCTTTAACTCGATGATCGTGGCCAAAGCGGATCTGAACCGCAAAATGCCGGATCACGACCCCATGCTGCTGCTGGTAATGCAGGATGCGATCCGTCGGCTCAGCCCGCCAGCGGTCAATCAGGACACCGTTAATCAAACCCGCACCGACATCCATCTTCAGTTACTGAGCGGCGAACCCTCGCTGGAAATGATCGCCGAGAAACAGGGATTATCCGCCTGGTCGTTACAGCGGCGGCTGCGCGATGAGCAGACCTGTTTTTCCGCCCTGGTCGACAGCGTGCGCAAGGAAATGGCGACCCACTATCTGAAGCAACACCATTTGTCGGTGTCAGAAATGGCGCTCTTACTGGGCTATTCTGAGGTCAGCGCCTTCTCCCGCGCATTCCGGCGCTGGTTTGGCTGCAGTCCGCGCGACTGTCGTAAATCGCAAAGTAACGTTTTTCTTTGACTATGCCCCCTCATTAGCCAGCCGGTAAAGCTATATGGGGATAAAAATAGCGCTTAAATAGAGAGAAGCGCGCGCAAAAATGGGCACGGATTAGAGAACATATTCAGATTTACGACGAAAAAATTTAGCAATAAATGTTTTCTACCCGCAAAAATAGATAATTCCCGCCTGGGAATTCTCCTCCTTTAAAATAATCCTAAATACGCAAAGCCTGTTCTGAAGAGAGAATTATCTATTCAGGTATGCCCGGCGAACCAGACTGCATCTTATTTAATCGATATAGGATTTTACGTGATGAATTATCTGATTGTTAAGAAGTGTCTGAAATATTAAAATTATAAAGATCATTCCCTTGGTTGTTATTTATACAAAGCAGCGCTTATTTTTAAAATAATCTTAATGGCTCTCAAATATCCTTTTTTCTCAGCTTGAGAACGCCTTTTATTTAATGGAGTTATTATCAGCATGGTGGCTTGCTACCCGCCTCGTCTTAAGCGTAAGCATGGACTTTATATTGTCTTATTTATTCAACCAGGACTGGCTGTCGGCAGCGCTAACGACCCCCGCAACGCGTCGCTAACGGTGAGAGAGAGCGTTTATCGCGCCTTCCAGACGCAGCAGCAGCACAGCGAAGAAAAGAGCCTGCAGGCGAGAGCGGGCGCAGGCGCCAAACTGGCGCAGATGCTCGGCCAGGATGCTTCCGCCGACCGTCTCGGCGCCGTGGGGGGAACCATGGCCTCCGGCCTGTTTAGCTCCGCGGTGCAGCAAAGTCTGGCTTCTTTTGGCACAGCCCGCGCCAGACTCAATCTCAGCAGCGCGCATTTTGACGGCAGCGAGTTCGATTTTTTATTTCCCCTTAATGAAGATCGCCGCCATCTGCTGTTTTCTCAGACAGGTATCAGGCGCATTGACGGCAGAACGATGACCAATATCGGGCTCGGTTACCGATTCTGGCCCTCAGAAAACACCCTGCTTGGCGCCAGCGTTTTTTATGACTATGACATCAGCCGTAAGCATAAGCGTCTGGGTACCGGTCTTGAATATGGCCGCGATTTTTTCCGCGTCTCTGCCAATGGATATTTCCGCCTTAGCGACTGGAAAAGGTCGCAGGATTTTACCGATTATCACGAGCGCGTTGCGAACGGTTTTGATATCCGAACGGAAGCGTGGCTTCCCTCTTTACCTCAGCTGGGCGGCAAGCTCTCCTGGGCGCGATATTATGGGGATCGGGTCGGCGTTTTTGGACCGGACGATCTCCAAAAGAACCCTCAGTTGCTTACCGTAGGCGTCAGTTATACCCCCGTGCCGCTGGTGGGCATCTCGATGCAAAAAACGCTTAATACGCGCGGCGGTCGAGATGAATTCTCCGTAGGGCTTAACCTCTCCTGGCAGTTCGGAACGCCGCTTAAGACCCAGCTCGATCCCGACCGTGTCCGCTTTAACCGTACGCTGGCGGGATCCCGCTACGATCTGGTGGACCGAAACAACTTTATCGTTCTGGAATATAAAAAGGATCGTCTGTTTTCTATTGCCGCCAGCCAGAAGGTTTCGGGCATCGAAAGCAGCAAGCTGGCGCTCAACCTGAATATCTCTTCACGCTATACCGTTACCGGGATTGGCTGGCAGGGCGATGATTTTTTTGCCGCAGGCGGCAGCGTGGCGTATGAAAACGGCGTCTATCTGCTCTCGCTGCCCGAATGGCGACCTGTCGGTAACAATCGCTATCAGCTGGAAGGACGCGCGGCAGATGAAAAGGGCAATCTGTCGGCACCGTTCCGCGTTGAAGTAGAGGTGCTGCCGATGAACGTCAAAATCTCGCTGGCTGGGGATCTCAAAGGGGAAGAGGGCCAGACCCTGGCGACAGGGCTCAATGTGCGCAGCGAAGAGAGCATAAGTAAAGTTGAGTGGAAGGCGCCCGCCTTCCTGGCTGCTGGCGGCAAGTTTATTCAAACGCGGCCGGTAAAAGCAGATAGCCCGAGCCTGAACTATGAGGCGGTGCTGCCGCCCTATCGCGCTGACGGTGAAAACAGTTACGCAGTGGAAGTGACGGTAACCGACAGCGAGGGAAATATTTCCAATACCGCTTCGGCCAAAATCATTGTTGAACCTCGCTCAATCGTGGTGACGCTGCCGCAACAGCTTTCGGGCGCTGAAGGCACACGCATCGCGCTGCCGCTGAAGGTAGAGTCTAAATCCACCGTGACGCGGCTGGAGTGGGAAGCGCCGGAATTTATCGCCAGCGGAGGAAAAGTCGACGTCGAAAAAGATAAGCTGTGGCTCACGCTGCCGGCATGGTCGGATGGAGGAGCCAACCAGTATGCGATTACGGTTACTGCCGCTGACGACCAGAACCACCGCTCCTTGCCGGTGACGACCCGCATTTCGGTGGCCTCGACGAGCATTAACATGGTGCTCGACGATAGCCTGTCGGGGAAATCGGGCGATCAAATTGTGGTGACGCCGCAGACCAGCGCCCAGGCGGGCATTGACCGAATCGAGTGGCAGGGCGACGCCTTTTTTAATGCCGGAGGCAAAATTATCCAGGATGGCGCAAATAGCTATCGTTTCACTTTGCCCTTGTGGAAAAAAGAGGGCAATAACCGCTATACCCTGACCGCTATCGCCTGGGATAAACAGGGCCGTTCGTCACAACCGGTCAGACTGACTCTGGAGGTGCAACCCGTCAATATCGCAGTAACGGCGCCGGGCTCGCTGACGGGAACCGAACAGCAGACGGTGGACGCATCGATTAGCGTGGTCTCTGAAGGCGCAACGGCGAGTGAAGTTCAGTTCAGCGCGGAAGCGTTTATCGCCGCGGGAGGAAAAATCACCGGAACCCTGCCGGACTTTCACTTCGTTATGCCTGAATGGCGGGCAACGGGGAGTAACCACTACGCCATTATCGTCACGGGTAAAGATGCCCTGGGGAATAGCAGCGAACCTGTGACCATGACTATTTCCGTCAGCCAGGCACCGTTCTCCATCACCGCCGATACCGCCGTAACCGGCCCCGAAAGCACTACCGTAGTGGTGACGCCGGAGGTGCAGAGTTTGTACGGCATTGCGCGCTATGAGATTGACGCTTCCGCTTTCAGGGCGGCGGGCGGCGCGATTAACGAGAAGGAGGGCGTCTTTCGACTGACGCTGCCTGGCTTTGTGGTCGGCGGTGAAAATCGCTATCCCGTCAGGATTAGCGCGGTGGATAAAAAAGGTCACGTCTCCGCTCCGCTGGAGCTAAACGTCGTGGTGACTACCCACCTGCTCGATGCCAGCGGACAGTGCTCGGTCGTAGGAGGCGGCAGCGGCTATGCGCAGCAGATTGATAAAAACAGCGTTAGCTATCAGGAAGCCCGGGATTACGCCACGCTGAAGAAGCTGGTTGATGCCGGCACCGCTTACATCTACATTCCCGGCGACGTCGAAATTGAGCTGCCGGTCCAGCAAAACGCGCTGTTTGTCAAAAGCGGAACCACCATTTTCAGCGATCGCGGCCTGAACGGCAGCGAAGGAGCGCGCCTCAGCATTCCCTATATAAGCGAGCTGAAAAATGAATTCCCTATTATCGCGATGGACAGCAACACGCGTATATCGGGCCTTCGCTATGAAGGGCCCTATAAAGGCACCGTCACCAATAATTCCACTATCGGCATTCAGACCGTATCGGGCAGTCACAATGTCGAAGTGGACAATATGGAGATGTGGGGCTGGCCATGGGCGGCGGTAAGCGTGAAAACAGCCACCGACGTACGCGTCCATCACAGCTACATTCACGACAATATCAAATCGGGGCTCGGCTATGGGGTGGTGACGCAAAATGGCAATGCCACCGCGGAAGTCGCCTGTAACGTCTTCAACAGCAACCGGCATTCGATTGCCGGAAACGGCCGATCGGGCGAGGGCTATGCGGCGCACCATAATCTGGTGCTTAACGGCGGTGGGCGCGGGGCTTTCCATCAGTTTGATATGCACCTGTATCAACCAGAAGGCATTGCCGGCGCATTTATGGAGGTGACGCAAAACTGGTTCGACTACGGACGGTACGGCACGAATAACCGCTCCTCAATCGGCGTACGAGGACAGCCTGAGCGCGGACCCATTACCGTAACGGATAACTGGTTCAGCCAGCCCTGGAAAAACGGGACTCAGTATGCCGTCGCGGGAGAGTATGGCACCTGGGTGCCGACCGTAGACGCTATTCTGGCCACCAATCAGTTTAGCGTTAAATTCAACTATCTCGACAAAGGCAATAACCAGTGCGTCATTGACTGGTTGAATAACAGCCAGGGCGTTAACTGTACAGGGGTGGGTTACTAATTCAGCAGCGCCGCATACTTTATGCGGCGCTGCTGCTTTGAGCATCGGGCATCACCTCTTTTTCTGTGAGATGGATCTTTATTATCCGGCCTGGTTTTAACGCCTTTCTCCCGCGAAGTTATTATTGCGCCATTATTAATTATCTTAGGTGACTAAGCGCCAGAATACTCATAAAGGAGTAGTTGCGACCTCCAGAAAATATCCTCATACCCAAAGGCACGTCGCAAGATTAATTATGCTTCAGTTTAAATGAATAGCAGGTTTTGATTCAGATTAATTATGCAGAAATAGTGCCGTTTTGCGGGATTTGATCAAGAACCATGTTTTTACATCCTTTTGTTTTTTAATGGTTTTACGCTTGTTTTTTGAGGCTGCTAATGTGCAAAATAGGGTGAGTTGTAAAATTAAATTTATTTGTGTATGCGCGTTTATAGCAGAGATTAAAGAATTGTCCTGACTATTCCTAAATTACATTGGTTAAGATAATATTTAAGAAACTTTCGCATTGAATTTAAATAGTTGATTTTATTGTTTTATTTTTTATCATTAGCATTTTTAACCAAGATGAGAAAATATTTAGATAAATTATCTATGGTTAATTTTTTGTAAAATCAAACCCGCCGGAGGTAACATTTTGTTTTCATTTGGGATTTAAATCTGCCATTTATATAAAGACAGCTGATTATGTGCTGTTTTTGTTATTTTTTAGTTTTTATTTTTTATAAAATTGTCTCATTGTCACACTTTCTTCATTGAAATAATATTTTTAACGTATCAGGTGGCTGTGAGCTTATCACCCACATACGGAAAAGGTGTCATAGATATGGGATAGTTACCCCCTAAGGAGTCATTATGCCTTTTGTCTCTGACAAGGTTCTCTATGGATACAATATATTCCAGAGTCTGGAATACCGAATTTCCACCAGAACGCTAATCAATATTAAAAATGGGCGTATAAAAAGATTTGGAGCAACAAAGGCCAGGCTATTCGAATATTTACTTGCCGGAATGGATGCCGGAGTAGTCTACGATAATGACATTATTGTACATGTCTTTGAAGATTACGGCCTGCGCTGCTCGAAATCATATTTACTCTCCATGATAAAGAAAATTCAGTTCGCATTTAATAGTGTGGGATTTGAACGATACCCTTTTTTAAGGCTGAATGGAAAAGCCTACAAAGTAGAGAAAGATGCTCTGGAACGCGTATATGTTGTCAAAACCTCGCCTTAGTTAAGTGTTGTGTGTATTACAAAAGGAATAGACGTTGACGACAGTACTGGTATTTACTCGTAATTTTGCTATCCGACAAGCGATAACGTCGCTCTCTGCTAAAGACAGGCAGGTATATTTTTTTGATAATCGGCTTGAGTTTTTAGTCTGCGCGACGGTGTTTGATAAACCCTGCGTTCTTATCGACACCCTACATGAGTGCGGAGAAACTATACGCTGGATTTACTCTCGGCTAAGCGCGCGGGGAGGAATAAAAAATATTTATTTTATTGCACCTGAGGAGATAGCCGAAAATAATTATTTAAAACTGTTTTGGCTGGTGACAACCATCAAAGAACTCCATCAGGTATGCGATCAGGCTTCCAGACATCCGGTGGTAGGCAAATCTTACGGACTGAAAGAGGCGTTATGTCATCAGCTGTCTGTCATGTTATCAAAAGATCATATGAGGTTTCTCAAGGCGGTTTATGACCCGATAAATAGCCACTATGTTTGCGAAAATAAGAGTGATATTAACAAAATGCTTTACTTAAGAAAGCGGCTTTCTCTTGGCACTAGCCTGGAGATGAAGCAGTTAATAGCACTTTTAACGTCGAGTCCTTTCTAAAAATAAAAGGTTTCACCATTTTGTATTTCAGGCGCTCGCGCTGCCTGTTTTGTTACACCAGGGTTTTTTTATTTCAGTTTTTAAAATGTTGAAAGTGAATTTGGCTGCCTGACTTTTCTTTTTTCTGCGTCGAGATGTTATCGCTGCAGATATATTCAATACGGAGGATATAGACCTATGCAAAAAAAGTTAACTTTTGCCATTCGCAACCTGATGGCGGCGGCAGTCGTTACGGGCTGCTCATTCGCAGCGCATGCGGCCGACGGCACCATTAATTTCACCGGAGAGATTCTGGATTCGGCCTGTACTGTTGATACCAGTACATCTACCCAGACCGTTAACCTGGGCAAGATCCCTAAAAGCGCATTTACTGGGGTCGGACAGGTCGCCGCAGCAACGCGTTTTAGCATTGTGCTGAACAACTGCCCGGCCGCGGTAACCTCTGCATCCGTTAAGTTTGATGGTACGGCAGACGCGATCGATTCTGACATTCTGGCGTTAAGCAGCGGTCAGACGGCGCAGGGGGTGGGTATCGCGCTCTATGAAGAGGATGGCGTTACGCCTGTTCCGCTGGCTACGCAGTCTAAAAGCCTGACGCTGGATACCTCTTCCGCAGGGTCGCCCGCCGTCGCTGCAAACAGCAACACCATGACGTTCGTGGCGAAGTATAAAGCCACTAAGGCGACGGTTGTTGCCGGTACCGCGAACGCGACGTCAGATTTCACTATCACCTATCAGTAATACCCAGGGCGTGCCTGCGCACGCCCGTCTCTCTCCTGATGGCATTTTGGAGCTAATAAATGAGCCTGTTCATTCGCGCTATTTTTTTGCTGGCGGCGTCTTTTTTTACTCACACTGTGCAGGCCAGCATTACCGTTGGCGGCACGCGTTTGATTTATAACGGCGCGGAAAAAGAAGCATCCATTTCAGTGACCAACAGTAAAAATTCAGTTCCCTATCTTATTCAGTCATGGGTTGAACTGGATGAAAAATCCTCCGAAAAAGTGCCTTTTATTGTTACTCCGCCGCTGTTTCGTCTGGACGGAGGGCATGAGAACACCCTCAGGGTTATTTATACCGGTGAAAAACCGCTGCCGAATAATCGTGAATCTGTCTTCTGGCTAAACGTTAAATCCATTCCTGCTATGGAGAAATCAGAGCAAAACCGGCTGCTGATTGCCGTTAAAACGCGGATAAAGCTTTTCTATCGTCCCGCAGAGTTGAAAACGGATAACGCGAACGAGGCATGGAGAAATTTAAGCTTTAAGCAAAATGGAAGTCAGACGGTGATAACCAACGGTTCGCCTTATTTTATCTCGCTCTACGCCTTAACGTTGGCAGGGAAGCGTATTAAACAGCCGCCTATGATTGCACCCTTTGCGTCGGTGACGGTTCCGGGCAGCGGGCGAGAGGTGGCCTGGAAAGCCATAAATGATTTTGGTGGCGTCACGGAAGAAGCACGCCAGGCGTTACCCTAATTCACAAACAGTATCAGCCATGTCACCCGAGCAGGAAAGCAAAGTGAAGACTGTTTTTGACACCCGATATTTATTTTCCTCAGGAATGCGGCCTAATACGGTTGCCCGGTTTTCAGCCATCGCGTTGTTTATTTCCGCTCTCTCTCCCGCAAGAGCGGGTGAGCTCTATTTTATGGCGGATGCGCTTGAAAAAACGAGTTCAGCGGCAAAAAGCATCGACCTCAGCCGTTTTGAACGGGGAGAGCAATTACCAGGAACCTATCGGGTTCAAATATGGCTTAATCATGAGTATGTCTGCACAGATAATATCTCTTTTGTGGCCATTAATGGTCTGGGGCTGTCGCCTGAACTTAATCGATCGATGCTTGAGAAGCTTGGCGTCCGAATCAGCGCCTTTTCTGAATTAGCTGCGCTTCCGGCGAACACCATTATTACCAACCCAGGCGATTTTATACCTGATGCGAAGGCGAGTCTGGATTTCGATAAGCAAAGGCTGGATATCTCCATTCCTCAGTCTGCGCTGGAAACCCGCGTGCGTGGAAGGGTCGATCCCGCTCGTTGGGATCAGGGTATTCCCGCTGCGTTGTTAAATTACAGCTTTAATGGCGCTCGCAACTGGACAAAGCAGGGGGAAACGCAGGATCAGTTTTACCTTAATTTGCAGAGCGGGCTCAATTTCGGCCCGTGGCGCCTGCGTAATTACAGCACCGCCACGAAAAGCAGCGGCAAGCATGCCTTTTCTTCTCTGAGTACCACTCTGAGTCGCGATATCCAGTTTTTGAAAGGACAGTTCCAGATAGGGAAAACCAGCACGCCCGGGGATATCTTCGACAGCATTCTGTTTCGCGGCATGCAAATCTACTCTGACGACACGATGCTGCCCGAAAGCATGCGCGGCTTTGCGCCGGTGATCCGCGGTATTGCGCGTACCAATGCCATGGTCACCGTAAAACAGAATGGCTATACGATTTATCAAACCTATGTTGCGCCGGGAAGCTTTGCCATCCGCGATCTCTATCCAACCTCTGCGAGTGGCGACCTTGAGGTGACCGTAACCGAGGCTGATGGAAGCGAGCAGCGTTTCGTTCAGCCCTTTTCAGCGGTGCCCGTTATGCTGCGGGAAGGGCGCATAAAATATGCCCTGAGCGGAGGCGAATATCGTACGACGAAAAAAGCGGCGCAAACGCCCACGTTTGGCATGGGGACGCTGGCCTATGGCGTATCGAATCATCTGACGCTCTACGCGGGGGGACTGGGCGCGGATAACTACCTTTCCGGCGTTGTCGGGGCCGGTTTGAGTTTTGGCGAACTCGGCTCGCTCTCCGCGGATATAACGCTGGCGGACAGTAAGCTGGATGAGGAGAAAACCACCCGCAGCAGGGGACAATCCTACCGGATACAGTACTCCAAAACGGTTACGACAACCGATACCACCGTTACGCTGGCCAGCTATCGTTACTCGACCCAGGGGTTTTATACCTTTCAGGAGGTTAACGAATACGCGACCCAGCGTTACAACAAACGTAGCCGCCTGCAGCTTAATCTGAACCAGTCGCTGTCCAGCTGGGGCAGTTTTTATATCAGCGCCTACCAGCAGGACTACTGGCGCCGAACAGGCTACGAGCGCAGCATCAGCACGGGCTTCAATACCAGTTTTAACGATATTAGCTACTCGCTGGGCTACACCTATAGCGAAACGCCAGGCTATGAAAAAAAAGATCAGATACTGGCTTTCAGCATGCAGGTGCCGCTCAGCAAATGGCTGCCTCAAAGCTGGGTCAGCTACAGCGTAAACGCGCAAAAAAACGGCCCGGAAACGCACCAGGTTGGGCTGAGCGGAACGGCGCTTGCTGATAATAATCTGAGCTACTCACTGCAGCAGGGCTACACCTCGTCGGGCGGTGAAGCCAGAAGCTCGGTAAGCGGCACCTATAAAGGCGGCTATGGCACCCTGAGCGCCGGCTATAACCGCAGTCGGGAAAACAGCCAGGTTAACCTTGGGCTTCAGGGCGGCATTCTCGTTCATGAAAACGGCGTGACCTTTTCGCAGCCGCCGGGCGACACCGTGGCGCTAGTTAAGGCCGAGGGCGTGTCAGGCGTGAAGATTCGCAATAACCCAGGGGTCAAAACCGACTGGCGGGGATACGCGGTTGTTCCCTATGTCAGCGCTTATCAGGAAAACGCTATCGCGATTGATACCCGCTCGCTGGGGCCTGAAACCGATATTGCGGAATCGGTCGTCAGCGTAGTGCCCACTCGCGGCGCCGTTGTGCGCGCCTCGTTCAAGGTGGCAACAGGCTATCGCGCGCTGGTTAAGCTGCTTTTCAAGCATAAACCCGTGCCCTTTGGCGCTGTCGTTAAGATGCACGACAGCGACATGATGAGCATCGTCGGCAACGAAGGAGAGGTTTATCTAAGCGGACTGAATAACGGAGACCCGGTTTCCGTCAGGTGGGGGCAGGTATCCTGCCAGGCGAAAATAAACTTTAAGCCTCGGCCTGGCGCTATTCAACGCGCCACGGCGACCTGCAGTTAAACCATTAACGCATCGCGCAGTGAAACAGTCGCCGGGCATCTCCTTCTCTACCCTTTGCATGATTAAGGAATCAGGTATGTACAGGTTTTTTATTATTGTCGCCCTGTTAACCAGCAGCGTTCTGTCGACGAAGGCCTACGCGTTATGTAGCGCATCAGATGTTGCCGTTAATTTTGATAATAATATTCTTATTCAGCGCGATGTGCCGGTGGGAACGGTGCTCGGCTCGGTAACGATTAGTCATGCCATTAATTGCGATGCAAAAAGCCAGACAACGGCGGAAAGTTCCTGGTACATTCAGCTGGCAGGGTCAAACCTGGACAATGGCGCGTCGGCGCTGGCGGGCGTCCGCGCCACTAACGTCGACGGGATCGGCCTGAGGTGGAAAAACTATTCCAGTGCTACCGGCACAACCAGTCCGGTCACCAACGGCAGCCTTAACTTAAGTACCTGGAATCGAGGGATTTCTCAGAAAGGGACGACGACTTTTATCGACACGTTTGAACTTGTTAAAACGGCGATGACGCCGAAAACAGGCCGCGTCTCCCCAATCACTATTGCTATGCAGTACAGCACGCCCGTCAGTAAAAATGTGCAGAGGCAGCCGCTGTTTAAATATATTATTTCAGCGGTCAATACCAGCACGGTTTCATGCCAGGTGCTGGATACCAATTTAAATATCGATATGGGTTTTGCGGTTGCCTCTAAATTCAACGGCGTAGGGAGCACGCTCAATCCCGTTGATTTTAATCTGTCGCTTAACTGCGATGCGCAAACCTCGGTGAATGTGACGCTGGACAACGTTACGCCGCTCGCGGACGCGGCCAATGGTGTTTTAGGGTTAAGCAGCGGATCGACGGCAAAGGGGGTCGGTATCCAGCTCCTCTATAATAATGCGGCAGTAAAATTCGGCAGTTTAATCAATTACGGCACCACGTCAACCGACGGAGAAAGGGTCAATATTCCCTTCCGCGCCGCCTACTATCAGACATCCAGTGCGATTCAGCCGGGTAAGGTGAATGCGACGGCCTCCTTCACCATGACTTACCAGTAGCCCTGGCGGACGCGGGGTGTTCCCGGAGAAAGCGGCTGCCGGACTACCTCTGCGCCTCCAGAAAAGCCCACAGCTTCGCCAGGAAAATCTCCGGCACCTCTTCGTGAGGCGAATGCCCGCAGGGCAGCGCCTCGCCGCTGACCTGTCGCGCCTTAACGCGCCAGGTTTCCACCACGTCATAAAGTTCGCCGACCGTGCCTTTTGCGCCCCACAGCAGCAGCAGCGGACAGGCGATCCTTTTCTCGCTGTCGGCCGCGTCATCTTCCAGATCGCAGGTGGCGGCGGCGCGGTAGTCTTCGCACACCGCATGGATCATCTCAGGATGCTGATAGCAGCGCAGGTAGTCGTTGAAAACCGCTTCCGAGGTCGCGCCGGCGGTTTTTAGCTGGCCGTCGAGATGCTTGCGCAGGAAAAAGGCGGTGTTGTTGCCAATCAGGGTTTCCGGCAGCGGCGAGGGCTGGATAAGAAAAAACCACCAGAAATAGCGGGTGGCGAAGGCTTTATCGGTCAGCGCATACATGGTCGCCGTCGGGGCGATATCGACAAACACGCAGCGGCTTACCTTATCGGCGTGATCGAGCGCCAGGCGATGGC
>Ga0209796_10000907_pt1 | contig 14473 bp, 12 predicted proteins | sample AgamicOrSfrz_FD_187167 | JGI IMG/M metagenome (GOLD analysis project Ga0209796, IMG submission 187167) | Agave microbial communities from Guanajuato, Mexico - Or.Sf.rz (SPAdes) (version 2) | ecosystem: Host-associated > Plants > Phyllosphere > Phylloplane/Leaf | place: Guanajuato, Mexico...
CGCGAAAGATGCCGAGCGTACCCAGCGTGACGATAAACGGCTCGATGCGCCCCTTCGTGATGAGCAGACCATGCGCGCAACCGAACAGGCCGCCCAGCACGAGCGCAAACACAATGCCGAGCGTGACGATCGTCAGCGGCGCGAAGGTATGGCCGCCCACGCCCGCCGCGAGCGCATTCATCAGCCAGATCATGCTGCCTGCGATCAGCGCGGCCATCGAGCCGACCGACAGGTCGATGCCGCCCGAAATGATCACGAACGTCATGCCCACGGCAATGATGCCGATGAACGAGGTGCGCGTGAGCACGTTCATCATGTTGTCGAGCGTGGCGAAATCGCGGTTCAGCAGCGTGCCGACGATACACAGCGCGATCAGCCCGGCGAACGGCCCGAGCGCATACAGACGATGCGCGAAACGCAACGCGCGGCCGGATTGCACGGCTTCAGTGGGTGCCGGTCGCATGGGCGATCAACTCCTCTTCGGTCAGATGCTCGAGCGTGAGCGTGGCTTGCAGGCGTCCCGCGCGCATCACGGCGACGCGATGACACAAGCCGATCAGCTCGATGAGTTCAGATGAAATGACGATCACCGCGCGGCCTTGCGCGGCGAGACGATGAATCAGGAAGTAGATGTCGCGTTTTGCGCCGACGTCCACGCCGCGCGTCGGTTCGTCGAGCACGATTACGTCCGGCTCCGGCTGCAGGAACTTGGCGAGCGCGAGTTTCTGCTGATTGCCGCCCGAAAGCATGCGCGCGCGGCTCGACAGGTCGCCGGTGCGAATGCCGAATTCGCTCACGGCGCTTTTCAATGCTTCGCGGCCCGCCTTCAGATCGAGCAGCGGACGCGCGTAGCGTTCGAGCGTCATCAGCGTGAGGTTGTCCTGCAGGTTCAGATTCACGTGCAGGCCTTTGCCTTTGCGGTCTTCGCTGAGGTAGGTCAAGCCGTGACGCATGGCCTCGCGCGGGCTTTTCAGATCGACGCTGCGGCCGGCTATCCGGATGCGCCCCGCCGTGCGCCTGCGCAAACCGATGATCGCTTCGAACGCTTCAGTGCGGCCCGCGCCCACGAGCCCCGCGAAACCCAGCACTTCACCGGCGCGCACCTCGAAGCTCAGGTCTTCGACCCAATCCGGCACGCTCAGCCCTTCCACTTGCAGCGCAACGGGCGCGCTCGCGGACACGGTGATCTTCGCCGGGAACATGTCGGACACGTCGCGGCCGACCATCAGGTTCGCCATCTGCTGCCGCGCGAGTGCCGCCGTTTCGTTGCGCGCGACAAAGCGGCCGTCGCGCATCACGATCACCTCGTCGGTAATGCGCTCCACTTCATCGAGCTTGTGCGAGATGTACACGATCGTCACACCGTCCGCCTTCAGCTTCGCCATCAGCGTGAAGAGACGCTCGGTTTCGGACGGCGTGAGCGTGGCCGTCGGCTCGTCCATGATGAGCAGCCGGGCGCGGCGCGACAGCGCTTTGGCAATTTCCACCATCTGTTTTTCCGCGACAATCAGCTCGCGCACCTTCGTGTCCGGGGCTCTGTCGAGACCCACCTGAGCGAGATAGCGCGCGGCTTCCGCGCGCATCGCGGCATCGTCGACGAACCAGCCGCGCCGCTTCTCGTGGCCGAGGTACATGTTCTGCGCAATCGTCAGATGCTCGGCAAGATTGAACTCCTGGTGAATCAGCACGATGCCTTGCGACTCGGCGTCGCGCGAACCGCTGAACTGCTGCGCGCGACCGTCCACGAGCACGGTGCCCGAGGTCGCGCTCTCGTAGCCCGCGAGAATTTTCATCAGCGTCGACTTGCCCGCGCCGTTCTCGCCCAGCAAACCGTAGATGCGCCCAGGCGCGAGGTCGAAGCTCACGCCGTGCAGCACGCGCACGGGGCCGAAGTCTTTGCGGATGTCGTCGAAGCGGATCGCCAGACTCATGGTTCAGGTGCTCCCGCGAATCACGAGCCGGTGCGGCAACAGCACGCCCGGCACATTCGCCAACGGATTCGCGAGCCGCTGCAGCAAGAGGCGCGCGGCGGTCTCGCCCAGCTCGCGCATGGGCTGCGCGATCGTGGTGAGCGGCGGGTCGACTTGCGCTGCGATCGAGATGTCGTCGAAACCGATGACCGCGACGTCTTCGGGCACGCGTTTGCCGATGCTGCGCAAACCGTGCAGCACGCCGGTGGCGAGCGTGTCGGAGACGGCGAAGATTGCAGTGGGCGCGTCAGGCGGCAGCATCAGCGTGGCGGCGGCCGAGGCGCCTGCCTGGTAGTCGAGACTGTTGAGATTCATGCGCCAGCCGGGAAGCGGCGTGATGCCCGCTTCGGTGAGCGCGTCGAGATAGCCTTGCTGCCGCTGGCGTGCATACAGATAGTCGATGTCGGAATTGATGAGACCGATGCGCTTGTGCCCGCGCGCGAGCAGATGACGCACGGCGTCGCCCGCCGCCCGATAGTTGTCGATGCCGACGTACGGCACCCCCATCGCCGGATCGAACTCGCAGCAGGCCACCCACGGCAGCGCGCTCGACGCTTCGCCGAGCGCCTGCTGGATCGTCGCCGGGTCCAGGCAGATCGCGCCGTCCGCGCGGCGGCGGCGCAGCAGGTCGAAGTAACTGCGCTCGCGGCCCGCGTCGGCGCCGGTATCGCACAACAGCATGAAGTAGCCATGGTGACGTGCGACGCTGTCGATGCCGCGCACGATCTCCGCGTAAAACGGATTGCCGAAGTCCGGCACCATGGTCAGCAGCAGACGGCTTTCGGCCGTGCGCAAGTTGCGCGCGAGCTCGTTGACGCGGTAACCGCTTGCGTCGATGGCGGCCAACACCTTCTCGCGCGTGGCAGGCCTCACGTTCTCGTGCGCGTTCAGCACGCGCGACACCGTTGCGACCGACACGCCCGCCTGCTTCGCGACGCCGGCGATGGACACCCCCTCGGTGCCATGCCGGGCGTGTGCGAGCGGCTGCGGCTCCGGAAGCGGCTCATGCGGCGGCTGCGGCTCCGGGGCCGGCTTGACCGGGGCCGCGCTCGCAGCGACAGGCTTCGCTTTTGACGTGGAACGGGACACGCGGTCGGCTTCCGAAAAAATGTAATCGATTACATTTATGGCCGAAATGTCGCGGAACTGCAAGGCCGGATTGCTAGGGATAAACACGGGGGCGACGGAGATAAAACGGCCACAAGCGCGGCAACAAGCGGTCACTAGCGTGGTCGAAAGCGCGGCCACAAACCTGCCATAAACCTGCCGCAAGCGGCTGCCGCCTCTCGCCCGGCCTCCCGGCGCCATTTGGTACAATCCCGCAGTTACGCTGCCGTGGCGTGCTCGCCGGCTGTCTGCCGGGCCGCTCGCGCAGCAGAAAATCGCCACACTCGCAAACTAGAACCGCCAAACCCACCATGAACATCGAGCAAGCGCGTTTCAACATGATCGAACAGCAGATCCGCCCCTGGGAAGTGCTCGACCAGGACGTGCTGAATCTGCTGTCGATCGTCAAGCGTGAAAACTTCGTCCCCGCCGCTTACCGCGAACTGGCTTTCGCCGACTTCGAAGTGCCGCTGCCGGCCGGCCAGCACATGCTGGCGCCGCGCGTCGAAGCGCGCGTGCTGCAGGAACTGGCGGTGAAGAAACACGAAAGCGTGCTGGAAATCGGCGCCGGTTCCGGTTATATGGCGGCGCTGCTCGCGCATCGCGCGCAACACGTGCTGACCGTCGACATCGAACCCGAACTCGCTGAACTCGCGAGAACCAACCTGATCGCCAACGGCGTGCTGAACGTGGAAGTTGCAACGGGCGACGCCGCGCGCGGCTGGGCCGCCGCAGCTCCGTACGACGTGATCTGCGTGTCGGGCGGGCTGCCGGTGCTGCCGCAGGAAATGCTCGAGCATCTGAAGATCGGCGGCCGTCTGGCTGCGTTCGTCGGCACGGCGCCGGTCATGAAGGCGCAGATCATCACGCGTATCGACGAAAAGCAGTACCGCATTGCCGACGTGTTCGAGACGTATGTGGAGCCGCTCGTCAACGCCGTGCAGCCGCCGCGCTTCAAGTTCTAACCTGCCTTTTTTCACGGACGGTCGGCGCGCCCGCGCCGTCCATTGAACGGAAGTCCCGCTGATGCAAAACCTGACCGCTCCCGCGCTCGCCGAATGGCTCGCCGACACCTCGCGCCCGGCTCCTGTGCTGCTCGACGTGCGCGAACCGTGGGAACTCCAGACGGCTTCTATGCCCGGCATCGTGTCGATCCCGATGCGCGAGATTCCCGCGCGCAGCGAAGAACTGGACGATGACGCGCAGATCGTCTGCATCTGCCATCACGGCGCGCGCAGCGCCCAGGTCGCGATGTTCCTCGAGTCGCGCGGCCACACCAACGTCTTCAATCTGCAAGGCGGTATTGACGCGTGGTCGCGTCAAGTGGACCCGTCGGTTCCAACATACTGATTTTTCGCGGACGGCGAGACGGCGACAGGCGCCGTTGGCGGCCTCTGCCGTGGCGCTCGCTTGCTGGTTGGCAGCCGTCTTCGGCGGGCAGGTTGCACGCACCGGCCGTGCCTGTGTGGTCACTGGTCCGACGTGCACGCTCACATCAACCTGCTGAGCGTGCAAGACCAGTTCCTGTTCTCGCGCAACCAGCCGAAGTCAATCAGAGCGGGTGATTCAGATCGGCCGCGAGTTGCGAAGCGATGCTGTTCGCCCCTTCGGTCAGATCACCCTTGATTTCAGCGGCCGCGACGTGCTGCTTGCCGAAATTGAATGTCTTTCGATAAATCGCATTGCCGGCGTCCAACGGGTCGGCGTCATTCGGTTTCTTTCTGAATTCCAGTAATGCGTTCGCCTTCGGGTACATCACTGCATTAGCGGATATATACAGATTGCCCGATTGCAACTGATAGCCGACGTCGACGAAAAGAACAGCACTCGCGGACGACTTGTCGTAAGCGATTCTTTTCTGCGTGCTCGAATTGACGGTTTCCACGTCGAGAGGTGCACTGAACTTGACTTCCTGAAGCGTGGCAATTGCATCGTTGGAAGCCTGCTTCATTACGGTCCTGAAGTCGTAATCGTGCAGTTGCTCGAACATCGGAGCCGCGTCTTTCTCTGCAGAGGCACGGCGAGCCGCATCGATTCCGGCCACGATCAGCGCCCCCAGCAGTCCCGACGCGCCGGGGTTGGTCGGCACTACCGTCACGGTCAAACCGTTCTGCGGAATAAACAGTGTTCCGTCTACGCTTTTGAGGTTTTGCTGCTCCTGTTTTGTCAGAGACATGGGAGGCGTCGCCGCGCAGCCAGTCAAGGCAGCAAAGCACAGGAGTAGAGAAAGTTTCTTGAAATTCATTGGCAGCCCCGTATTGACTATCATTGCTTTAATTGGAGCGAGCTACCGGTGCCTTCCTCTATTCAGAGACTGCAACTTGAGGAAGCAGGACTTCAGCAAGACTGGGTCAGACGCCTCATGCGCACCATTGAAGGACCGATATTCGCACGCTCATTAACGGCAATCTTCTGGCGAACTTTAATCAACGGCGGCGCAACTGCGATATTGGGGACTGCATTGCGCGAAAGGTCATGTCGGCAACCATTCGGTGCGGGCCGACGCTTTGATTCTTTGTTTGGAATAGTGATCGGCTATAGATCTTCAAAGGGCCCGCACACCGCGGGCCCTTTGTTATGCGCTTATCCCCGGACGAAAGCCAGCAAGTCCGCATTCAGTACATCGGCGTTCACGGTCAACATGCCGTGCGAGAAACCCGGATACGTTTTCAGCGTGCCGTTCTTCAGCAGCTTGACCGACTTCAGCGCCGAGTCGGCGATCGGCACGATCTGATCGTCTTCGCCGTGCAGCACCAGCGTCGGCACGCCGATCGCGCGAAGGTCCTCGGTCTGGTCCGTTTCCGAAAACGCCTTGATGCCTTCATAGTGCGCCTTCGCACTGCCCATCATGCCCTGGCGCCACCAGTTCTGGATCACGCCCTGATGCACCGTTGCGCCCGCCCGGTTGAAACCGTAGAACGGGCCCGCCGGAACGTCGACGAAAAACTGCGCGCGATTGTCCGCTAGCGCCTTGCGAAAGCCGTCGAAAACCTCGAGCGGCAGACCTTCGGGATTCGCCTCGGTCTTGAGCATGAGCGGCGGCACGGCGCTCACTAGCACCGCCTTCGCGACGCGCCCGGCGGGTTCGCCGTGCCTTGCGACGTAACGCGCCACCTCGCCGCCGCCTGTCGAATGGCCGATATGCACGGCGTTGCGCAGATCCAGCGCTTCGACTACCGCAAACGCGTCGGCCGCGTAATGGTCCATGTCGTGTCCGTCCGATACCTGCGACGAGCGGCCGTGGCCGCGCCGGTCGTGGGCGATCACGCGATAACCGTTCTGCACGAAGAACAGCATCTGCGCGTCCCAGTCGTCGGAAGACAACGGCCAGCCATGATGGAAGACGATGGGCTGCGCGTCTTTCGGGCCCCAGTCCTTATAAAAAATCTCGACATTGTCCTTCGTGGTCACGTACGGCATGGTCGTTTCTCCTGTTTCGGGTTGTCGGGCTTGGCCGGCTACATGATCCGGCGCCAATGTTACGAAAGCCACCGCGGCGGCTGCAAACACTCAAAGCAACTGCGAAAACGCTGAATGAAGAATACGGAGGTGCTGCGCTTTAGGGAAGAGCGCCGTTTGGGAACCATCGTTGCGCGTTCGCCATCAATGGCCGTCCGCCGTTGATCTTGCGTCGCAATTTATTGCGACATTTCTTTTCTTCGATTGCGAAATTTCCCAGGTTTTCCCGAATACCACACGGGCACCATGCTCGGTCCATTTTGGGAGCCGTGTGATGAGACTTTTCAAGATCGCGATCTTGGCCGCGAGCCTGTTGCCGCTATCGTCCTATGCAGCGCTAGGCGGCGCGCCGACAGCGGCTGCTTTTGCGCCGCTCATGCTGCGCGCCGCCGGGCCGCAGTCGGGCTCCGGCGCGGCCGCTGCTGCGGCGCCCACCGCCGCCGATAGCCAGCCTGCCAGCGCGACTGCCGGCACCGTGCCCTACTCGGTACGCGAGTCCGTGGACGCAAACGGCGTCACCGTGCGCGAATACGTACTGCCTTCCAACGTCGTGTTCGCCGTCTCCTGGGCCGGGCCGGTTCGCCCGAACATGCGCGCGCTGCTCGGCAGCTATTTCGGCAATTACGTGGCGGCCGGGCAATCGGGCGTACACGGCTCGGGGCCGCTCTTCGAAGGCAACGGCGAGTTCCGCATCGAGTCCACAGGCCGCCTCGGCAACTTCTCCGGCATGGCGTGGCTGCCGCGTCTCGTGCCTGCGGGCGTGCGTCCCGGCGACCTCGACTAAACCGGCGCTCAGCGCGAAGAGAACAGCTATGAACACATTGAAGAACACGCTTTCGCTCGTGGCCGCTGTCGCGGTCTTCACACTGTCCGCGTGCGGCGGCGGAAGCAGCGGAAGCGGCAATCAGGGCAGCAATTCAGCCAACTGGAACGCCACGCCGGACTGGACGCCGCACGGCTCGGGCACGTCGGGCAATGCGTCGCTGCCCAATACCGGCGACAACACCGTGCAGGTCACCGTGGACAATTCGCCTGGCAGCGTCAACGTGCTGAAGGCGTCCATCAAAGTCTGCGTGCCGGGTACGCAGTCCGCGCCGCAATGCGTGACCGTGGACAACATGCTGGTGGACACCGGCTCCACCGGCGTGCGTATCGCGGCGCGCGCCATCCCCACGCTCGCGCCGTTGCTGCTGACGCAGGTCGGCGCGGTCGACGACACGACTCGCGCCGCACCCATCGCCGAGTGCATGCCGTTTGCGGCCGGCTACACATGGGGCTCGGTCAAGCGCGCGGACATCACCATCGGCAACAAGACCGCGAGCAATCTTCCCATCCAGGTCTACTCCGACGGCATCTATCCGACACCGGACGACTGCTCGAACTACGGCGCCGACATGGGCGGCAGCGGCTTTGCAGGCGTCAACGGCATTCTCGGCATCGACAATTTCGCCACCGATTCTGCCGACGCGGTGACCACCGCGATTCCCGGCAACTACTACTATTGCCCGTCGCAGAACTCGTGCGTCAGCACTCGCATGCTGGCGAGCAGGGAGGTGAAGAACCCGGTCGTGGCGTTCGCCACGGACAACAACGGCGCGATCATCCGCCTGCCCGCCGTGCCGGCCGGCGGCCAGGCGAGCGTGACCGGACAGCTGGTGTTCGGCATCGGCACGCAGCAGAACAATGTAATGCCGCCCAGCCTCAATGTTCTTGCCGTCGACAAATACGGCAATTTCACGACGCAGTACAAAGGCCAGGTCTACACCCACAGCGCAATCGACAGCGGCACGAATGCGTATGCCTTTGCGGACGACACGATTCCCGCCACGCCGGACAACTGGTACACGCCCGCCGCGCCGCTCAGTCTGAGCGCAATCATGGAATCGACCAACGGCACGGGCACGCCGGTCAACATGCCGTTCTCGGTCGGCAACGCCCTTGCGTTGCGCTCGGCGGGCAACTATGCGCTGAACAATGCCGGCTCGTACTTCGCGAATCGCAAGAACAGCATGTTCCTGTGGGGACTGCCGTTCTTCTATGGACGGGATGTGTACACGGCCATCGGCAACGTGAAGATCGGCAATCTGAGCGGACCGTTCGTCGCATTCTAGGCATCAGCCGCGGCACGGAGGCGCGTGGTTGTCAACGCGCCTCCTTCGTCCATTTCTGCGAACACATTCAGCCTTATCCGCACATTCCGGTACCGCTGCGCTGGCAACATGCTCCGACCTTTTTGCCGGAGCATTCCAATGAAATTTCTAAAGGCCGCGCCCGTCGTCGCGCTCGTCTTGCCGCTGGCTGCTTATGCGGCGCTGGGCGGCGCGCCAGGCATCGGTGCGCCGTCGCAAGCATCGCTGCGCTCGGCGGCGGCGGTGGCCGCGCCCACCAATTCGGCATCCTACAAACTGCATGAAACACGCGACGTGAACGGCGTCACGATTCGCGAATACACGCTCCCCAGTAACGTCGTGTTCGCCGTCGCGTGGCAGGGGCCGGTGCGCCCCGACATGAACGCGCTACTCGGCAACTATTTTCATCGCGCGGCGTCGGTGGGCACGGGTAAGCCGCGCGGCACCGGTCCGTTCATCGAGCGCAGCGACGATTTTCAGATCGAGTCCGTGGGCCGGCCGGGCAACTTCTTCGGCAAGGCCATCCTGCCGCGGCTTCTGCCCGCGAATGCCCGCGCGGAAGACATCCGGTAACGGCACACGTCGATTCACGAACAACAAAAATGAACACTTTCAGCAAGACAATCTGCTTCGCTTTACTCACAGCTAGCGTGGGGCTCGCGGGTTGCGGCGGTGGCGGTAGTGGCGACGACGCGGGCGGTGCGAACGCCGCCACGCAGAACAACGGCAAACCGGATTCTTCGGCTCCGGCTTCTGGGGCTTCGGCGAGCTCGAGCCCGACGCCCGCTTCCGCCACGAGTCCTGCACCTGCACCTGCACCGACTCCAGCTCCCGCTCCGACTCCAACTCCGAGGCCGGCTCCGACTCCGACTCCGACGCCGACTCCGACCCCGGCTCCGGCACCGGCACCCGCACCGACTCCGGCCCCAGCTCCGAGGCCGGCTCCCGCACCAACACCAACACCAGCACCCGCTCCAGCTCCAGCTCCAGCTCCAGCTCCAGCTCCAGCACCAGCTCCGGCACCAGCACCAGCACCAGCACCAGCTCCCGCTCCGGCTCCGGCTCCAGCACCCGCACCAACGCCAACGCCAACGCCAACGCCAACACCAACACCAACACCAACACCAACGCCAACGCCAACGCCAACCCCGGCCCAGAACACGGCCCCCATCACAATAGAACGATGGACAGGCGGTTACGCCAACACGCCCTACGTCACCGTCAAGATCTGTGTTCCGGGCGCGCAAGGCACGAGCCAATGCGCGACCATCGACCACATGATGCTCGACACCGGCTCGGCAGGCGTACGTGTGCTAGCGAGTGCACTCGGCTCGGCACTGGCAGGCAGCCTGCCGGCGCAGACAGGCGCCACCGACGACCCCACGCATAACGCGCCCCTCTCCCAATGCGCGATCTTCGCGTCGGGCTATACGTGGGGCTCGGTCAAGCGCGCGGACGTGACCATCGGCACGAAGCTGGCCGGCAATTTGCCGGTGCAGGTCATCGGCGACGGCGCGAATCCGACGCCAACGGATTGTGCGTCGCGAGGCATCGCCGACATCGGCAATGTGACGCAGCTGGGCGCGAACGGTGTAATCGGCATTGGCTCAGCGGTGCGCGACTTTCCGCTCGCCGCGCAGTTCGTGCTGCCCGCCACCTACTACTACTGTTCCTCCACGGGGCCGTGTGCCAACACGCGCGTGCCGCTCGATACGCAGATCATGAATCCGGTAGCGGACTTCACAACCGACAACAACGGCACCGTGATCCGTTTGCCTTCGCTGCAGCCGGGCGGTCAGGCAAGCGCGACGGGCGAGCTCGTGTTCGGCATTGGAACGCAGCAGAACAACACGCTGCCTTCGACCGCGAACATCATCGCGCTCGACGGCAACGGCTTTTTCACGACCACGTACAAGGGCGGCACGTTCGGCAACGGCGCCATTGACAGTGGCTCGAACACCACCATCTTCGGCGACACGGCCATTCCGTTCGACGCCTGGGGCCGCTACACACCGGCAACGCCGTTGAGCCTTTCGGCAATTCTGAAGTCGACGAGCGGCACGGGTAACGCGGCAACCGTGCCCTTCCAGTTGGCCAATACGGCCAACCTCCTCTCGGGTACCTATGCTGCCTTCGACAACGTCGCGTCGTACACGTCTGTCTCAGGGTATTTCATCTGGGGCTTGCCGTTCTTCTTTGGCCGTAGCGTGTACACCGCGCTGAACGGCTCGCAAGCCGGAGCGCATAGCGGGCCGTTCATCGCCTTCTGACACAGACGCGAGCAACGCTTCACAAAACGAGGCTGGCGTGATGCGACCCCGGCCTCGCACTACGGCGCTCCTGCCTCGGCGTTCGCATCTCCGCGTTCACACCTCAGCCCTCACACTCCAGCGCTCACATCTCACAGCCCTCAAACCTCGGGGCTCATACCTCAACGCTCATATCTCAACGCTCACATCTCAACGCTCATACCTCAACGCTGATACCTCCGCGTTCACACCCCGCACTCATACCTCACCGCTCACACCTCCGCGTTCACACCTCCGCACCCACACCTCCATCGTCCTATTCCACGCTTCGGCTGCGCCACGGTCCCCCATCGCGCAGCCATCCCCCACCATGCACAACGCCGCTGCGTGCGTGCACCGCCAACGCACCCTGCTGCGTTCTCGCGCCTCGTCGCGGCGCGCGCCGCACCTGAACGAGGCGCATCCCATCGCCGCGCACCAGCTTTGTACGCCAGCGCGCATAGGCCCGCGCACGCGCAGCCGCGCCACAGCGCAAATCGGCGCGAATGCGCGCGGCTCATCAACATGGCATATGCCTTGCAGTACACGAGCGGCAAGTCATGCGGGGCAAGCCCTGCGGCTGAGGTCGACGCCCACAAACATTCATCATCAATGGCAAGGGGATATACATGAAACGTCGCAGTCTGTTGAAGTTCGGCTCCATGTCCGGCGCGCTCGCGCTCGCAGGTCGCGCGCCGTTTGCGCATGCGCAGTCCGCAAACGGCCCCATCAAGGTCGGCATTCTGCATTCGCTGTCGGGAACGATGGCCATCTCCGAGACATCGCTGAAAGACACCGCCCTCATGACGATCGCGGACATCAACAAGAACGGCGGCGTGATGGGCCGCCAGATTCAGCCGGTCGTGGTGGATCCGGCGTCGAACTGGCCGCTCTTCGCCGAAAAGGCGCGTCAACTGATCACGCAGGAAAAGTGCGCCGTGGTGTTCGGCTGCTGGACCTCTGTGTCGCGCAAGTCGGTGCTGCCGGTGTTCGAGGAACTCAACGGCCTGCTGTTCTACCCGGTGCAGTACGAAGGCGAAGAAATGTCGCGCAACGTGTTCTATACCGGCGCGGCGCCGAACCAACAGGCAATCCCGGCCACCGAATACCTGATGAGCGCGGAAGGCGGCGGCGCAAAGCGCTTCTTCCTGCTCGGCACCGACTATGTGTACCCGCGCACGACCAACAAGATCCTGCGCGCGTTCCTGAAGTCGAAGGGCGTGCAGGAGGCCGACATCCAGGAGGTCTACACGCCGTTCGGCCACAGCGACTACCAGACCATCGTCGCCAATATCAAGACGTTCTCGCAAGGCGGCAAGACGGCCGTGATCTCGACGGTGAACGGCGACTCGAACGTGCCGTTCTACAAGGAGCTCGGCAACCAGGGACTGAAGGCGTCGGACGTGCCGGTGGTGGCCTTTTCGGTCGGCGAGGAAGAACTGCGCGGCATCGACACCAAGCCGCTCGTCGGCAACCTCGCGGCATGGAACTACTTCATGTCGGTGCGCAATCCGGCCAACGAGAAGTTCAAGAAACAATGGGCCGCATGGGTCAAGGACAACAACCTGCCGGGCGGCGCGAAGCGCGTGACCAACGACCCGATGGAAGCGACCTTCGTCGGCATTCACATGTGGAAGCAGGCGGTCGAAAAGGCGAAGAGCACGGACGTCGACAAGGTCCGCGTGGCGATGATCGGCCAGCAGTTCGCGGCGCCTTCGGGCTTCACGCTGGAGATGGACGGCAACCACCATCTGCACAAGCCGGTGATGATCGGCGAAGTTCGCGCGGACGGTCAGTTCAACGTGGTCTGGCGCACCAAGACCGCGGTTCGTGCGCAGCCGTGGAGCCCATTCCTTGCCGGCAACGCGGGCAAGCCGGATGTCGTGAGTTCGATTCCCGCGTTTCTGAAGCGCTCGCGCTCGCGAATCGCGTGACATCGCGAAGCTGCTTGATGTTGCGTGACATTGCCTGACGACAGGACGCGCCCCAACGGCTCGCTTTGTTGCCGTGGCCGCCGAGCTGCTGCCGGGCGCTTCCAGGCACCGCCCTACGCGTGAAAGGCGATGCCGCGATGCGGTTCGGCGGTTCGGCGGTTCGGCGGTTCGGCGGTTCGGCGGCTCGGCAGCTCGGCAGCTCGGCAGCTCGGCAGCTCGGCAGCTCGGCGGTTCGGCGGTTCGGCGGTTCGGCGGTTCGGCGGTTCGGCGGTTCGGCGGTTCGGCAGCTTGGCAGCTAGGTGGCCCGACAGCCCCACGAGCCGACCCCGTCACCAACGAACACGGCGCGGCGCCAGCATGCAATCAACCGGCGCGCGCGGCCTCTTGCGCGGCGCGCCGTCAGTCATTCTTCAAAGGCCATCATGGCGTTTTCAATTCTCACCTCTGCACGGCGAATCGCACGACGCAGCGCAAGCAGCGCGCTGCTTGCGCTGCTTGCGTTCGGCGCGCTCGCACCGCATAGCGCATTCGCCTTGAGCGCGGACGATGTCGCGCCGCTCGCCGCCGACGACTTCGACGCGAAGTCCGCCGCCATCGACAAACTCATCGCCCGTCACGACAAGGAGTCGCTGACGGTGCTGAGAGCACTGTCCGAAGACGGCGTGCTCGCCACCGACTCCGGCGCGGTTCTGCTGCAGGACGGCGACACGACGCGAGACGCCGTCACCGGCAAGACGGTCGAAGCCGGCGACGCCCAACCGGTCACACTGAACAATCTGCTGCGCGCGAAAGTTGCAGGCGCGCTCTCGGGTCTGCGCCTCGACTCGCCGGACCAGACGACACGCGCAGAAGCCATCGACGCGCTGCTGAAAAACCCCGACGCGTCGATCAAGCCGCTCATCGACGCGGCCCGCGCGAAGGAAACCGACCCCGCGCTGAAAAAGCGCCTCGACACGCTGTGGGCGATGACCGCATTGCATGACGCCGACGCCGCGAAGCGACTCGAGGCCGTGCAGCTCGTCGCCGCACGGCACGACCTCGAAATGAACGAGCTGTTGCGCCCGCTCGTCGCGAAGAAAGCGGACGGCAGCTTCGCCGAGAGCGACGCGCGCGTGCGCACTGCGGCGCAAAGCGGCATCGACGAACTCGATGCAATCCGCCGCCGCAGCGAAATTGCCGGCACACTGTTCGCGGGCCTGTCGCTCGGCAGCGTGCTGCTGCTCGCGGCGCTCGGGCTTGCCATCACCTATGGCCTGATCGGCGTCATCAACATGGCGCACGGCGAATTCCTGATGATCGGCGCGTACGCCACTTATGTCGTGCAGAACCTCTTTCAGCGCATGGCGCCGGGCGCCGTGGACTGGTACCCGCTCGTCGCCGTACCTGCGTCGTTCGCGGCGGCCGCGCTCGTCGGCATCGTGATCGAGCGGCTGGTGCTCAAACATCTGTATGGCCGGCCGCTCGAGACGCTGCTCACCACCTTCGGCATCAGCCTGATCCTGATTCAGGCCACGCGCATGCTGTTCGGCGCGCAGAACGTACAGGTGGTCAACCCTTCGTGGATGAGCGGCGGCGTGACCGTGCTA
>Ga0209796_10000909_pt1 | contig 14446 bp, 13 predicted proteins | sample AgamicOrSfrz_FD_187167 | JGI IMG/M metagenome (GOLD analysis project Ga0209796, IMG submission 187167) | Agave microbial communities from Guanajuato, Mexico - Or.Sf.rz (SPAdes) (version 2) | ecosystem: Host-associated > Plants > Phyllosphere > Phylloplane/Leaf | place: Guanajuato, Mexico...
GCCAGCACGCCACGCGTATAACGCGGTTGCGGTTGCTGCCATGCGGCGCGGCGGCGCTGAAGTTCGGCGTCGTCGACATTTAGTTGCAGGAGCAGCTTGTGCGCGTCGATCGTGATCGAGTCGCCTTCCTGCACGAGGCCGATCGTGCCGCCCACGAATGCTTCGGGTGCGACGTGACCAACCACCATGCCCCACGTGCCGCCTGAAAAGCGTCCGTCGGTGATGAGGCCGACGCTTTCGCCGAGACCCTTGCCGATGATCGCCGAAGTCGGCGCGAGCATTTCCGGCATGCCCGGGCCGCCCTTGGGGCCGAGATAGCGCAACACGACGACGTCGCCGGCAACGATCTTGTCGGCGAGGATCGCTTCAAGCGCGCTTTGCTCGTCATCGAATACGCGGGCCGGACCCGTAATCACCGGGTTCTTCAGGCCCGTGATCTTCGCGACCGCGCCGTCTTCGGCCAGGTTGCCCTTCAGGATTGCGAGGTGGCCTTCCTTGTACAACGCCTGATCGATCGGAAAGATCACCTTCTGATCCGCGCGCGGCCTGGACGGCACGTCCTTCAGTTCTTCAGCGAGCGTCTTGCCGGTGATGGTGATGCAGTCGCCATGCAGCAGACCCGCGTCGAGCAGGATCTTCATGACTTGCGGAATGCCGCCGGCTTTGTGCAGGTCGGTGGCGACGTACTGGCCCGACGGCTTCAGGTTGCAGATCACCGGCACCTTTTTGCGCATGCGCTCGAAGTCCTCGATGGTCCACTCGACTTCCGCCGCGTGCGCGATTGCGAGAAAGTGCAGCACGGCATTGGTCGAGCCGCCGGTCGCCATGATCACGGCCACGGCGTTTTCAATCGACTTCTTCGTGATGATGTCGCGCGGCTTCAGATCTTTCTTGACGGCTTCAACAAGTACGCGCGCCGATTCAGCGGCCGAGTCGACCTTTTCCTGATCCGGATTGGCCATTGTGGACGAATAGAGCAGCGACATGCCGAGCGCCTCGAACGACGAGCTCATCGTGTTGGCGGTGTACATGCCGCCGCATGATCCCGTCGACGGGCACGCATTGCGTTCGACGCCTTCGAAGTCTTCCTGCGACATCCTTCCCGCCGTGAATTCGCCGACGGCTTCGAACGACGACACGATCGTCAGATCCATGCCCTTCCAGTTGCCCGGACGGATCGTGCCGCCATACACGTAAATGCCCGGCACGTTCATGCGCGCGAGGCCGATCATGCCGCCCGGCATGTTCTTGTCGCAGCCGCCGATCACGACCACGCCGTCCATCCATTGGCCCTGCACGCACGTCTCGATACAGTCCGCGATGACTTCCCGCGACACGAGCGAGTACTTCATGCCCTCGGTGCCCATGGACATGCCGTCGGAAATAGTCGGCGTGCCGAAGATCTGCGGATTCGCGTCCGCGCCCTTGACGGCGGCGACGGCTGCGTCGGCAAGTCGCTGAAGACCGGCGTTGCACGGCGTGATCGTCGAATGGCCGTTGGCGATGCCGATCATCGGCTTGTCGAAATCTTCTTTCTGATAGCCAAGTGCGTAGTACATCGAGCGGTTCGGCGAACGGGCCACGCCTTGCGTGATGTTCTTCGAACGACGGTTGTAGGGCATGAGGATCTCCGGTCTGTTTGTTTTGCTGGTCGGTCCAGTGTAGTTCGGACCCGTCAGGCAAGAATGCAATTTTGCGATGTGCGTGTCCAATATATTATTGACGGCCGAATAGGTCGTAAAATGTATTAATCATGCTGCCTGCCGTTCCTGACCTGCGCCAGTTGCGCTATTTCGTGACCGTCGCCGAAGAAAAGCATTTCGGCCGCGCGGCCGCGCGCCTTTCGATGACCCAGCCGCCTCTGTCGCAGGCAATCCGTGCGCTGGAGGAAACGCTTGGGGTGCAACTGTTCGCGCGCACCAAGCGGTCCGTTGAATTGACGCCTGTGGGCGCGGATCTGCTGCCGGAGGTGCAGCGTCTGCTGGCGGGTGCGGAGGGCTTGCGGCCGCTTGCACAGAGCCTCGCGCGCGGCGAGGCGGGCGTGCTGTCGCTCGCATTCGTTTCGACGGCGGACTATGGCTTGTTGCCGCTTTTGCTGCGCGACTTCGGCGCGCGCTATCCGCGCGTGCGGCTTGAACTCACCGAAGCAACGAGCGACGTGCAGGTGGACGAACTCGTCGCCGGACGCATCGACGCGGGACTCGTGATTGCCCCCGTGCCGTCGCGCCATGCCGCGCAACTTTCGTGGCTGCCGATCGCGCGCGAGCCGCTCGTGATCGCCATGTCGACCGACACGGCGGCGCGCGTAGCGGCCAGTGGTGGCGGAGGTAGCGGCGACCCGCATGCGGAATGGCTCGACACGCCGGTCAGCCTGCGTGAGCTCGCCGATGCACCGCTCGTCATCTTCCCAAGACGTTTGGCGCCAGGCTTTTATGACATCATTATGGATTGCTACGGCGTGGCGGGGCTTCAGCCGCGGGTCGGGCAGGAGGCGATCCAGATGCAGACCATCGTGAGCCTCGTGTCGGCCGGCATGGGTGTCGCACTCGTGCCGCAATCGTTGCGTAACCTGCGCCGGACCGGCGTCGTGTACCGGCCGTTGTCCGAGTCGGTGCCCGCTATCGAAACCGGGCTCGTGTGGCGAACCGCGAAAGTGAGCCCGGTGCTGGCGGGCTTCATCGAAATCGTGCGGGCGCATGCGGCGAGTGCCGATGGGCAAGCTGCCCGCGTACCGTAATTAACGTGACTGCGGCGAACGCATTGCATGCGCAGCCGTCCAATGCAGACGGCGCAAGCCGCGCCTTATCGATACAAACTAGTTTCTGAACCCGAACTGCCCATAACAACACGATGCTCATTCACCCGAATTTCGACCCCGTTGCCATTCATCTGGGGCCGCTCGCCGTGCGCTGGTATGGACTGATGTACCTCGTCGCGTTCATCGCGGCGATCGTCGTCGGCCGGCTGCGGCTGCGTTTGCCGTTCGTCGCGGCGCAAGGCTGGACACCCAAAGATATCGACGACATGCTGTTTTACGGCGTGCTCGGCACGATTCTCGGGGGCCGGCTCGGCTACGTGCTGTTCTATAAAGCGAGCTTTTATTTCGCGCATCCGCTCGACATCTTCAAGGTGTGGGAAGGCGGCATGTCGTTTCACGGCGGGTTCCTCGGCGTGACGCTCGCCATGGTGCTGTTCGCCTACCAGCGCAAACGCTCGTGGCTGCAAGTCACCGACTTCGTCGCGCCGATGGTGCCGACAGGACTGGCGGCAGGGCGTCTCGGCAACTTCATCAACGGCGAGTTGTGGGGGCGCGTGACCGATCCGTCGGCGCCGTGGGCGATGCTCTTTCCAGGCGCCGCGCCCGACGACGCCGCATGGCTCGCCGCGCATCCGCAACTGGCCGCGCAATGGAAGCTGAACGAAGTCTTCGCGCAATATCACATGCTGCCGCGTCACCCGTCAGAGCTGTATGAGATCGCGCTCGAGGGCGTCGCGCTTTTCTTCGTGCTGTTCTTCTTCTCGCGTAAGCCAAGGCCGCTCGGCGCTATTTCGGCGGTGTTCCTGATCGGTTATGGCCTCGCGCGCTTTACGGTCGAATTCGCCCGTGAGCCCGACGACTTCCTGGGCCTGCTCGCCATGGGTCTCTCCATGGGCCAATGGCTTTCGTTGCCGATGATTCTCGTTGGCATCGCGATGCTCGTGTGGTCGTATCGTCGCAGCCCCGGCGAACCGGCGCACGCGCTGCCGTAGCGCGGCACGTTGTGTTCTGAATAAAAAACGCCACGGCATGCCGTGGCGTTTTTCTTTTGCCGCCGCATGGGGCAGCAGGTGGACCGCGCGTTACTTCATCTGCACCGAGCCCGACACATTCACCGTTACCGTCGACGTGCCGCCTTCAATCGGCACAGGGGCCGACATCTTGGCGTCGGCGCCCATGGCGCGCGCGCTCATCATCATGACGGGCCGCGGCATGGCGCCGTTATGTCCGACGTTGACCTCGCGAATCGAATAACCGCTGTAGCCGAACGCCTGAGCGGACGAAGCCGCCTGCTCACGGAACGATTTGATTGCATCGCCAGTCAGCTTTTGTTCAGCAGCGCGCTGCGCCGCGGGCGACAGCGAGAACTGCACATTGCCGACCTGCATGATGGGCGCCATTTGCCCCGCAAGCTTCGACGCCGCGGCGAAGTCGTGCGACTCGAGCACGACCTCCGTGCGGCCGCGCCATGCGGAGATGCGGCCATCGCGATCGGTAGACGGATAGATCGAGAACGAACCTGTGCGTGCGGTCACGCCACTCACGCCCTTGGCTTTTTGCAATGCCGAATCGGCACGCTGGTTTAGCGTTGAAGTAAGAGCCGACGGATCGCTCGCTTCCTGCTCGTAAAAGAGCGTGATTTCGACGACGTCTTGAGGCACTTCCGCGCTGGCCTGCGCGTTCAGCGACAGCACGCCGGCCGGTTGATAGGGCGCGACGCTCTGCGCGCGTGCCATAGCGGGCGTGAGCACGAGGGCTGCAGGCGCGGCGCAGACGAGCGCGAAAGCGAGTGCACGTGCGGTGTTTTTCATCTGTGTGGAACTCCTTGCTTGAACAGGATTGCGCACGATCCGGCAGGCGCGATGCAACGGCACGGCGCTGTGTGCGCCGTTGGTAGTCCGTTTGCAAGTGCGTTAGGCGCTTGTAACCTGAGCTTGGTTCCCCAATTTAACCGTGCGATGAGCAGCGGTGCGCCACATTGTTCGTGGCGCTGCTGCAGTAAGCACCGGGTAACTCAGGCGAGTCGCTTCGTGATGAAGCGCCACTCGGCTTCGGTGACCGGCGTGATGGACAGACGGTTGCCTCTCGCCAGCACGCGCATGTCTTTCAGCTCGTCGTGCTCGCGCAATGCGGCGAGCGGAATCAACGGAATCTTCTTCTTGAAGACCACGTCGACGAGCAGCCAGCGCGGCGTTTCCTGCGACGACTTAGGATCGTAGTAAGGACTCTTCTTGTCGAACTGAGTCGGGTCCGGGTAAGCGGTAGACGCTACCTCGGCGATCCCGGCGATGCCAGGCTCGGGACAACTCGAGTGATAGAACAGCACGCCGTCGCCGACCTGCATCGCGTCGCGCATGAAGTTGCGCGCCTGATAGTTGCGCACGCCGGTCCACGGCAACGTGCGGTGCGGTGCGTTGGCAAGATGGTCGATGCTTGCTTCGTCCGGTTCGGACTTCATTAGCCAGTAGCGCATGAATCGAAAGGAACGTTAAGGTTGGAAAAGCCGGAGCCCAAACAAAAACGGCACCGGACAGTAGTCCGATGCCGTTCCAAATAAGGTCCCCGCCTTGGCCGCTAGGCCGGCATCCTGAACCGGGGGTTCAGAATTGGTCGCAGTTAGCAGCACTTCGGGTACATCAGACAGAGTGACGCGCACGCCCGTGCTACAAATTTCCGCAACCGTGCACATGGCATTGGTTCAAGGAATATATGACCTTGGCGAACCAGGCAGGGAAGCTAAACCGATGAAGCTAAAACCATTCAGGTGAAACGTTTGCCGAGTGTGCTCGTGCATGCTCTCACGCGCTTTGCTCAGCTGCTACGTGTGCCACCTGGTTGAATCTGCAGCCGACCCGAAGACCGGCCACTTCTACTTCCAGACACGTTGCAAACTTGCTGCTTACTGCATGGTGTACTGCTCGATCACAGTACCCAGTTGTTCGTTCATTTGATGCATTGTACGCCTGATTTCTTCAGCGGGAAATGCTTCTCCGTGACGCACGCTCGATTGCAGCTTAAGCAGTTCCGATGCCAGCGACAGCGCGGCCATGACAGCAATACGATCCGTGCCGCGCACGTTGCTGTTGTTGCGGATCTTCGACATTTCGGCGTCGACTCGTGCGACCGCTTCAAGCAGCGCGCCTTCCGTTTCCGGCGAGCAGGCGAGGCGATAGGGCACGCCGAGAATCGATACTTCGATCTGCTTGGTGGTCATGCATTTTCTCCATGGCGAGTGGCGTCGCTCTCCGCTTCGACTTCATGCTGAGCGGGCTCGAGCAGATCGAGCTGGTTGTCCGGCTCGTTGTGCCCGCGAGCGCGCGGCAATTTTTCGAGGATCGCATTGAGCCGCACTTGAGCGTCGTCGATCTTGGCCGACAGCGCGTCGCGCTCCGCTTGCAGTGCATCGCGTTCCTCGCGCACCATCGCAAGTTCCGTGCGCGTGGCTTCTGCCTCGGCGCGCGACTGGGCGAGCTGCTCTTCAAGCGCAACGCGCGCTTCGTTGTGGCGCTGGCTGATCGCTATCAGCTTGCCGATATTCTGTGAGAGTGTTTCGAGTTCGGTGAGCATGTGCTGCGTCCTCTAAAGACCTCGCATTTTAGCGCGGAATGCCGCACGTTCCGACATTTGTCTCGTTTCGAGACGTAACAACACCGCTTTATGCAGGCTTTTTTCGACTGAAGATGAAAAAGTACTCGTGTGTCACAGATCGCGTCGGACAATACTCTGCTCCTGTCCGAATCATCGCTGTCGTGACCCGCATTCTTGACTGGCCCCGAGGCCGCTCATACACTGGCCGCACTCTGGTGCCCGCGCGCGCAATTCATTGCGCGTGCAGTTAAACGGGAAGCAGGGCGCGCCGTTCACCTGAACGCGCGAACCTGCGCTGCCCCCGCAACGGTAAGCGACCGCATTCGCTTTGCACTTCGTGCTTTGCAGTTCGCGTTTGCAGTTCGATCCCCATCGCGTGTTCCAGTTCAACATGCGAGTGTGCCACTGCGCGTCACGCGTGGGAAGGCGGGATCGAGCGTCGTCAGCCCGGATACCGGCCAGAGGGAGAGGCGCGCGCCCGCGAAATGAAGTCAAAAGCGCTCGCGCCTCGTTACGCGACGGCCTGCGGGGAAGCGGGCCGCGCACGCCATCCACGGGAAACTTCACTCATGCTGTCCCCTATCGCCCGCGCGGCGCTGCTCGCATTTGCAGGGCTGCCGCAGCTCGCGCATGCGCAAGCCGCCGACAGTTCGCCTGCGCCGTCGGTTGCAGTCGCACCAGTCGCTACGAGCGCTGTATCCGTCGCTATCGCCGAATCATCACCTGCTGTCTTGTCGCCCGTCGTCGTCACCGCCGAGCGCGGACCTCAAGCGCTCGCCGACACGATTCCGCAAACGTCACTATTCGATCAGCAGGACATTGCCGACACCACCGCAACCGATCTGCCGGGTCTGCTGCAACTCGCGCCCGGCGCGCAAATCTCGCGCACAGGTGGCCCCGGTTCGACAGCGAGCCTGTATTTGCGCGGCGCGTCGTCGACGCAATCGCTGATTCTCATCGACGGTGTGCGCGTCGATTCCGTGAGTCTCAGCACCGCGCAAATCGCGCAGATTCCGCTCGATCAGGTCGACCACGTCGAAGTAGTGAACGGCAACGTGTCGGCCTTGTATGGCTCGGGCGCGATCGGAGGCGTGGTTCAGGTGTTCACAAAAGACGGCGGCGATCATCCGCCGCGTTTCAATTTTTCCGTGGGCTACGGCAGCTACCACACGCAGACACAACAGGTAGGCGCGAACGGCGCGTTGGATAAGGACGGCCGCACGACCTTCAACATCTCGCTCGCGCGTTCGAAAGACGACGGTTTTTCCGCGCTCAATCCCCGTGAGGCGCCCAATGCGAACCCCAATGCTAACGGCTATCTGAATGAGAGCATCTCCGCTTCGCTGCGCCATAAGTTCACCGACAACTGGGACGCGGGCGTCCGCTATCTCCAGTCGAACGGCAACAACAGCTACGACAATGCGTACGGCGAGCCGACCGATCTGAACAATCTGTACACGAAAGTGCGTCAGTTGTCCGCCTTCGCTAACGGCAAGCTAACAGACTGGTGGACCACGCACTTCATCGTTGCGCAAGGCGACGACCGCAGCGTGTCGAACACCAACGGTCTGTATAACGGCCGCTTCGACACCGACAATCGACAGTACACCTGGCAAAACGATTTCGCGCTGGCCGCGCAGCAGAAACTGCAGGTCGGCTACGAGCATCTGGACCAGAGTCTCGACTCCGATACGTTTGCCGCGCCCACTCGTCATGTCGACTCGGGCTTCGCCGGTTATACGGCACGCTTCGGGCGCAACCAGATACAGGCTAACCTGCGGCGCGACCAGTACTCCGATTTCGGCGGAGCGAACAGTTACTATCTCGGCTACGGCTTCGACATCACGTCGCGCTGGAAGCTAAGCGCAAGCTATTCCAGTTCGTTTCGCGCGCCGAGCTTCGACGATCTGTACTATCCGCTGAGCGGGAATCCGTCCATCCAGCCGGAGCGCAGTCATTCGATCGAAGCAGCGTTGCAGTACGCATCCAATGCGCTCGGTGTGATGCGTTTGAGTGCTTTCCAGACGCGTTATTCGAATCTGATCGACTATGAGCAGGTGACGCCGGGGATCTATCTGGCCGAAAACGTGGGCCATGCAAAAGTGCAAGGACTCGAAGGATCGTGGGGTGGACATGTCGGCAAGACCGATGTGCGCGCGTCGGTGACGCTGCAAAATCCGGTCGACCTCGACAACGATACCGACCTCGTGCGGCGAGCGCGGCGTTTCGCGTCGCTGACGGTGAATCGCAGTATTGCAGGATGGCGCGTGGGCGGTGAGTGGATCGTGAGCGGTCCGCGCGAAGACAGCAGCGGCAAGCTCGGCGGCTACGGTGTCGTCAACCTGGCTGCGCGCTACAACGTCACGAAGGCATGGTACGTGGCCGCGCAAATCCAGAATGTGTTCAACAAGGACTATGAAACGGCCTACTCGTATAACTCGCCGCGGCGCGGTGCCTATGTCACGGTCGGCTGGCAACAGCAGTGATGCCTGCGCCGTGCTGGGAACGCGCCGATGATGAGCCGTCATGAAGGTTCGATGCCCGCCGCGCTTCACGCGATGACTGCGAAGCGCGCCGCCGCCATCTGGCTCGTGCTTGCTGTCGCAGCGCTTGCCGTATTGATGGCGTCGCTCGCATTGGGCAGTGTGTCGCTCGCGCCCGCGCGCGTGATCGAGGCGCTTTCGCCGCTGCATGCGGGCGCGTCTGACGCAAACTCCGCCGATCTCGCCGGCGAGATCGTGCGCACGCTGCGTTTGCCTCGCGCGCTGGCCGGTTTTGCTTGCGGCGCATTGCTCGCATTGGCTGGCGCGCTGCTGCAGGTGTTGTTGCGCAATCCGCTCGCTGAGCCCTATGTATTAGGCGTATCGGGCGGCGCCGCAACTTTTGCGCTCGTCGCAATGATCGCTGGTTGCGCGTGGTGGCTCGTCGATGCGTCGGCATTCGCGGGCGCATTCGTGTCCATTCTTCTCGTGCTCGGCCTTGCACGTCGCGAGTTGTGGCGCGGCGAACCGCAGGACACGTCGCCGCGCCTGCTTCTGACTGGCGCCGTTATCGCGGCAGGCTGGGGCGCGCTGATTACCTTGCTGCTCAATCTTGCGCCGGACAATCGTTTGCGCGGCATGTTGTTCTGGCTGACCGGCGACCTCAATGGCAATGCGCTGCCGTGGACCGCGCTCGTCGCGCTGGTCGTCGTGCTGATTGCCATCGTGCCCGTTGCGCCGCGTCTGAATGTGCTGTTGCGAGGCGACGCTGCCGCGCAGGCGTTGGGCGTCGCGGTTATGCCGTTGCGGCTGCGCGTGTATCTTGCGGCCTCGCTCGCCGCCGCAGCGGCTGTGACGACGGCGGGCACCATCGGCTTTGTCGGGCTCGTGGTGCCGCATATGTTGCGGCTCGCGTTCGGCAACGATCAACGTATGCTGCTGCCCGCCGCGGCTCTCGGCGGCGGGGTGGCGGTAATGGGCGCCGATCTGATCGCGCGCCTTGTGATCGCGCCGGCGCAACTGCCGGTCGGCGTGATCACGTCGATCATCGGCGTGCCGGTGTTTCTCTGGATGCTGCTGCGCGCCCGCCGATGATGCCCACTAACAACCTCGCGCGGCCCACGCTCAGCGCACAACGCGTGAGCTTGCGTGCGGGCGCGCGCACGTTGCTCGACGCGTTCACGCATACGTTTTATCCGGGCGAGATCTGGTGCGTGGCCGGTCCGAACGGTGCCGGCAAGACGACACTCTTATCCACGCTCGCGGGGTTGCGTGAACCCTCGGCTGGCCACGTGGAACTCGACGGTGTGCGTATGTCCGCCTGGCACACGCGGCAACTCGCGCAGCGCCGCGCGTTAATGCCGCAAAGCGCGCCCGAGGCATTCAGCGCGAGCGTGCTCGACATCGTGATGCTGAACCGCTTTCCGCATTTGACCGGCTGGGGTTGGGAGGGCGAGGGCGATCGCGAGGCCGCGCGTGCCGCGCTGGACTTGCTGGGGCTCACCGCACTAGCCGCGCGAGACGTGCTGTCGCTTTCCGGCGGCGAACGTCAGCGCGTGGCGCTCGCAGCGGTGCTGTGTCAGCAAGCGCCGCTCCTTCTGCTCGACGAACCTTTATCGCATCTGGACTTGCATCATCAGATCGAGTGCCTGGAAGCGCTCAGCGAATGGACGCGTGAGTCGACGCGGACCCTGCTGTTTTCCTGTCACGACCTGAACCTCGCGCGCCGGTTCGCGACGCACGCGCTGCTGCTCGACGGTGCGGGCGCCGCCTACGCGGGGCGCGTGCACGAGGTACTGACGCCCGCGTTGACGAGCCGCGTGTTCGGCTATCCGTTGATCCTGATTCGCGACGGCGAACACGAGGCGCTCATTCCCGCGCCGCGCTCGCGTCACGAATCCGCTTCGAACCATGACACGTCGTCAAGCTAACGCTCAGAACCAAACATCTTTTATCTTCACGAAACTCATGACCTCTTCGCCACGCTTGTCCGGATTGCCCCAGGTAGAACTGCTCGAACAGACGTTAGGCAGCGAGCTTCAGCACGTCATTGACACGAAGACGAAGCCGCCCGGCAGTCTCGGCCGGCTCGAAACGCTCGCGCGTCAGATGGGCCTGATTCAGCGCACTACGCATCCGGCTGTCCAGCGCCCCGCGCTGATCGTGTTCGCCGGCGACCACGGCATTGCGGCCGAAGGCGTCAGCCCTTATCCGCAAGCGGTGACCGCGCAGATGGTCGCGAATTTTCTCGCGGGCGGCGCGGCAGTCAATGCATTGAGCCGCGTCGCGGGCATCGAGCTCGAAGTGGTCAATGCGGGTATCGCGACGCCGTTGCCGCGCACCGATGGCCTTGTCGACATTCCAGTCGGCGCGGGCACGCGCAACTTTGCGCACGAACCTGCGATGACGCACGAGCAGGCGCTCTCCGCGATGCAAGCCGGCGCCGCGCGCGTGCGGCATCACGCAGCGCTTGGCAGCAACGTGATCGGCTTCGGCGAAATGGGTATCGCCAACACATCGGCGGCGGCGTGCCTGATGAGCCGCATCTGCGGCGGGCCGATCGACGAATGCGTGGGCCGCGGCACCGGTCTGGACGACGCCGGGCTCGCAAAGAAGCGCAGCGTGCTTGCGGCGGCGCTTGCGCATCACGACGCATCCACGGCTCCTCTCGATGTGCTCGCAACCTTCGGCGGCTTCGAAATCGCGATGATGGCCGGCGCCTATCTTGCCGCCGCGCAAGCGCGCATGACGATTCTGGTCGACGGCTTCATCGCCAGTTCAGCGCTGTTGATCGCGGACGCAATTGCGCCCGAGGTGCGTGAATATTGCGTGTTCGCGCATGCGTCGAACGAGGCAGGACATCGGCGCATGCTCGACTATTTCGGCGCACAGCCGCTGCTATCGCTCGACATGCGGCTCGGCGAAGGCACCGGTGCGGCGCTCGCGGTGCCGCTGCTGCGTGCGGCCTGCGCGTTCATCAACGAGATGGCGAGCTTCGAATCGGCCGGTGTAGCGAACCGCGAAGCGTGAACCGCGCCGTACTTCGCTTTTCAGTCAACGAGCACGCAAGCCATATATATGAAACCGCTGGCCGAATTGCGCTACTTTTTCACGGCGCTGGGTTACTTCACACGTGTACCCGTGCCGCGCTGGGTCGGCTATGAACCGCACTATCTGAACGCGGCGGCGCGTTATTTTCCGCTCGTCGGCGTGCTGGTCGGCGGCATCAGCGCGATTGTCTATCTCGCGGCATTGCGTGTCTTTCCGGCGGGGGTTGCGGTGTTGTTGTCGATGGCGTCGTCGCTATTGATAACGGGCGCGTTCCACGAGGACGGCCTCGCCGATTGCGTCGATGCGTTCGGTGGCGCCTATACGCGAGACGATGCGTTACGCATCATGCACGATTCGCGCATTGGCGCTTTTGGTGCGATTGCGCTTGTCGTCGCGCTTGTTCTCAAGTGGCAGACGCTCGCTTCGTTGCCGCCGCTGCGGGCCGCAAGTCTGATGGTTGCGGCTCATGCGGCGAGCCGCGCCTGTGCGATCAGCTATCTCTGCACGCTCGACTATGTGCGCGCCGAGGGCAAAGCGAAGCCGGTCGCGCAGCGCCTGAGCGGCACAGCACTGTTATGCGCCGCCGCATTCGGATTGCCGTGGCTGTTGTGGCCGGACGGACCTCGCGGATGGCTCGCGGCCGACTGGCGGTTCGCGGGCTCGGCGCTCGCGATGCTGGTCGCGTTGCGGTTCACCATGGGCCGCTATTTCGTGAAGCGCATTGGCGGCTACACCGGCGATTGTCTCGGCTTTGCGCAACAGATCTTTGAACTGGGCATCTATCTCCTAGGGCTCGCATGGATATCGTCATGATTCGCCATCCCGCCGTCGCACTCGACGCGGGCGTTTGCTATGGCCACAGCGATGTGGCGCTCGCCGAGGCGGCCGACGTGTCGTCCGCGGCACTTGCTTTAAGACTCGCAAGCTTGCAGGTGCCGGCGCCACGCGTCGTGATGTCGAGCCCGCTGACGCGCTGCTCGGCGCTCGCCGTCGAACTGGCGAACGACTTCGGCTGCGTGCTCAGCCATGACGATCGCCTGAAGGAAATGGATTTCGGCGATTGGGAAGAGCAGCGCTGGGACGCGATCGATCGCGAACTGCTCGACGACTGGGCGTCCAACTTCGAACATGCACGCGCGCATGGCGGCGAGAGCGTCGCGCAGTTCGTCATGCGGGTGCGCGCATGGTTCGACGCGTACGCGCAGACGCGCGAGCTGTCGCCGGCGTATGTGGTCACGCATGCGGGCGTGATGCGCGCGATTGCGTCGTTGGCGCTCGACGTGCCGCTCGAACGTTGCTTGCGATGGTCGCTGGAGACCGCCAACATCGTCTGGCTGCGCCGCGGCGACGAGAGTCAACAGTGGTCGCTCGTGAAGTGGAACGCCTGAGCCTGAAGGCGCATCAGGCTCAGGCGTTAATGCACGTTAAGCCCGTTATTGCGCGTTTTGCCTGATGCGCGAGCGAGCGAGATCCAGGTCCTCGCACATCTGCTTCGCCCCTAGCGCGATGCGCGGCGCGGGGCGGTTGATGAGGTCGCCGTCGATCGAAAACAGATTGTTATTCGCCACCGCCGACAGACGCGGCCATGCGCGCCACGCGCCGAGCTGAGGCAAGGCCGTGTCGGGCTTCGTCGCACCGGGCGCTGCCGTGACGATTGCCTGCGGATTCGCCGCGAGCACGGCTTCGGTCGAAACGGTGGGCACGAGCGGTTGCAGTTTCGCGAACACGTTGCGCCCGCCGCATAGCTCGATAACATCGCTGACCATATGCTCGCCGTTGAGCGTCATCAACGGTTGATCCCACACCTGATAGAACACGCTGACGGCTGCCCGGTCGGCGTACTGCGCGCGCAGGCTCGCAATGTCCCGACGATATGCGGCGGCGGCTGCATCCGCGGTAGACGAGGTGCCGAGCAATTCGCCGAGCTTCGTCAGCGAGACGGCGACATCGTCGAGATGATGTGGCTCGCTGAAGAACAGCGGTATGTGCAATTCGCGCAGACGATCCAGCTGGCGCTGTGCGTTACCGTGCCGCCACACGACGATAAGGTCAGGCTTCAACGCGACGATGCGTTCGAGATCGAGCGACTTGTTGTCGCCCACGCGCGGCAGTTGCTGCGCCTGTGGCGGAAAGTCGCTGTACGACACGGCACCTACTATCTTCGCGCCGCCGCCGGCCGCGTAGAGCAGTTCGGTGACATGCGGCGCGAGGCTGATCACGCGTTGCGCGGGTGCGGGCAGCGTGAGCACGGCGCCCGTGTCGTCGGTCACCGCGATGCCCGCTTGCGCGCGCAACGTGATGGCGAGCAGCATGACGGCGAGAGCGGGGTGGAGCGATCGTGCAGACAAATTCATTGGGTCGAACGTCGAGTTTTACGTTGGGTGGATCGATGCGCTGCCCTGCATTGCAATGCGATGTGGGCAGTTTGCGCTCGTCAACGGATCAGGCCGGTCGCGTTGCGTCGATCGTGTCGACTGCCGCGCGCAAGGCGTTGGCAAGGCGCGCCCATTCGTCTTCGCTCGCGGGCAAACCGAAACGCACGCTGCCTGACGATGAGAAAAGCCGCGTC
>Ga0209796_10000911_pt1 | contig 14398 bp, 19 predicted proteins | sample AgamicOrSfrz_FD_187167 | JGI IMG/M metagenome (GOLD analysis project Ga0209796, IMG submission 187167) | Agave microbial communities from Guanajuato, Mexico - Or.Sf.rz (SPAdes) (version 2) | ecosystem: Host-associated > Plants > Phyllosphere > Phylloplane/Leaf | place: Guanajuato, Mexico...
CAACTTTCTTTTCCATCCCTTTCGTTAGCTCTTCCACCTCTTTACGCTTATCTTCGGCTGATTTCTTTGTATAGGCTTTACTCATCTTCTCCCTCCTCTTCTTGATAGGAGATCCCCTTAAGCTCCTCTAATTCTTGTTCATACCAAGGTTCCTCTAAATCCACAAAAAGCTTCTGTGTTTTAATATTCATTGGCACCAACATATTTTCTTGATGCACCACATATTGATGAAACTCCTTCGCTTCTTCTGGACTTAAATTCACCTCTACTTCTTTGTCTTGATACTGTACAATGGCATGATCCTCTCCTACAGCTTTAATCGAAGCTAACACTAAATCTTTGTTAAAAAACATAATAATTAATTCCTCCTTTTAGTAGTTAAATCTCTTTTTATATGAAACAATCAATGCGATTGTTGTTTCCCTCTCGATTCTTCCCAATCAATCCGTTTTTGACGCTGATTTGCAATTCGTTTCTCAACTGTTTCCCTCGCTACTCTTGTACTATCCATCACCTGCATACTGGTGGTCATCAATCCTTTAAATCCATGATGGAAGAAAAGACCGTTCATATATTCAATTAAAATTTGTGTATTTTTATCTGCTGCGTTCGCTCCTAGCTTTGTTTTGTCATCTCACCTTTTAATGTATGAATCTCTTCCCGTAAAGCTTGAAATTCATTTTTTAAAGACTCATGGAGATGATGACTCACTACCTCCGTAATATACTTTAATGACCATTCATTACTCTTAGATGCTTCATGTTCTTTGCAAATTTGTGCAATGGTATCGCCCGTGTACCGTAATCCATGCTCCTCTTTAAATGATTCAATATACGCTTTTGACTCATCTTCAATAGCTAATTTCATTCTTTGCTTCTCCATCGATTAATAGCCCCTTTCATAGTCGTTTTGTTGGTTACGATCACGTTCTGTTTCACGTTGCAATCGTTCATAATGCTGTTGGTTTTTCCAACTTTCATATTCACTTTTAAATGCTTTTTCTATTTTGCGAAGTGAAAAATGTACAGGTACATGCTGCTTATATTTCGCTGTTTGATTTCCAGACTGCTTTCTATCTAATAGACGTTTTACGTCTTGCTGCTTTCGATCATAAGCTTTCATTTCTTGCAAAAAAGCATTTCCCATTCGCTTATATAAATCATCTATTTTCGTTTGCTTATAATTTTCGTAGCGTCTTTTATCTTGCGTTCCCTCACCATATGCTTTCTTTAATTCTTTTACTTCTTTATCTAAATTCTTTATTAATTGCTGATACTCTTTTTGATGATATTTTTTGATATATTTTTCGCTCAATGTATCAATATAAGGTTTCAATGGCTTAATGGTATTGTAGCTATATTGCCACTGCCTTTTATCTTGCGGAAGATGATTATAGACCATTAAAAACAAGGGTTTTAATTCTCTATTGCGCCATGCAAAAGAAGAGTCTTGTTTCTTTTGGTCAACCATTTCTTTGCGGATTAAATGATTAATTCTATCCTGATTTTTTCCTCGATCCCTAATTTGATTAACGACGGTTGACTTCATTACATCTAATGTTTTGGGCTTTCTTTTTCCTCGACTACGTGTAGGATTTGGTTCAACTGTTGCAATATGAATGTGGAGGTTGTCCGTATTGTAGTGTATAGCTGCTGACCAAACAGCCGACTCATTTAACCTTTCCCTTTCAAGCATTTTACTCATGGCTTGTCGTGTAACATACATCAACTTTCGTTCATCGACTGTATGTGTTCGAGCGTCATAAATCCCTTGTTCTTGCAGCCAAGGATTATGAAATGTAATGACGTCTTGCCACATAATACTGTTATTTTTTTGTGCTTCCTCAAAACTTTCTTTCAGTTTTGCTTTTTGCTCCTCCGTTAAACGATCATACTTATGTGTAAATAATGAAGATGTCTTATCAGGGTTTCCCATATATTCTTGATAAAGAGAAAAGGAATGCGCTACTGGCCTATCTTCTTGTTTTGCTTCATCCCGATCTACATATTCAACATATTGCTGAAAGGCTTTATGATGAGAAGTAATAAATTTTGTTTTTACTACAACGCCTGGTACAATATTCGTTCTGTTAATAGCCTTAGACATTCTGCCTCACCTCACTACTTACTCTTCTACTTCTCCAATCATTTCGAGTAGAATATGGTTCATGTTTTCCATCGATGTCGCACATTTTTCCATCATAATCATATTCTTTTCGATTAAACTTTCTAGTTCATGTTCTCGCTCAACTTGTTCACGAAAAAAGGCCAGTGTTTCAAGCTGCCCTTTTAAAAATTCCTGTCTAGACAATTTATGATTCTTTGCTAACTCATCAATTTTTTTAACTGCAATAGGATCTACATTTCTTATTTTAATTTCCATCTTTCATGTCAACTCCTCAAAATAGTGGTGCTCCTCAAAAAATAGGGAGAAGAGCATAAGGGGTTTTTGCTATCACACAGGGTGATAGGCTAGGCAGAGCCTAGCAAAACCGTGATATCACGAAAATCTCTAAAGTGTGAACCTGCTGTTGACCTAAACTCCTCTATGTGAACCTACTGTGAACATGAAAAACTAATGATGTGAACCTACTGTGAACCTCAAAAAAACACATGTTGACCTACTGTTGACATGTGTTTTTTCACTTCATGGCTAAATCCTGTTGCTTTTCATTCAACTTTTGGAGCTTTTCTTGTAAACTTTTTTGTTCATCTTCATAGAGCTGAATGCTTTCATCACTCGACTGAATGGCATCCTTTTTCATCGCAATTTTTGATTCAGTATCGGCTTTTTCCTCATTCACTTGGTACTTCATATCACGTTGTAATTCGTTCATTTCTTGTTGCGTTTGGCGCTTATGTTTGGCTTCTACTGTGATTGCTTTTTCATAGTTTTTCATTTTCTTTTTGACAAAATCTTTTTCTAACTCATTAACTAAAAGCGCATATTCTTGTTTGGTTTTTGTTCCTTTTCCTTCTTCACTTTTCGTTTTTCGTTGGTCAGAATAGAGCGTTGTAATTAACGCATGAGCATCTATTTCCTCTGTTGAATCTGTTTCTGAATCACTCGTTACATCATCTACGTTTACCGTTTCTTTTTCTTCATTTTCTTGATATAGATCAAAGGCAAGTGCTTCCCAATTTGGAGATAGATCGCTGATTCTTACCACATAATAGCCATCATCTTCATACAATAACTGAACAGGTAATTTGATGTTTGGATTCGCTTTTTCTTGTGCAACAAAGCTTACTTCCTCTTCATCTGTTTGATCCATTTTGATCACCATATCCAGTGAGCCATTAGCCGGATGATACACACGATTTTCAATGGTTACGGTTCCTGTTATGTTAGAAGAAACTGCCTCATAGGTTTTGGTATGATACAAAGGATCTTCCGTTTTCAAATAGAATTTCGATGTCAGTATGGATAAAAAACCGATAAAGAAAAAGATCAACATTGCTGTATACTTCCATGACCGATTGCGATTTAAATTAAATCGATAATCTTCAAATTGCTTCTTAAATGCCATCTGCTCCACCTCATTTCATGATTTCTGTTTTCAATTCTTCAATACTATAAACCACCCATTTATTCTCTTCTTTCCGTAGAGAAACTTTAATAATGTCATGCGTTTGATGTATTGTTCCCTCCTATTTTTATAAAACAGAGATTGGTGTTAACAAAAAAACAGCAAGTTGATCTTTAGTCGAACTTAATGATCACCTTTCTAACTTCCAAAACTTAAGTTAAACTAAAAACTACATAAGTTCACCATGCATTCACCACAGAACACACCACCATTCACATAAGTAGAACTTAAGTTAAACTAACATCTTAACAGTTCATAATATAAACCATATACACAAATCGGAAACAGGAATTGTTGATTTTTTGTCGAAATCATATAAAATTAAATGAATAGTTGACTGTGAACTGGGTGAATAACCGCAAACTCAACAGGTGAATGACTGTGAACCGAGTGAACAAAAGTAAACAAAGTGAGTGATTGACCGTGAATTGAATGAACCCTTATAAAAATCATATGTGAATGACTGTGAACTGAGTGAATGTACATAAAATATTAGTAAATGGTGGTGGATTAAATGAATACTTCTGAAAGTACAAATTTTATTGGCGTACCAGAAGCATCTGAGTATACCAATATTCCTCCTGAAACATTAAAAAGGTATTTAATTAATCATGAACAGTTTTTGAATTTCAAAAAAGAAGGTAGACGCTATAAAATAAGTATTGAATCACTAGATCTATTAAAAAAAATCCGTGAGCTCTATAGTGAGGGATTACTAAAAGATGATGTAAACGATAATTTAGCAAGTGATGGGCTTCCTATAACTATTACAGTCAAGAATCAAGAAGAGAAAGGCTCTATCTCTATAAACGATGAGCTGAGTGAAATAAAAAAGATGTTACAACAACAAGAACAACAAATGACACAGCAAATGCAATTTAATCAAAAGTTAGTAGAAGAGTTACAGAAAGTTAGCCAAACCAATCAAGAATTAAAACAAATGATAAACAGAAAAGATACTGAGTTGATTGGTGAGTTAAGAAAAGGATTATCAGAAAGTAAAAGAATGATTGAAGAAGCTTCTGCTAGTGCAGAGTTAGAAAAGAAAAAAACATGGTGGGAAAAATTAATGGGTAAATAATAAAAAGCTTCTACTAGGATAGTAGAAGCTTTTTATTATTATAGTGTTGTAATTTCATTATAAAAGTTAATGATTATAACATATTTTCAATACATTGAGGAGGGGTATTTTTTTGACCCTCCTCATTTTTTAAAATGAATTGTATAATAAAACAAATTTATTGTTAGGGAAAAACAGTTAAAAAGAATTCTTTTGAGATATATTACTAATTTTTATTGAATTATGAGATTAATTAACGCTATAATAAAACTAACAAAAATGTCCGGAATAGAAAAAAGACTTCAACTGTTTAAGTAGTGCGACCAACACACTTAAACCGTTCCCCCTAATTGCGGTAGGGAAAACACTTGTCGAAGTCTCTTGTTAATAGAGTTAGTTTTTCTATAAGATAAAACTTATGTTTTTATTTTATATGAAATTGACAGCTATTTCAAGGGCTTAGTTCATCAAAATCAAGACATTGTTTTCCTTTTTCCAGGGAAACAGTGTCTTTTTTGTGTTCCTTAAAGGAGAAGATGAACAAATGACAAAAATATTAACCTGTTATTTAAAAGATGTAGATACCTTCAATGGGCGGTTCAAATGGTTATGGACCAACAAGTCTACGCTACGTAAAAAGAAAGAAGAGTTTTTAGAAACTCTTCGTATCCACTTTAAACAACAACAATCTGCTATACATAAAGAATTTCCTAAAAAGAGAATGGAAATGCTCGATCATGTCATCTATAACCTAGTGGCTACGGGCATTCAAGCGATCCGTTCTGAAACACTTATGAAGAAATTTAATGTGTCCAAAAGTACCGTTTCTCGTTTTGTACGCTCGTTAAAAGCGACTCCATTTGTACTTGTGGCACGTTACATTAAAGAAGATACAACAGGTACTCATCCTGACAGTTATGTATTTATCCTTAAAAGCCATAAGAACTTTCATCACATTTGCGACGAAATCTTTTTTGCCCATGATACAACAGGTATACAAACGCTTCAACAAGAAGAAATGACCACTCCTGTGACACGTCCTGTGACGTCTCCAGAAAGTGCTGAAAACGTTGATACACCAAGCTTAGAGGCCGATAAATCACCTGATGCCTTTATTAACCTTGATTTACCTGTAAATCATATAAATAATCATTTAATATCTGTTTCACAGTCATTCAGCTATATCAAAGGGGTGCCTAAGAAAGTCAATCAAGTCTATGCAGGTAAATATGGGCATCAACTACAAGACTTTTATGCTCGTATCCAAAATGCTGCAAAAGCAGTAAAAAAAGATACAGAGATTAAAATTGAGAAAGAGCAAATACATGAAATTGCGTATACGTCCATTGTGGGATTAGATAAATATGTGCATGAAGCCAATCAACAAGGCAACCCGTTATCCCTACGGGATATGTGTCGATTAATCTATCAGATTGCGAAAAATCAATTCTATGAATTAACAAAGCCTAAAAGTCAGGATTATTCATCAGTATACGCAAATCAGCAAGAAGTTATACATAACGAAAGTCAACCAACAACATTAGCCAAACCAAAACATATTATCCGTAAAGAACTGGTTCCTGATTGGTTAAAAACTGAACAGCAGCCAGAAAAGGGTACACAAGAAACAGAGGTTACGTTGGAGCAGAAGCTTGAAATGATTCAGTTAAAGCAAGATTTAGGACAAGAACTCACGCCAGAAGAAGAGAACTTGCTGCAAGAACACTGCTCAACGTACAGTTCATTAGAAATGGCAGAACTGAAACAGGATTTAGGACAGGCATTAACACCTGAGGAGCAAGACTTATTGCACCAATATGCTAAATTAAAGGAACCAGCTTCTTAATTTTTAAAAATAGTTAAAGCATAGCAAGGAGTTTCACTATTTTTAACGTATTCAGTGTTTTAAGAGAGGACTTGGCAGGATTTGAACCTGCAAGACACCAAAGTTGTATAGTGTAATACGACTGGCTGCTCTGCCATTGAGCTACAAGTCCACACTATAAGTATGCACATAGTATCTGGTTATATGTACGACAGAAGAAAATGTAAAAAGTGAAGAAATCCCTTAGAAGCTAAATTATTATTAGGATATGTTTATTTAGAACACTGTTCTAAATAATAAATAAATCTATATCTACGCAGGAGGAGCACATTATGCCACATAAAATTACGTTAACTGGATCAGCCACAGGACCACTACGAGAATACGATCGCTATGTTACCTTTGACATGCGTGAAAAAGGGTCACCATCTGCGCCTAAAGGCTTGAAGAAGAGTACGTTTATTTCGTACACGGTATTTGTTGCAAAGAAGGCTTTTAACAAAACAGGTCTCACGAAAAAAAGTATTATGCATGAAAAAATCTTAATTCAAGGAGAACCCACTTTAGACATTCCGATTGATGAATGCCCTGGTGAAGTAGGTGTAATCTGCTTCCAGATTACCGTTCTTCCGAATAAGAAAAACAAAGAAGACAATGAACCAAACAATAAAAAAGAGGCCAAACAAGAGGCTTCTGTAGCGCAACAAGAAGTTGCTGCTACTAAGCAGGAAGAAAAACCGGTAACTGCTTCTCAACCTGTAGCAAAAGAGGAGAAGAAAGCTAAAACAGTACAGACAGAAGTAAAAGAGACACCTGTTCAAGAAAAAAAGGTGGAGCCACAAAAAAAACAAATAATAAATCAGCCAAAAGGGACACAGGATCTTCTAAGCTTCGATGACATTATCGTACCTGAAGAATTCTTAAAGACACGTCCAAACCCTGAAAAGACACAAAAGGTCATTGATTTTGTGAAACGTACAGGACGCTTAGATGAGCCATTGACGATTGAAAAAGGATCGAATGTCTTAAAAGACGGTTACCGTCGTTATGTTGTAGCCAAAACCGTTAAAATGGATAAAGTTCCAGTTATGTATGAATACCAAAAGTCATAATGTATTTCCTTTAAGGGGATCTATAACAATGAGATTTGTGAAGGAAAGCATCATTTATCCATTACCACAGAATCAAGACATTGCAGAAATAGAGGCTTCTTTTCGCACCCAATTGCCCGATGTGTACAAAGAATTCTTGAAACACTATAACGGATGTACAGTAATTGATTCTATGCCTTTAACAATGATCAATAAGAGATGTCAAATTGAACGTTTTTTAGGCATTATTAAAAACTTTAGTGAGCATCCGTATGGTGTGTATGATATTGGTTGCTGCGAAACTTCTTTAGGAGAACAAGGCCGGAATTTTTATGATGAAGATCTCATCGAATCTGAATTAATTCCAATTGCGAAGCTAACATGGGGAGATTATTTATGTTTGAACTTTCACTATGATAGGAACAATCCGTCTGTTGATTTTCTAGATTACGAAGAATCATATGAGTGTGATCCAGCTACATCAAAGATTGCTGAGACCTTTCAAGAGTTTTTGAGTATGTTATTATCTAAGGATACGAAATAGCAGAAAATGCTATTTCGTAATGAGATTATCTACTCATTTTGATTTTCAATCATAAAAGAGGAAGTGTCAACATGAAAAAGTGGCTTTGGATCATGTTATCATTTGGAGTAATTTTTCTTGTATTTGTCATGAATCATTTCTTGGATAAAAGCCAACAACAGCCAAACATGATACGTAGCGTCTCACTTACAACCAGCACATCTCCTAATCAACGAAACATTGTTGAAGTAAAAAAGATGTATAAACAAACCACTGATTACTTTGATTATGAGCAAAAACAAAAGGCTGATTCTCTTAGAATGTACTATGGACAACCTGGAAGCACTCTTAACCAATATAAAGAGCTTCAAGGAATTCAACCTTCTATGATTCATGACGTTAATGTACATTGGAAAAGTGAGCAAAATGTCATCATCAATATTATGAAAACGAATCACCAACATAAAAACAAGGTATACAAGCGCTTTAATTATAACCTTAACGAGATGTAGGATTTGGATCTATGGGTTTACGTGTCTTCATCGCAGCTCTTATGTATGGTCTTACAATAGGAATAGTTACTATCATTAGCTTTTTTATGGTGGCTTTCCGCCAGGATAAGCGAAGTTTACACGATTAGATGGCAACTACCTATGTGAAACGTGTAGAGCCTATCAAAGTAGAGAACTATAACCTTACTTAAAGCCTTTTTCAAAAGAGCAATGTTATATATTCAATAACCCTATTATTTCTATTCTTTTACATTTCAAAAAGGAGAAACTTATATGAAAAAATCAACACCTTGTCCAGGGTGTCAAAAACCTATTACAATTGAGCATTTCGAAGATTTTTCAAGTCCTTTTACAATGAAATGCCCGCATTGTCGAGAAAAACTGAAGGAAACCAAGATGACCCCGTGGTTATTGTTATTAGCTGTTATTATGATTCCTTTATTGGTTTACCTAGGAATTACGGTTAAAAGTTTCTTGTCCGGCCATTTTCCTGTTGTTGAAAAGATACCAACTATGATTGTATTTATGGCTTTTTGTTACCCTGTGTATGCCTTATATGAAGCTTATAATGCCGTTATTGTCTTTAACAAGGGAAATTTACAACTAAAAAAACCTAATTAATCTTTTATCTCTTTTCTATGAATATGTCTTTAGTAATATCAATACTAGAGACATGTATTTTATTATTAGTGGATAAATTTAAAATATTTTATATTTTTTACCTTCCTCTTCAATCATGTTATCATCATCTGAGGAGCTATTTAAATAGATAAAGTGTTAATTTACAAGAAGGGGAGAAATATAAAGTGGATCAAGTAACAAAACCAGCAGGATTTTGGATACGCCTATTAGGAAATCTGTTAGATGGCATTATTGTAAGTATTCCTTTGGGGCTTATTGGCTTTCTTATTACAGGAGACTTTGATCGTGAAGATCCCATTACATCACTCATAGGTTTCATCTATGCGGTTGCTGTACCTATTTTATGGTATGGATATACTATAGGGAAACGAATTGTTGGAGTTAGAATTGTCAAAGTCAATGGAAAGAAACTTGGGGTTGGAGCAATGCTATTAAGAGTTCTTGTAGCCGGCATTGTTTATGGTATTACATTAGGTATTGCGTTAATTGTAAGTGTGTTCATGGTGGTTTTCCGTAAGGATAAAAGAAGTCTTCATGACATGATGGCAGGCACGTATGTTACATATGTAAAACCAGGTGAAATAGAGGATAAACAAGCATTTATAGATTAATACCCAATCTACAATAGAATAAATTGTAACTTATTACCTTTTGTTATTCCAGATACAGGTAGAAGATTGGGATGGTTGCCATATTCAATAGGAAAGATACTTTTGATAGAATAATATGGAAAGTTAAACTTTCATTTCATTTGCAATACCAAATACCCTCTGTTTCTAATCTAATATTCGGGACTATTTAAAAATCCTACGCCTCAGTGTGTAGGATTTTTTCTGTGTGTCACCTGCCCTGTATAGATAGTTCTACGCTATATATAAGAAAATTTTTAAAAAGGTGAAGAGGATAACTGTAAATTATTGAACATACTTATTACTTTCTTCTTTGGTTATCCATACAAGTAATTCTTTTTCCTTGGCATTTAAATGTCGATCTAACCGTTTTTCAAAATCAGAGACTAATTCTGCGAAACGAGGACTATTTTCCATTTACATACCTCCTGTGTCATTTTTATTATAAAATATATAAAGATATATTTTTTATGAATCTTTATGCTTGTTTTTCGTTACCTAAACTCTTTCCACTCCCCAGAATTTTTTAATCATATTTACAACAAAGACCGCCCATTATGTATCAGTTTATAAGGCGGTCTTAACTGTATTCATGCTATATATTTATGACCAAAATATCGACATTATTCTAAAAAGACGTCAGCTAAAAAAGACTATTGCTAAAATAGCTGCGACACAAGCTAAATAGACACTCCCATTCCAATCCCTCTTTTCTTTTTCATTCACTGCATAGCTATTATAAGAACCTTCAATCGGTTCTATTTTAAGTTTTCGTTGTAAGGCTACTTCTTTACCTGAAATCAAGTCTAATTCCTCCATTGTTGGATAGTCGTAAGGTAGGAACCGTCCTTGTTCGTCTCTCAATCTGTTGCTGACGTCTCGTGATACGTGCTGCCTTTTCTCTGGTAGAAGATTGTTGATTGGGTTGAATAGCTGTTCCTGACATGGATTGGCCATCTGTTGATGTTCCAAGTAACGTAAAAGCGCTTGTAGACGTTCCTTTTCGCTCAAGGTTATCATGTTTGCCTGCTCCTTTCTCTTCGATGTTGGGCTCTTGTTCCATCCATAACGGGTGAGAAGAAGGCTGCCATGGAGAGGAGGGGAGAGGGACGTCACTCATTTTATACTGATTCATTAATGCTAAGAAAATAGGGTTATGCGCTGCTGTAAAAAGCGCACACCTCATAATTTGGTTTCGGTCTAATTCGGTAGCGTGAAATAGACTATCTACATATGTACGATAAATAGAATGATACCGCACGGTTGGTCGATAGGTTTCTATGTGATTTTTCGGCTTCTTATTTTTCTTCACACGCGTTTTTCTCTTTCAGGATGACCTCTAACATCTGCTTACCTTCTAACGTTAAATAGACGTCTTTTCGATTCAATAACGAGATTGCTAATTCTTTTGTCATACTACTCTCTCCAGTCCTGATGATTTAAGGTGACGTCTCTTTTTGACGTCTTAATAAATGATATGAGCTGATGCTTGTCCAATATGTGCAAAAGAATGAAATAAAGTGCAAAAGAATGTATATCTTGTTTTTTAAATGGGCAGTATGATAACAAAAACAGGAGTGGTAAAGTTGTGGTGGAAAAATCCAAAGAGGAGCAAATTCGGAAAATTTCTAGATCGGGAAGGTATCACACAAAATGAATTTGCTAGCGAGAGTAAAATATCTAAACGAACAATTTCTACTTTGTGTAATGACTCTACATACGAACCTAGCCCTAAAACACTAAAGAAAATTATGTTAGGTGTAAAGAAAATAGATAAAAGTAAACAGCCTCATGATTTTTTTGATATATAAGTAGAAAATGCCCTAACAATCTTAGGAATGATACGTAAATGTTTTATAGAATTTAACGTAGCATAAAGAAACCACTTGTTATATACTAGTGGTTTCTTTAAATTTTAGAATAACTTCTACTGCTTTTTTATATCCTCCTGCTTCTCTTAAAGACTTTCCAACTAAAGAACTCTTATCCTTAAATGAAGCGTTTGATAGCAGTTGTTCTGTTGTGTTTCGTAATGTAGGAGCATCTAGGTTCAAACGATTAAGTTGTAAACCAGCTCCTAACTTTTCAATTTGATTAGCAACTATTGGTTGATCCCCCATAACAGGAATGACAACAAGAGGAACTCCAAAGTAAAGTGCTTCACTAGAACTATTCATTCCACCGTGCGTGATAAAAACATCTGCTTGCTCTAATATTTCTAATTGAGGTACATATTGATGCACTCTAAAATTGGAGGGAATATCATCAAACTGATGAATATCCGTCTGCTTTCCTACTGCTAGTATAACGGTATAGGGGCTTTTCCTAAATGCTCCAAAACATGTTGTATATAATTCAGGTTGCTGATTAAATACGGTTCCCATGGAGATAAAGATAAGTTTAGTATCGTGCTGTACTTTAAATGGAATGTGCTCTATATCGTGACGTTTTGCAATAGATGGCCCAACAAAAATAAAAGACTCATCAAATTCTTCAGCATTAGGTTGATAGAACTTCGAGGTGTATACAAGGGTGATATCGCCAGGGCATGTCATAAGATTTTTTTTATTAGTAAGAATCACGCCATACTTATCTTTCCATTTTGTTTTAATCTCTTCAATCTCTTGATACTTTGGAGAGGTTTTATCCATTTCTCCTCTATTTTGCATAAGAGTGGAGAAGATTTCTTGATTAATAGCAAATGTTGTACAAGAAGAAATTTTAGGTAGATTTAAAACGTCAGCAATAATCCACCCTGCAGCAAAGTTATTGTCATAAATTACGTAATCGTATTTCTCATCTCTTACTTCTTTTAAAACCTTCTCTACGGTTGCATCCATGGCTTTCCCCATATACAACAGCATTTCAAGAGGGTCTATTTTTTCATTTACTCTTTTTGTGATACGGCTAGGCGTTAGAAAATTTTCGTAAGGTCGAAACAATGCCCCCGTTTTCTCTATTTTAGTTTTATATTCTTCTACACAATAATATACGACCTCCTCACCTTGCTTTATCAATTCTTCTACCAATGGAATTGTAGGATTAATATGACCTTCTCCAGGAAAATTAAAGAACAAAACTTTTCCCATCTAATTCCCTCCTTGTTCAAAGATATTTACTACCTTCAAATTTTACTATATGCGTAGCTTTCCCTTAGTTTAAAGGCAGAATGACATTTATTAAATGGATAAAATAAATAAGAATTAAACTTTCCGTTTCTTCATTGCTCTTAATTAAGGTGTAAGCATCACTACATAAATTTCTTACGTTAAGGTAAAAAATATCCTTTATTGAGTGTTATGTATACAAACAACTCCACCCTGGCTATAGATGCTGTGAAGTATTAGAAGGAGAAGATTCTTACAAACGGAAAAAGGAAGAATAGATATCCATTCTTCCTTCAGCCTTCATTATAAAGTTTTATTAGAAACGTCCGCCGCCAAGTTGTTGCTCAGCTATTTGTACAAGACGTTTTGTGATTTCGCCACCTACTGATCGGTTTGCACGTGCAGTTGTATCAGCACCAAGGTTTACACCAAATTCGCTAGCGATTTCATATTTCATTTAATCGATTGCTTGTTCAGCACCATATACTAATTACAGAGGAGAGTTCCGCCCTTGACGAAAAAAATTATAGAAATAGTATTGAAAGCAACAATCTCATATTGAAATGTCATGAGATTGCTGCTTTTTCTGGAAATATAGCCGTAGACTTATATATTTTCTTTTACAAATCGCCTTGTTAACCCTTATTATGGAAATAAACTTAAAATAAGGTGGGAGATACTTTTATGAGAGCAAAGATTGAAAAAGCAAACCATGTAGTTATGTTTAAATCAAATGGTGAATTTTATGCCCATGAAGTGACTCAAGGTGTTAAAGTCGGTTTCTATGCCTGTCCCTCTTGTGGAGTAAAAGTTTATCATAAACAAGATCATTTCTTTTCCCGTGAACATGAGCGCACATGTATTTATGTACAAGAGCAAATTAAGAAGAAATTTTGAACTTATATCTTGAGAGCTGATTTATAAACTTCTTATAGATTAATTTATACATTTATAGTATAATATGGAATTTATGCTTATGAGTATATAAAAGGAGAGTCAGCATGAGAGGACTAAGTACATTGCGAAAGATAGATGCGGTAGGACGTATAGTAATTCCCATTGAACTCAGAAAGGTACTAGATATAGGTAAAGGCGACTCAGTAGAGATTTTATTGGAAGAGGATCATATAGAAATAAAGAAATACAAAGAATGTAACGAATGTGTAATTACAGGTGAGATAACAACCGAAAATCGTAAATATGCAAATAACCTGGTTCTAAGTCCGTCAGGTGCAGAAATATTTTATAAAGAAATAAAAGATAAGAAAAAAGCCTTTGAATCTTAGATTCTATGGCTTTTTTAGGTGGAATTATTTTTTATGTTGTATACTTTCTAACCAATTTTGTACAGAAGAACCTAGGTTAGTGGCCCCTACTTTTAATTCATCCATAATATAAGAAATTAAATTGTGTAAACTGT
>Ga0209796_10000913_pt1 | contig 14389 bp, 13 predicted proteins | sample AgamicOrSfrz_FD_187167 | JGI IMG/M metagenome (GOLD analysis project Ga0209796, IMG submission 187167) | Agave microbial communities from Guanajuato, Mexico - Or.Sf.rz (SPAdes) (version 2) | ecosystem: Host-associated > Plants > Phyllosphere > Phylloplane/Leaf | place: Guanajuato, Mexico...
TTTTGTTAGCAGGTAATCCAGCCGTGGTCGTCAGGCAGTTAAAATAGTCGCAATGCATGCTATACATTCTATAAGCTGTACTAATATCGGAAGACTTGAGTTAACATCTTTTGCACATTCAAGCCGCGTATAGTTCGCGGTGACCACACCTGACAGGAGTATGTAATGTCCAAGCAACAGATCGGCGTTGTTGGTATGGCCGTGATGGGGCGCAACCTGGCGCTGAACATCGAAAGCCGTGGCTATACCGTTTCTATCTTCAACCGCTCGCGCGAAAAAACCGAAGAAGTTGTTGCCGAGAACCCAGGCAAAAAGCTGGTTCCTTACTACACCGTACAAGAATTTGTTGAATCTCTGGAAACTCCTCGCCGCATTCTGCTGATGGTGAAAGCCGGCGCAGGTACCGATGCCGCGATTGACTCCCTGAAGCCGTACCTGGATAAAGGCGACATCATCATTGATGGCGGTAACACCTTCTTCCACGACACCATTCGCCGTAACCGTGAACTCTCTGCAGAAGGCTTCAACTTTATCGGCACCGGCGTTTCCGGCGGTGAAGAGGGCGCGCTGAAAGGACCTTCTATCATGCCTGGCGGCCAGAAAGAGGCTTACGAGCTGGTTGCGCCGATCCTGACCAAAATTGCTGCGGTAGCTGAAGATGGCGAACCGTGCGTCACCTATATCGGTCCTGACGGTGCCGGTCACTATGTCAAAATGGTGCACAACGGTATCGAATATGGCGATATGCAGCTTATTGCAGAGGCGTATGCCCTGCTGAAAGGCGGCCTGAACCTCTCCAACGACGAGCTGGCAAAAACCTTCAGCGAGTGGAATGCGGGCGAGCTGAGCAGCTATCTGATCGACATCACCAAAGATATCTTCACTAAGAAAGATGAAGAGGGCACTTACCTGGTTGATGTGATCCTGGATGAAGCTGCTAACAAAGGTACCGGTAAATGGACCAGCCAGAGTTCGCTGGATCTCGGCGAACCGCTGTCGCTGATCACCGAATCAGTATTCGCTCGTTACATCTCCTCTCTGAAAGAGCAGCGCGTCGCGGCTTCCAAAGTTCTTTCTGGCCCACAGGCTAAACCAGCCGGTGATAAAGCGGAGTTCATTGAGAAAGTGCGTCGCGCCCTCTATCTGGGCAAAATCGTCTCCTACGCGCAGGGCTTCTCTCAGCTGCGTGCCGCCTCTGACGAGCACAACTGGGATCTGAACTACGGCGAAATCGCGAAGATCTTCCGCGCAGGCTGCATCATTCGCGCGCAGTTCCTGCAGAAAATCACCGATGCCTATGCAGAAAACCCGGCTATCGCTAACCTGCTGCTGGCCCCTTACTTCAAGCAGATCGCTGATGATTACCAGCAGGCACTGCGTGATGTTGTCGCCTATGCGGTTCAGAACGGTATTCCGGTACCGACTTTCTCCGCCGCCGTCGCTTACTATGACAGCTACCGTTCTGCGGTGCTGCCAGCGAACCTGATTCAGGCGCAGCGTGACTACTTCGGCGCGCACACTTACAAGCGCACTGATAAAGACGGCGTATTCCATACGGAATGGCTGGATTAATCTGATAATCATCCATTAGTTGAATATAAGCCCGGTTGTTAAAACCGGGCTTTTTTTTCATCGAAACCGCGATAATTACGGGGATCGGGCATTTATTTTTAGGAATAAAGCCAGGCAAACTCAGGCAGGGCGGGCTTTGTAGCCGCTGTTTGTCTTATTGACACTCTCTCAACGGAAGAGGTAAAAACCCCAACAGTTATTGATATAAAGCGGTGGCGATGGGATCGCCACCTCCGGTTTCATACACTGACAAAAGTTGCTTATCGAATGAAAATAACAATCTCCGGAACAGGTTACGTTGGGTTATCAAACGGGATCCTTATCGCGCAGAACCATGAAGTCGTCGCGCTCGATATTGTGCAGTCCAAAGTGGATATGCTTAATGAGAAAATTTCTCCGATCGTGGATAAAGAGATTGAGGAGTATTTGCAGACTAAGCCGCTCAATTTCCGCGCCACGACGGATAAACATGACGCCTACCGCAACGCTGATTACGTCATTATCGCCACGCCGACCGATTACGATCCGAAATCTAACTACTTCAATACCAGCAGCGTAGAGTCGGTGATCCGCGATGTTCACGCCATCAATCCCCAGGCGGTGATGATTATTAAATCGACTATCCCGGTGGGCTTTACCCAGTCGATTAAAGAGAAGCTGGGCATTGATAATGTCATTTTCTCGCCAGAGTTCCTGCGCGAAGGCAGAGCGCTGTACGACAACCTGCACCCGTCACGTATCGTAATTGGCGAGCGCTCGGAACGCGCCGAACGCTTTGCGGCGCTGCTGCAGGAAGGCGCTATCAAACAAGATATTCCGGTGCTGTTTACGGACTCCACCGAAGCAGAAGCGATTAAGCTGTTTGCTAACACCTATCTGGCGATGCGCGTAGCGTACTTTAACGAGCTGGACAGCTATGCCGAGAGCCTGGGGCTGAACACGCGTCAAATCATTGAGGGCGTCTGCCTCGATCCGCGCATCGGCAATCACTACAACAACCCCTCATTTGGTTACGGCGGCTACTGCCTGCCGAAAGATACCAAGCAGTTGCTGGCGAACTATCAGTCGGTGCCGAATAACATTATTTCGGCCATTGTTGATGCCAACCGCACGCGTAAAGACTTTATTGCTGACTCTATCCTGGCGCGCAAACCGAAAGTTGTTGGTATCTATCGACTGGTGATGAAGAGCGGTTCAGACAATTTCCGCGCGTCGTCAATTCAGGGCATCATGAAACGCATCAAAGCGAAAGGCGTGCAGGTAATCGTCTATGAGCCGGTGATGCAGGAAGATGAGTTCTTCCACTCGCGCGTGGTGCGCGATCTTGAAGCCTTCAAACAAGAGGCGGATGTGATCGTCTCCAACCGTATGGCGCGCGAACTGGCAGACGTGGAAGAGAAAGTCTATACCCGCGATCTCTTCAATAATGACTAAGCTGTGACTCTTTAAAAGGCGGCCCGCCCGGGCCGCCGACCCTATGCCGGTAAAGACAAAAATTGCATCGTATCCAGGAATGACAGAAATAAACTCGCCTGAAGGCTTAAAAAATGCCTGCTAACATTTATTTACATCGATTCCTATAGCAAAAAGAAGGCGAAACGCTAAACTCGCGCTCTATAACTTTTTTTTTATGCTTCTCATTTAGGGTGGCTATGACACACGAAAAAAATAACCTGTCCTACCGACAGAATAACGACGCTGAACAGATTGATTTGGTTGATATTTTAACGCAAATTTGGCGTGGGAAATGGGTCGTTGTCCTTTTTGTTGTATTCAGCATGGTTATTGCTGGAGTTTATCTCGCGGTAGCGAAGGAGAAATGGACATCTGTTGCCGTCGTCAGTTCGCCTGATGCGAGTCAGATTGCCAGCTATACCAGTGCCATAAATGTTCTCAGCAACGATAATAAATTTGATACGACAAGCACGCAGCAGCGCGTTATCGGTCGCTTTAGCACTGCCTTTTCTGCTCTGGTTGAAACACTTAAAAACCTGCAGATTCCTGAAAAACTTACCATCGATCCCGCTGTTCAGGGACAGGACCTGCCGCTAAAAGTCACTTATCAGGCCGCATCAGCCAGAGAAGCGCAGCAGAAACTGGCCGAGTATATTGAACAGGTTGATCAGCAGATCTCTAAAGAGCTTATTGACGACCTGGATATCAATATCAAAGCCCGCGCCACTGATTTACTCGAATCGCTGGCGACCCAGGAAAAAGTGGCTAAAGAGCAGAAAGATTTGCGAATTAAGCAGATTTCCCAGGCGCTTGCTGTGGCTAAAGAGTCGAAAGTGCAGTCGCCCCAGGTACAACAAACAGAAAATGTCTCACAAGACACCATGTTCCTGCTCGGCAGTGCTGCGCTGGAATCGATGATTAAAAATGAGTCATCCCGTCCGCTTGTCTTCTCTGATGATTATTACCGCGACAGAAAGAATCTGTTGGACATCCAGGGGCTGAAGGTCACGCCGGAAGAGATCCACGCCTATCGCTACGTGATGAAGCCTACCTTACCGATTCACCGCGACAGCCCGCGACTTGTTTTGACCCTGGCATTAGCGCTTTTCCTCGGGGTAATGCTTGGCTCGGGAGTGGTACTGTTGAGAAACGCGCTGCGAAATTACCAGCCGAAAGCGTAAAAAAGAAAAACCGGGCAGTGCCCGGTTTTTTTATGCCCGCAATCTACTGGTGCCGTGCCCGCAGGTTCTCAATCACGGTGGTCAAATCGAGATTTTGATCCTGCAACAGCACCAGCAGGTGATACATCAAATCCGATGCCTCATTAGTCAGCTCTTCGCGGTCGTTCACCGTTGCCGCCAGCGCCGTCTCTACGCCTTCTTCGCCAACCTTCTGCGCAATACGCTTCGTGCCGCTGGCATAAAGTTTGGCGGTATAAGAACTTGCCGGATCGGCGCTCTTACGCTCAGCCAGCAGCGTTTCCAGCTGATAGAGGAACAGCCACTGGTGGCTGGTGTCGCCAAAGCAGCTTGAAGTGCCTTTATGGCAGGTGGGGCCAATCGGATTAACCAGCACCAGCAGCGTATCGTTGTCGCAATCAGAAGCAATCTTCACCACATTGAGGAAGTGCCCGGAGGTTTCGCCTTTGGTCCACAGGCGTCCTTTGGTGCGGGAGAAGAAGGTCACTTTGCCGCTCTCCAGCGTTTTCGCCAGTGCCTCTTTGTTCATATAGCCCAGCATCAGCATTTCGCCGGAGACTGCATGTTGCACCACGGCGGGCAGCAGTCCGTCGGTTTTTTCCCAGTCCAGTTGGGAGAGTTGTTGCTCTGTTAACATACCCTGATCTCCACGCCCTGGCCTGCCAGGTACGCTTTTAATTCACCAATATTGATAATCTGTTTGTGGAACACCGAGGCCGCCAGCGCGCCATCGACATCCGCATCGCGGAAGGCTTCAAGGAAGTGTTCCATCGTCCCGGCACCGCCGGATGCGATCAGCGGCACATTGCACACCTCGCGCACTTTTTTCAGTTGCTCCAGGTCGTAACCATTACGCACGCCATCCTGGTTCATCATATTCAGCACAACTTCACCGGCGCCGCGCTTCTGCACTTCCTGTACCCAGTCGAGGGTTTCCCACTGCGTCACACGTGTGCGGCTCTCATCGCCGGTATATTGATTCACGTGATATTTGCCGGTTGCGGCATCGAACCAGGTATCAATCCCCACCACAATGCACTGCACGCCAAAGCGATCCGCCAGCCGGGTAATCAGCTCAGGATCCGCCAGCGCCGGCGAGTTAATGGAGATTTTGTCCGCACCAAAGGAGAGGATCTGCGCCGCATCCTCAACCGACTTGATGCCGCCCGCCACGCAGAAGGGGATATCAATCACCTCCGCCACGCGCGTAACCCAACTCTTATCCACCACGCGGCCATCGCTGGAGGCGGTGATATCGTAAAACACCAGCTCATCTGCGCCCTCCTCGGCGTAGCGTTTTGCCAGCGGCACAATGTCGCCAATGATTTCGTGGTTGCGAAACTGCACGCCTTTCACCACCTGGCCATCACGCACATCGAGACAAGGAATTATCCGTTTTGCCAGCATTGAATGGCCTCCTTCACCGTAAATTTACCTTCCAGCAGCGCACGGCCGACAATCACGCCGCCCACGCCTGTTCCGCGCAGCGCGGCGATATCATTAATGTCGCCAATGCCGCCGGAGGATTGAAACGCCACCTGCGGCCAGCGGGCGCAGATCTCTTCATACAGCGACACATTCGAGCCTGCCAGCGTGCCGTCGCGGGAGATATCCGTGCACAATACGTGGCGCAGGCCAACGGCGAGATAGGTCTCGACCAGCGCTTCCAGCGTCACGCCGGAGTTCTCCTGCCAGCCGCTGATGGCAACCTGTTTTGTGCCTTGCTCATCAATGCGCACATCCAGCGCCAGCACCAGCTTGTCGGCGCCGAAACGGGTAAACCAGCCTTTGACCGTCTCGGGTGATTTCACCGCCGTCGAGCCAATCACCACCCGCGCCACGCCCGCGTCGAGCAGGGCGGCAACATCCTCTTCGCTGCGCACGCCGCCGCCAACCTGCACCGGCACAGTAACGCCCGCCACCAACGTTTTCAGTAACGGGATCTGGCGACGCGCCGGATCTTTCGCACCGGTCAAATCGACGAGGTGTAACAGCTGCGCGCCCTGAGCGGCATACTCCTGCAAGCGCGGCAGCGGATCGCTGCCGTAGTCGCGCTGCTGGGCGTAATCGCCCTGATGCAGGCGCACCACGCTGCCATCAATCAAATCTAAAGCGGGAATGATCATCACATCTCCAGGAAGTTTTTCAGCAGCTGCGCACCCGCGCGCCCGGAGCGCTCCGGGTGAAACTGCACGCCGTAGAAGTTGTCGCTTTGTACGGCGGCGGTAAACGGCTCGCCATAATCACAACGGGCGATGGTGCTGGCATTCACCGGCATTGCGTAGCTGTGAACAAAGTAGAAGTACGCGCCATCCTCAATGCCCTGGAAGAGGCGATGGCCCGCTTTCGGGTAGACCTGGTTCCAGCCCATATGCGGCAGCGGCAGCCCAACATCATTCATTTTCGGCACCGCTTCATCAATAATGCCCAGCAGGTCTACGCCGCCATTCTCTTCGCTGAAACGCCCGAGCAGCTGCATACCGAGGCAGATGCCCAGCACTGGCTGCGTGCAGGCTTTGACCAGCTCAATCAGCTCGCGCTCACGCAGCTGATCCATTGCCGCCTGCGCGGTACCGACGCCCGGCAGAAAGAGTTTGTCGGCGCGCAGCACCACGTCGGGATCGCGGCTGACCAGCGGCTCATAGCCGTGGCGCATAATGGCGGACTGCACCGAGTGCAGGTTGGCGCAGCCGGTATCGAGGATCACCACATTCATCACAGCACTCCTTTTGAAGAGGGAAGGGTATCGCCCTCAACGCGGATCGCCTGACGCAGCGTGCGGCCAAAGGCTTTAAACAGGCTCTCGACGCGGTGGTGATCGTTTTTGCCCTTGGTCTTCAGGTGCAGGGTCAGCGCCATGGTGTAGGAGAGCGAGCGGAAGAAGTGCTCCACCATTTCGGTGCTCAGATCGCCGACGCGCTGATAGGTGAACTCCGCTTTATACTCCAGATGCGGGCGACCGGAGATATCCATCGCGCAGCGGGCCAGGCACTCATCCATTGGCAGCACAAAGCCGAAACGGTTAATGCCGCGCTTATCGCCGAGCGCCAGCTTCAGCGCTTCGCCCAGCGCCAGGCCGGTATCTTCAACGGTGTGGTGATCGTCGATATAGAGATCGCCTTTCACCGCAATCTCCATGCGAAAACCACCGTGGGTGGCGATCTGATCGAGCATATGGTCGAAGAAGCCGACGCCGGTATTGATCTTGCTGCCGCCTTCGCGGTCGAGCCACACCTTGACCTCGATCTGCGTCTCTTTGGTGTTACGCACAACGTGGGCGTAGCGGTCGCGGCGGGTCAGCTGCTCGCCAATCATCGCCCAGTTCAGGGTTTCACGGTTATAACGCAGGCCGCCAATCGCCATGTTGTCCGCCAGCTCAATGTCGGTGGCGCGATCGCCAATCACGTAGCTGTTGGCGCGATCCAGCGCGCCTCCTTCCAGCCAGCGCTCGACCAGTTTCACTTTCGGTTTGCGACAGTCGCAGTTATCGGCCGGCAGGTGCGGGCAGATCAGCACCTCTTCGAACTCTACGCCCTGGGACTGGAAAATCTGCATCATCAGGTTGTGCGGGCCGTCAAAATCCGCCTGCGGCAAGCTGCTGGTGCCCAGACCATCCTGATTGGTGATCATCACCAGTTTATAGCCCGCCGCCTGCAGCTTGAGCAGCACCGGGATCGCCTGCGGCTCGAAGGCCAGCTTGTCAAATCGGTCCACCTGAAAATCGGTGGGCGGCTCGGAAATCAGTGTTCCGTCACGATCAATAAACAGGTACTTCTGGCTCATACTTGCTCCGCACGTAAAGCGTCAATGACGCGCTGGCTCTCTTCACGGGTACCAATAGTGATACGCAGACAGCCGCTTAAAGAGGGTTGCTTGTTCTGGTCTCTCAGGATAATGCCCTGATCCCATAGCGATTTAAACACCGCGCTTGAGGCGATCATGCGCACAAGAATATAGTTGGTTTCGGAGTCGAACACCTGCTCAACGCAGGGAATATCGCGCAATGCATTCACTAAGTAGGCCCGCTCGGCGACGATCTGCGCCACGCGCTCACGCATCGCCGCCACACCCTGCAGGCTGAGCGCCTGCGCAGCAATATCTGCCACCGGCGTGGAGAGCGGGTAAGGAGCAATCACTTTCATCAGCAGGGCGATCACCTCTTCATTGGCAAGGGTAAAGCCGCAGCGCAGCCCCGCCAGCGCGAAGGCTTTGGATAGGGTGCGCAAAATAACCAGGTGTGGATACTCGCTCAGCCAGCCGGCGAGGGTCGCCTGCGGGCAGAACTCAATATAGGCTTCATCGGCGATAACCAGCGCTTTACCGCGGGTCATCTCCAGCAGGCTGCGCAGATCCTGCGGGTTGATAATCTGCCCGGTCGGGTTGTTGGGGCTGCAGACGTAGACCAGCTTCACGCCGTCCAGTTTATCGGCGATGCCCTGCAAATCCAGCTGCCAGTTTTCACGGGCCAGCACGGTGCGGTACTCGACGCCGAAGGTTTCGGCGCTGACGCTGTACATGCCATAGGTCGGCGGGCAGAAGAGCACCGCATCCTGGCCCGGCTCGCAGAAGGCGCGGATCAGCAACTCAATCCCTTCATCAGCGCCGCGGCTTACCAGCACCTGCTCCGGTTTCACGCCTGCGTACTGGGCGTAGTTATCGATCACCGCTTTCGGCTGGCACTCCGGGTAGCGGTTGAGAGCGTTTTGCGTCAAATCAAACGGGACTGCGGTCGGGAACTCATTGGCGTTCAGCCAGACATCACCTTTGCCGCCAAGGCGGCGCGCCGACTGGTAAGGGGTCAGTTCGCGGACATTTTTACGCGCCAGCTCTTCAATGCTCATGCTTGCTCCTTCAGCGCCTTGACGCGCAGGGTAACGGCGTTTTTGTGCGCGGTCAGGCGTTCAGCCGCCGCCAGCGTTTCGATGGTGCTGGCAAGCTGCGCAAATCCTTCGCGCGAAAGCTCCTGCACCGTCATGCGTTTCTGGAAATCTGCCAGCCCGAGGCTGGAGCAGGTCGCGGTGTAGCCATAGGTCGGCAGCACGTGGTTAGTGCCGGAGGCGTAATCGCCCGCCGACTCCGGCGACCAGTCACCAAGGAACACCGAACCGGCGTTGGTAATACTTTCCACCAGCGCGCGCGCGTCGCGGGCCTGAATAATCAGGTGCTCCGGGCCGTACTGGTTTGAGATCTGCACACACTGCGCCAGATCGCGCGCCACAATCAGCCGGCTGGCAGCAAGCGCCTGGCGCGCCGTCTCCGCGCGCGGCAGGTCGGCAAGCTGACGCTCAACGGCCTGCGCCACGCGTGACGCCATTTCGCTATCGGGGGTCAGCAGGATCACCTGTGAATCGGGGCCGTGCTCCGCCTGCGACAGCAGATCGGAGGCGACGAAATCCGGCGTTGCGCCGCTATCGGCAATCACCAGCACTTCGGAGGGACCGGCCGGCATATCGATTGCCGCGCCATCGAGACGCTGGCTCACCTGACGTTTCGCTTCGGTGACGAAGGCGTTGCCAGGGCCGAAAATCTTATCCACTTTCGGCACTGATTCGGTGCCGAGGGCGAGAGCGGCAATCGCCTGCGCGCCGCCGACCTGGTAGACCGCCTGCACGCCACACAGCTGCGCGGCGTAGAGGATTTCATCGGCGATAGGCGGCGGTGAGCAGAGCACCACTTTGCGGCAGCCTGCGATGCGCGCCGGGGTCGCCAGCATTAACACCGTCGAGAAGAGCGGCGCGGAGCCGCCGGGAATATAGAGCCCCACCGAGTCAATCGGTCGGGTTACCTGCTGGCAACGCACGCCAGGCAGCGTTTCCACATCCACGGTTGGCAGAATTTGCGCGGTGTGGAAGGTGTCGATGTTCTTTACCGCCACCGCCATCGCCTGTTTGATCTCGTCGCCCAGGCGGGCGCTGGCTTCTTCAATCTGTTGCGTGGTCACTTTCAGCGCGTCGACCTGGGTTTTGTCGAACTTCGCGCTGAAGGCGCGCAGGGCGTTATCGCCGCGCGCGCGAACTTCTTCAATAATCTCTGCGACCGTACGGGTAATGCTTTCGGAGGCGGAGATCGCCGGGCGCAGCAAGAGGGCGCGCTGCTCCTCTTCACTACAGCTGTTCCAGTCGATGATGGTGTTAAAGCTCATACTCTTTTCCTTATCTGGCAAACGGGACCGCAGGCCGCACACAGCGAGGCCTTACTCCATCATCTTCTCAATCGGCAGCACCAGGATGGAGCTGGCGCCCAGCGCTTTCAGCTTCTCCATGGTCTCCCAGAAGAGCGTTTCGCTGCTGACCATGTGCATCGCCACACGCTGCTGATCGCCCGCCAGCGGCAGAATGGTCGGGCGCTCAGCGCCCGGCAGCAGGGCGATAACTTCGTCCAGACGCTCGCTCGGCGCGTGCATCATGATGTATTTCGACTCGCGCGCCTGAATCACGCCCTGAATACGGGTCAGCAGTTTGTCGATCAGCTGCTGTTTGGCCTCCGGCATTTCGCCATCGCGCTGGATCAGGCAGGCTTTCGAGCGGTAGATCACTTCGACTTCGCGCAGGCCGTTCGCTTCAAGCGTTGCGCCGGTGGAGACGAGATCGCAAATCGCATCTGCCAGACCGGCGCGCGGGGCGACTTCGACCGAGCCATTCAGCAGACAGGATTTAAAGGAGACGCCTTTCTGATCGAGGTAGCGTTTCAGCAGGTGAGGGTAGGAGGTAGCGATGCGTTTGCCATTGAGGGACAGCGGGCCGTCCCAGGCTTCATCCACCGCGGTTGCCAGCGACAGGCGGCAGCCGCCGAAATCGAGGCGGCGCAAAGTGAAGTAGCGCGGATCTTCACCCTGTGCGCGGCGGGTCAGCAGCTCTTCTTCTAAAACGTTCTCGCCAATAATGCCGAGGTCGACCACGCCATCCATCACCAGGCCCGGAATATCGTCATCGCGTACACGCAGAATATCGATCGGCATATTTTCCGCGAGGGCGATTAAGCGCTGGGTGTGCAGGTTGATCTTGATACCGCAGCGGGCCAGCAGTTCGCGTGAATCGTCACTAAGACGGCCGGATTTCTGAATAGCTATGCGTAAACGCGAGTTATCTAACATTCTGTTGTCCTCTGTAATCCTGCTAAAAATTGTCCAAAAAAAAGCCCCCGGAAGATGATCTTCCGGGGGCTCTCTTTGCGTTCATGCACCACTGGAAGATCTGACTCTCTTCCAGCACACATCGCCTGAAAGACTAGTCAGGGTGATGGTGATGATGGTGGTGTTTAGATGGAACGCGGTTCATAAAATTCTCGATGAATGCTTATTCATATGTTGGCAATTACCGTAAACCAGTTTGGTCGTTGAAGGCAAGGGCTTTTTTTTATGATTAAATCATTTCATATTCGTTCTATGAATTGTCACTGACAGAGCGCTGGCGTAGCCTAATGGTATTAACAGGCTGTTCGCAGGGGAGAGGCATGAAAAAAGTCGCAATTGTCGGGTTAGGTTGGTTGGGGATGCCGCTGGCGCTCTCATTAATGGCGCGAGGCTGGCACGTGACCGGCAGTAAGACCACGGAAGATGGCGTCGAGGCGGCGCGCATGTGCGGTATTGAAAGCTATCTTCTCAAGCTCGAACCTGAACTGGTCTGTGACCCGGACGATCTCGATGCGCTAATGAATGTTGACGCGCTGGTGATCACGCTACCCGCCCGGCGTAGCGGCCCCGGCGAGGAGTTCTATCTGCAGGCGATGCAGGAGATTGTCGACAGCGCGCTGGCGCACCGCATTCCACGCATCCTTTTTACCAGCTCAACCTCGGTCTACGGCGATGCGCCAGGCACGGTTAAAGAGACCACGCCGCGCCAGCCGGTTACTGCCAGCGGACGGGTGCTGAAGGAGCTGGAGGACTGGCTGCACAACTTGCCGGGGACCCAGGTCGACATTCTGCGTCTGGCAGGATTAGTGGGGCCAGCCCGCCATCCGGGGCGCTTCTTCGCCGGTAAAACTGCGCCGGACGGCCAACTTGGCGTTAACCTCGTGCATCTCGAAGATGTGGTTTCCGCTATTACGCTGCTGCTGCAGGCGCCGAAAGGCGGACACATCTATAATATCTGTGCGCCCGCGCATCCGACGCGCGAAACGTTTTATCCGGCTATGGCACGTAAGCTGGGACTGGAAGCGCCAACCTTTACCGATTCGCTGGCGGAAAAGCGCGGCAAAGTGGTGGATGGCAGCCGCATCTGTTATGAGCTAGGCTTTGAATATCTCTATCCCGATCCGATGCAGATGCCTCTGGAATAGAATTTTTTAGCAAAAAATGCGATTAGCAGGATTAATGATCGAGCTGTCGTTTAAAAATCAAACGGTTAGACATCATTAATTTCTGCGGCGGCCCGCATTGTATTGTCATTGTGCTTCAACCTGGTGCAGAATATGCCGCTGCAAAAAATGAGAAGATTAACCGACGTTCAACGCGTCGGTTATTTTTTTGCAAGCAAAACGTCATTCAATAAAAGAGGCCGGGCTTCGTACCGGATAGATACACATTTAAAAACCGACAGTCGTTGTCGCTGAGGAAAGAACACAAATGGGGCAATATTTTGCATTTGCGACGGCTGCCGCCGTTCTGGGGGAAAGCCATGTCGCATAACGTTACTCCAAAAACCTCTCGCGTGGAATTGCGTAAGACCCTTACGCTGATTCCGGTTGTAATGATGGGCCTTGCCTATATGCAGCCGATGACGCTGTTCGATACGTTCGGTATCGTCTCCGGCCTGACCGATGGTCATGTGGCAACCGCCTACGCGTTTGCCCTGGTCGCTATTCTCTTTACTGCCCTGAGCTACGGTAAACTGGTTCGCCGTTTCCCGTCGGCAGGCTCCGCCTATACCTATGCGCAGAAATCCATCTCCCCGGCCGTGGGCTTTATGGTGGGCTGGTCATCGCTGCTGGACTACCTGTTCATGCCGATGATCAACATTCTGCTGGCAAAAATTTACTTTGAAGCGCTGGTGCCTTCTGTTCCGTCGTGGCTGTTCGTGGTGGCGCTGGTGGCCTTTATGACCATCTCCAACCTGCGCAGCATCAAGACCGTGGCGAACTTCAACACCCTGATCGTGATCCTGCAGATGGGCATCGTTGCCGTTATCGTCGGGCTTATTATCTACGGTGTGTCGCACGGCGAAGGCGCAGGCACGCTGACCAGCACCCGTCCGTTCTGGTCTGAAGGGGCGCATGTGGTGCCGATGATCACCGGTGCGACGATCCTCTGCTTCTCGTTCCTCGGCTTCGACGGCATCTCTTCTCTTTCTGAAGAGACCAAAGACGCCGAGCGCGTAATTCCGCGCGCGATCTTCCTCACCGCACTGCTGGGCGGCGTGGTCTTTATCGTGGCCTCTTACTTCCTGCAGCTCTACTTCCCGGATATCTCGCGCTTTAAAGATCCGGACGCGTCGCAGCCGGAAATCATGCTCTACGTTGCGGGTAAAACCTTCCAGTGGGGCGTGCTGATTTTCTCAAGCGTTACCGTACTGGCATCCGGTATGGCGGCACACGCGGGCGTTTCCCGTCTGATGTACGTAATGGGCCGCGACGGCGTCTTCCCGACCCGCTTCTTCGGCTATGTGCATCCGAAATGGCGCACTCCGGCATGGAACGTGCTGCTGGTTGGCGCGATTGCGCTGCTGGCGATTAACTTCGATCTGGTCACCGCCACGGCGCTGATCAACTTCGGTGCGCTGGTGGCCTTCACCTTCGTTAACCTGTCGGTGATCTCCCAGTTCTGGATCCGCGAGAAGCGTAACAAAACGCTGAAAGACCACTTCAACTACCTGGTGCTGCCGGTCTGCGGCGCGCTGACGGTCGGTGCGCTGTGGGTTAACCTCGAAGAGAGCTCGATGGTGCTGGGTCTTATCTGGGGCGCGATTGGTCTGGTTTACCTGGCCTGCGTGACCCGCAGCTTCCGTAACCCGGTGCCGCAGTACGAAGATATCACCCAGTAATATCTGCTCAGACAGATAAGAGAACCGGAGGCCACGCCTCCGGTTTTTTTTGCCTTCACTCTTCCACCCGCCGCTAATAACAAAACACCCTATGCTAGACCATTTTGTTATTGGTTCCTGCCCGGCTGCTTGTGAATAATTTGCGATCTTGTTTTTCCGGACGCTATTACCGTTATGTTCTCAATG
>Ga0209796_10000915_pt1 | contig 14334 bp, 11 predicted proteins | sample AgamicOrSfrz_FD_187167 | JGI IMG/M metagenome (GOLD analysis project Ga0209796, IMG submission 187167) | Agave microbial communities from Guanajuato, Mexico - Or.Sf.rz (SPAdes) (version 2) | ecosystem: Host-associated > Plants > Phyllosphere > Phylloplane/Leaf | place: Guanajuato, Mexico...
TGATGTCGAGCCGCGGCGGGCGTTTATTGAGTCTAATGCGCTTAGGGCTGGGAATATTGATGTTTGAGGGTGTCGGTTCTCGTAGGGCGCCAGAGTAAGTGCGACTGGCGCCACAGTTTTGCGACTGCGCGACGCAGTTAATGCTACTGCCCTACAAGTCGGCGAAGTAGGACACTAGAGGACTTGCGACGGTCCTACGTGCTGCGAGCTCCAGTCCTGCTGGCCTTGAGTCCGTTGGCCACAGGTGCGGATCTCGTACGGTCCACCAAGCAATTCAAAGGGTTACAGTGCATTTCGGCTGCAGCCCTTTGTCGTTTTTGGAGACGTGTAAGGACTGCCTAGGCAGTTCGTCGGGTGAACGCCCGATACTACCGGGGCTGACGCCATTCACAATTCTCTAGCTGTCGCTTCGAACCGGGCATGGTGTAATCGAATCTGCCCTGTGTGGTTTCGGTTCGGAAAGCGTAATCTTCCGGCCTTAACCGAACCGGATCATGCCAACTACTCAATCAGAGGTGGCGCCGGTATTGAGCCAGACTGGCTAGACGCGCCTTCGGCGGATTGCAGCAGCTGAAAATCCTCCCATCGGTCGGAAAGTGCGGCCGGATCGGGACCAGATGTGCCATTTAGGAAAAGGGGCTTGCCGTCAAATTCCTCGTAGCCCGCTGCCAGCACGTCAGGATGCAACTTGACGGTCAGGTTCGCGGGATCGATAGCCAGCAGGTCGAGATCGAACAGGGTGTGCAGGTCACTTCTCAGTAGCAGTCCGTTGTGCGCTCCGTTGTCATGCGTCTCGGCATATGGCCGAATGTGAGCGGCTTCTACCAGTCCCGGGAAAGCGCAACGGCTTATCTGACAGGCGGCGTCATATCGGGCAATAAGCCGATTTCGAAACTTCATCTGTCCGCGTCTCTGATTCACTTCCCGAAGTATCCGTCTCCGCGCTTCGATGACCGAGTGCGGTGGATCATCGTCCGTAGCGTTGCCCACGGTATCAATGTCGATGCTGGTGACGAACTTTTTCACCAACGCGTTGCAATCGGGATCATCTCGTAGCCACGGTTCTATCCGCGACAAGTCGATTTCTTTAATCGACATCTGGTCGTTGGGTCGAACTACCGCGGCAGCCAACCGGTCCAGCGTCAGACCGGATGGTGCGGGCCGGAACGTGTCACCGTAATGCGCAGCGAATGTATCGACTGTCACTTTCTCACGCGCCGGTTCCACGAATTCGTGCCGGTTCCGGCAGATCCACGGCGGTTCGATTGTCGTCCGACGCTTGATATCGCTGACGGCACAGATTGGACAACGCTGCCGCTCCTTCTGACCCTTTCCGGGTTCAATGTCGGTGATCTGGGCGACGCCAAGCACCCCCGACGATGACCGAATGACGACCACGTCCTTTTTTTTTACTTGCTGATGGTTTGCGACGAAGCTGTCGTATCGATACACCTGCGACGGATCGTCTTGGTAGCCTGTGTTGCCGCCGTATTGTCGGGCGCCATCAACGGCGAGTAGGGACCATGCGCGTGGATTACTCATGGATTTTAGCTTCATTGTTCGTGAAATGATGGCGCACTCGTGGTGGCACTCGGCTTACCGTTCGTCTTCGTCAGACTGAGGTAGCGGGCATTCCACCGAGATCAGCCGCTTCCTCGCAACCGCAAGCTGTTCCTCCGTGAACAAATCGCGCCATGGCGTCTGAAGAACGAGATATTCAACGCTCAGGCGGAGATTCTCTCGGCCTCGGAGAAAAAGCTCAGTGAAACCCTCTGACGGCTTGTTCGTCGCGAGCAGCCGATTAGCCGTTTCCTTGCCGCCGTGTTCGTTCACCATCCGCAGGAAGTAGGCTGCGCGGTATGGTGGCTTCAATTTTAGGGCCGCGTCGTAGATGCCGCACATCGCTTGGTCGAATTGTTCGAGGGTCCGGTCGGTCATGGTCTCTCCCGCTGTTGATGGTCAGTACGATCTTATCGCGACAGGCATGCAGCGACATGGCAAATCAAGTTGCTGCCGCAATGCGGAAAATCGATGTTCGGGGAGTGCCTTCCCGGTGTGTGGTGTAAGCGAACTTGTGCGGTTCCGGTTCAGAGCGCGTAATCTTTCGGCCTTGTCCGTTGTGGGACGTACATATCCAGTCCGATTTCAGTGCGTTCGGTGCGGACGAGTCCGGCGACATCATGTCCGAAATCGTTAAAACACAATGACTTTCCATGAGGCAGAGGCTGGCCCGCCGCGAGCGGCAGCACGCGACCGGAATTCGGGGGCTGGCATCTCAAGCCACTGGGATGGCTAATCCCGTACCCGCCGGTTAGTACCGGCGATCGAATCACGCAGTTCGTCGCTCATTCGGGTTGCCGAAAGAATGCAAGATGAGACGTTTCACAGCCCATATTTCCGTAGGCAAAGTGAAATTTGTCGGCTTGTGCGGCAAGGACTCCGTTGGGCGTAGCTAGATAACAGCTATATGGTCGCGCCTACCCTGGGAGGCGAATGACATGCTAATCGATAGGCGATGAAGCATCTTCCATCATGAAGCGACCACCTATGGCAAGGATACGACTCGCAGCCGGTTGATTCTTTGCTCAATGCGGGCTATGCACCGAGGTAGATCTGACTTGATTTCATGTTCCCAAACGCGCACTACTGACCAGCCTTCTTTGCGTAGCCTCGCCGTGTGTCTGAGATCGCGCGCGCGGTTGCCTGCAATTTTCTCTTTCCAGTATGGGGCTAGCTTCATCTCCCATTCGTCGAATCTCCATCCGTGCCAGAAGTCTCCGTCGACAAAAATCGCGAGCTTGATCCGGGTGAAGACAATGTCCGGTTTTCCCGCGAGCCACGTTGCATTAACCCGGAAGCGGTGTCCGCGGCGATGAAGTTCGCTTCTAACGAGCAACTCCAGTGTGGTGTCGCGTCCTCGAATCTTCGACATCGTGGCGCGCCGTTGCTCGGGCGTCATGTTGTCTGCCATCGCGTCTCTCAGTTTGGTTCCTGCGTCGTCGCAAACAACTCCGCGACCTTTTCAAAAATCTGGGCAACGTGCAGGTCAAGGCTTTCCGCTGAGATCGATTCTAAGCTCACGAACGACGACAGTCGAAGGAGCCGCTTTTGCGCTTCACGCATCAGGTGCCGCCGGGCAAGGCCCTCGTATTTGATGCGTGCATCTAGCATACCGGCGGCCACGGCTGCCGCAAGCCCCTCGATGCCTGCCAGCGATGGCCGTTCTGTAACTTGGACCAGTTCGTCTTCGCCGAGTGCATGTACGAGGTGTTCGACGCTGTAACTCGCGTGCGGGCGTGTGCCGAGATAGAACGCTCGCCACCATAGTCGTTGAAACGTATTTCTGCGGCCAGACAGGTAACGCTCAAGAGACGTTGCCGAGTCGGCACTGCCGAAGCGCCAACGCACAATGTCCGGTAGGACGATGCACGCGAGGAATGTCCATACCCCACCTCTTGCCGCTTCAGCAGCTGCGATGTGCATGCGCGCGAAAAGCATCAATGTGACTCTAGCATCGAACGTTGCGGCCTGAAGCTGATTGGGAAACTTTGGGTAGCCGTGCGCCCTGGCCAAATCAAGGACCTCAGTGCGCAGGGCTGTGATGACTTCAACCGTCGCGCGTGATCCGCCCGTAGGGGTGTATTCGCACTCGTCGCATTCAAAGTGCGCCTGCGCAGCCAATTCTTCGACGCTGGTATTGCAGATCGCTGTGGCCGTCTGCAGTGCAGCGTGATGGGGCAATTGTGGAAAGAGAAGGGTGCTCAAGGATAGAAAACCCGAAGTTTGCCCTGCAGATCGCTGCCAAACTGTTCCGGTCGCTGTTCTGCGGCGCTTTTCAGCCTGTCAAGCCCGTCGCCTGGGAAGAGGAGCTGGAGAAGTGTATAAATCGCACGACCACAGGTGCCATCGCCGTAATTTCCTTCCCGAGACACAAACTCGTCGTTCCTCAGCGCTCCGAAGATAAGGCTCCTTGCCACATCGAAATAGATGGCGTCACGGATGGCTTTTGCTTCGGGCGAAGGAGGTTCGCCGGACACTGCTTGAACAACACGTGCGTGGCCCGCATTGACGAAAAGCCGAACCGACCGAAGAAACGGGGCCTCCATATCAAGGCTGTTCCAAGAAAGGCGCCAACCTGCCTCGGGGTTGGCCCAAAAGCCCCCGCTGAAGTCGACGATTTCAACCGGGAAACGGGATGTCGATTCGTCCAGACACACGGTGTGGCGATCACGTACCAATACGCTTCCTGCGTATTTCGCGATGAGAGCCGCGGCCTGCTTGTTGTCGCGGGCGAGCATGATGGACGTCTCAATCTGAAGAGTTCCGGCGACCTCGGCTCCCGGAATCTCACCAGATAAATCGATGCGCTGATGAATGTCCTCGTCGCTGAGCTCGATTTGCGCGAGGCATCGTTTTACAAAAGTGCCGGCACTTGACCAGCTTGCCGAAACGAGCAGGGGTACGTGTTCGGCGAGGCCACAATCTCGCCGTACTCCCTCCGCGTCAACCGATAGTCGCCGGCGAACCTGGATCGTCGACAGGTAGTCGATTTCAATTGGGCTGGACGCGGTCGCTCCTGGGGCACCGGCAGAGACGATTTCCCATGAACCCCCGCCAAGCCGGACGGAGTTGGCGCATCTATAGGGCGAAGTTGTTGCGGCCTTCATGATCCAGCCCCGATCTCGAGTGCAAGCGTTGTCATTGCATCGGAAGGAATACTGACTTCCACGCTCCAAGTCCCGCCGGCAACCTGAACGATACAGCTTGATTCCGTTGAACGCACTGAGCCATCGGGTGCACGCCAGGCCAGCACGCGAGGAATTTCTGCTCCTTCTGGAGGTTCTGTTTCAAAGCCGTCAGCAACCATTACGCGGGAAAGAGCCTTGATAGTGACGGTCCGTCCGGACCTGCCCAGTACTTCGAATCGAACCACCATCGCCGGGATACCATTGATCAAGGCAAGTTCGGGTTCACCGATTAAGTTTGTGCGCGCATCGGTCGGAGAGGGGGAAGGACGCCGCCGTGGCGGTCTACCATTCCTCGACGCAGACCGGGCGGCGCCATCGTGGGGGGAAGGCACCAGCCCCCCCAGCATGGTGGAAAATCCAAGCACTGAGCGTGCGTCGGTCGTTCCTGGCTCAACACTGAACGGCGCAGCGAAAACCTCAACGAGTTCCTTGACGCGACGCTGCGCAACGCGGACGTACGTTCTTTCCGCCGTAGCCTCGAGCAGGTCAGGCACCCAGTCATCGTGCGTTGGCGGCTCCGAGCGAGCAAACGCAGCGTCAACACTGGAATCCACCCGGAATACGCCAGCGTATTCGGCAAGGCCATATGGTGCCGGAGGGCCCTCGATGTACTTGACTACAAAGTTGGGCGCCCGCATGAGTGCAATATGGCGGAGCGGAAAATCGACAATTCGCCTGCCAGATATTGGCTCGGCACGTTCGCTGGTCGTGCTGGCACCGACGCTGACCGAATTGGCGGGCCTGCGCATCAACGCAAGCTTTCCCAATTCCTGTCGAGGCCTTTGCGACGAAATGGAATATACCTGCCCGAAATCTGTCGATAAGCTACTCGAAGCTGCAAGAAATGCATGGCTAAGCAACGCCCATTGAGGCTCGTTGATTGGCAGCATGATGTCATGCCCCTGCCACTGCAGGCCGAACGTCATTGAGGGCTTGCCGTCGACCCCGTCAATCAACTTCGGCCAGAAAAACTCGACGATGGTTCGGGCCATCGACGCGAACACGCTCTCGGGCGAGGTATCCCCAAACTCGGGACCCAGTACATAGATAGTCGTCCCCGTGGCATTAGACTCCCGAACCGCCGGGTCAAGTAGTCGCGCGAGTTCATCTGCCTCACGCCCTATGACAGGGTCGGCAACGCCGTCGACAGACTGCCTGCCCCACCAGTGGCGTCCGGTGTAGCGTCTGCTATCAGGGCCTATTGTCTCAAACTGAGGGCCGAGCGCCGACGCCATGAACCTGGATTCCACGCCTGTTGAGCCGGTGAAGCGCGTATGAACACAAATCGTACGAAGCGAACTAGCGAGAAAATAGGCTGCCTTGCCGAAGCCATATGTACCGCCTCCGTAAATTCGTTTGGGCGACCTGCCCGAGTAACGCATGAAGTCAACGAAGTTGGTCGGCTCGCCTGGACGCGGAACGATATTTCCCCGTGTCGGGCCGCCAAGTCCTTTTGTCCCAAAGTCGCGGATTGCCAGGACAGGAAAATCTGAGCTGTCGGCCAATCGTGTCCGTACTGGAAAGTTCGCCGGGACATCATGGAATATCGTGGCCAGCAATGCCTGCCGCGTATCGCGTGGCAAAAGACAACCTGTTATCTCGAACCTTACGCCGCCGGCGGCGTCGAGCCTCGCGTCCCAGCTATTCTGGATTGCTTCCCGCACGAGAAGCGTGAAGCGATCGACGCGTGGGCGTCCTAGCTGATTCGATATACCCTCGGCTGAGGCGCCACCCGTTGCTGGAAAAATCTCAGAGTGAAGACTTAGCGGAAGGGGCATCCGGGTTCCTTGAATTCGTAACCAAGACGTCGAGTAGCTCGTCCAGATCGGTGAGTGCCAACGACTTTGCCGGGTAAGCTGCGAGGTCCACTGTGTAGTCGATCTCCATGACCCCGTGCGGGGGACCTGAAACCCCGAAGTCGGCGGTCGTCAGTCGGGGAAAGCCATCGACGACCTCGTGCAGTCGCAAATCAAGCAGCTCGAACCTGAACTGTTCGTAATGCATCCGGTCCTTCAAATGGTATCCCGCTCCAGCCAGCATGGTGACGAACTCGTGGCGGTCCACACCAAGGTCTATGATTTGCTGGGCTAGGTCCGGCACGGTGATCCCTGCGGCACCATTGAGTTCCAGCCGCATTGCACAAAGGTACAGTGATGCGTCTGCAGGCGTATCAAGTTGGGTCAGTCCGTGAATGCGAAACATCCAGTGGCTGCGGCGTAAGGTCGTTTTCACTTCGAGCGCGACGCCAGGTACGCTGAAATCGTGACGTGCACCCCGCGGGCCCTGCCAGATGCATAGACGGGATGGATCCCGCTTCGCAATTGCCCGCATGTGCCATAGTTCGCCGAAGAGTCCGCAAAGCGCCTCGATCGTCATGACCGGCGAGACTTCGCGATCCATGAGCTCGCGCCACCGTTGCAGCGTACGCCGGCAGGTCTGGAACGCGTCACCTGAGTTCAGGCCTAAATCCGCGAGCACCTCGTCTGCCATATGGCTGAATACGGCATTTAAATGCTCCTTCTGACAGGCAAGGTCGATGTATTGACGCTGCTCTGATCCGTCAAGCAGAGAACGGGTGACGAGATGCACGCCGCCGCTGCGCCGGTCGTGTGCAGCTTCAAACATATCGGGCGCTGGCGTCAGCAGGTGTCGAAAACCCGATCCATCGATAGCAAGGAGCACGTTCCCATTTGGGGTGGAAATTCCAGTATCGAAAACGCGGAATTCCCCCCTAGTTGGAGTCGCTCCTGGCGACTCCAACTGTTTCCAGGCAACATCGGTCGGCCATGCATTGTCACGCGTCATTGCTTAGTTTTGTCTGTGGTTATTCGGTTTCGCCCATGTCTTCCAGATCGTCGATATCGATCAGTTCGCCCCCCGTATCCGGCAACTCGACCGTCACGTAGTCCTGTGGCGTGAGGTCCTCCTGCGGCACATCAGGAAATGCAAGGGCAATGCCCATGACGTGCTGCACGGCCTCCAGCCGCGCCCTGAACTTGCTGTCAGGGTTGGGCTGCGAGTCTTTGCTGATGGGATAGATGATCAGAAGTCCCCGATCGGCGGCGTGCTCATTGCGCAACTGCCTGAGCGCCTCCCGGTCGCGATTTCGCAACTCAGAAGCTGGTATGGGAACATCAGCCGCCACGTCTGTTTCCGACATCAGAGCCTTGATGTCCACAACCTCCGGATTCCTGTCGCGCAAAAACCGCGCGCGGTTGACCAATGGCACTTCGAGACCCGCTCCTAGATCGATTGTTCCCAGTTCGGGCCGCGGGTTTGCCCGTGTCGCAACGGCCACCGACCATTGGGTGATGTTTCCTCGCTTGTTCTGGGCAGAAATATAGCCGCGCAGCAATGCCGCTTCCATTTCACTGTTGCTCGGATCGATGGCATAGCGACTGAGGAAATCTATGATCATCGACGCAGGTACGTCGGTGAACACATGGTGAGGCTTTCCCGCGAGCGTGCTTGGCTTGATGCCGGCTGCCGTCATGTCCTGCACGAGATCTCGAACCGCTTTGATGTTGGTATCAAGCCAGTCTTTATCCTCGTGCCGGAACACGATCGTCTGCACCTCACGTGCGTTGTATGCCATCTTTGCTTTTACCGCGTGCTGCATCTTGAGCTTCGCCGTAACGGCCAAGGCAGGATGCGTGCGGATGCGAACGGCAAAGTCGAGCGGCGTTATTGCCCCGCTCTTGTAATGCGTAATATCGGACCGAATCTCCTTTTCGACGCTGGCAAGATCGTAGAAGTAATCACGAAGCTCCTTGGTTGTCCAGACCCGTGGGAGGTCGGCATACCCTGGTCGATAACCGAACCACCGGCCCATCTGCAATAACGTGTCGTAGGCGGACGCAGACCGCACAAAAAAGCTGACGGTCAAGCCCTCGAGCGTCAAGCCTCTAGACAGCACGTTGCCGCCGATTACGATGTACACCCGTCCATTGCCTTCGGAGTCGATCTCATAGTCCACGCGGTCCAGCGTCGGGCTCTTGCCGTTTTCCACCTTGACCTCGGTGAGCCGGACTACCGTTGGCAGATGTGCGAGCACTTCCTCAAAAGGGATCGGGCGTTCACCGAACGTCTCTGCAGACAGCTTCGCCTGCTCACTCGTCCACAGCTTCTCAAGTTCATCGATAAGCTGCGCCGAGCCCTTATCAAGCAACGGACGCAATGAGTCGCGGAAGCCCTCGAGAACTGGCTTCGAATTCAGATGCACGGCGGCATACTGGGTTGTATGGATGAGCATCGAGGCGTGCTTCGACCGCTGGCCACGCGCATATCGTGCAGCCGTCGCCATCCAGAAGTAGAGCATCGCTTGCCGAAGCGTGGGCGTGATCTCAATCGCAAAGTTGAAACGCGCTTCGCGGCTGGGTGGCTTCAGCAACGGCACTTCGTCGTCCGGTACCTGCCGGAACACGTCGAGTCCATCGACGGAGTCATCATCCTCGTCGACAGGCGCGCGCCCGAAGATCTCCTCGGCGCCGAAATATCCTTTGCCTTTGGGCAGATCAACGATGAAGTCGCTCGGATATAGGTCTTCGGGCGTTGTCGGATCGATAAGCAGATTGGCAAAGGGCGTCGCCGTATAGCCAACGTAGGCCGCCTTGGGAAGGTCCGTCAGCAGCTTGACGATCAGCTTGTTGATCTTGGTTCGCTCCTCCGGGTCTGGGTGTGCATTGGGGCTTGCCTGATCGGCCTCGTCGTCGACGATCAGAACTGGGCAACTCCGCAGCACTTCCGGGCGCGCACCTGTAAGCCACTTGTGAAGGCGGGTGAGCCGACTACTGTTTTTCTTGACGACTCCCAGAACCTTCGTGGCATGCCTGTCGGTCAGGAACGAATTGACGTTCCGGTTCGCATTGAAGTCGTCCTCGGTGTCGGTAACGGTGATCCAGTGCTCGGGGTTTGCCGCGACCAGATCCTCGTCGATCCGCATCTGTGTCTGATAGCGCAGAACGTTGTTGAGGCCGGCCAGCACAATAATGAACCGGTAGCCGACATCGGCGGCCTTGGCAACTACCGCAGTAAAGCTCGCAGTCTTGCCACTCTGCACATATCCGATAACAAGTCCACGGGTTCGGATCTGTGCCTTCTGTGGTGGGTCCATCAGCGAGACAATGCGCGTCGATGCATCGTCGATGTCCTTTATGGTGTCTTCGCCCCAACCCTTTTCGCGGAGATATTTCGCGTAGGAATGCCACAACCGGTCGGATGGATCGGGACCCAGGTACCATGGGTCGAAATGCTTTTTGTGGATACTGCCCGGTTCCTTCATCGTCCAGACTCGCCTGGCGGCGTCGCGGTATCGCTGCAACGCCTGCTCCACAAGGTCCGCTCTCGCAAACGCTGCAAGGCGCGCCGCAGCTTCTTCGGGTGTGCGGCCGGCCCGCACCGCATCAAAAATTTGCTCCGCCATGAGACCGATCTGGTCATCGGGTCCATTACTCAGTGGCATGTAGCAGTCCTCCCAGTTACAGGTCGAGAATGAATTCGGCAACTGCCTTGGTTACGCTCGGACAGACAGCGTTTGCGAGTTGCTGTTGTTTGTGCATCAGACCACCGGCGACACCTGTCGGTGTGCCTGCAAAACGGAACCAGTCGGGAAAAGACTGCAGGCGCGCAGCCTCGCGCAGCGACAGTCCCCGATGCTGGGACGGATGAATCAACATGCTCTTGCGGTAGTGCCCAATCGTAATCGCGGGCTCACTCCAGGCAAGCCGCCTGTAGATGTTGCTGTGCGTACGCTCCACGTCTGCATAGTTTGTCATGAGCTCGCGTGCGGCCTGCCAGTTCTTGCCCTGTGGTATTGCCCGATAGCGCTCGATGACATAGTCCGCGTGGCGTGAGGTCACATGGTCCCAGATGATGTCCGCTGGCGCGCCTGCACGCATCGCCTGCAGAAATGCGTTCTGCGAGAGTCGTGCCTCATCACTCACATATGGTCGCTCATCGATTTCGTCGCCGTTGCCCAGTTTGGGCAGATCGGCGATAGCGTCCCGAACCGTGACAAATGCCTTGCCCGTGCCCGGCCCATGCGTCGGTTTCGGAAACGGGCCCCATGCGCCGAACTCTTCGTTGCTGTAGCCAAGGTCCGTATGGATTCCGAGCAGGAAGAAACGATTGCGGTTCTGCGGTGCTCCGTACCAGACTGCATCAAGCAGCTTAGGAAACACCTGATAGCCCATCGCTCCCAGTCGTTCAAGTACGTGGGCAGCAACGCTCAGGTCAGAAGAGCTTTCGTCGCGCGGCGTCCACAGAATGCCTTGAACATTTTCCATGAGCAGGACTTTCGGTGCCATGTGCTCCACGCAATCGAGGAAAGCATCTACCAGCCGGTTATTTGGATTCGAACTGGACCAGCTGTTTCTGTTTGCGCTTGAAAATCCTTGGCACGGTGGCCCGCCAATAAGTACGTCAACATCTCCCTGCGTCCTTGCCATCGACTCCAGGCGCTCGCGGACCTGCGTAGAGCAGAGGTCCATTGGGGCGTACTCGGCGGGCGTAGATCCAGGGCGCACTAGACCAGTGGACTGCATATAGGCGTGGTTCTGTCTTAGCGTCTGGGTGTAAATCGGCTGAATTTCTGCCGAACCCGTGATCCGGTAACCGCGTCCGCCGGACCCGTGTGCCCCCAGAAATCCTAGGCCCATGCCGCCGGCCCCAGCGAACAGTTCGACCACATTGAGGGTTCTTTTTTCCTGAGTCAGCCGACGCCTGAGATTCAGGGGACGATCGGGGAGCAATGAGCGTTGCTGGGCATCCCGCTTGTCGCGGCCCTCTGCAGTTCGCCGGTTTGCCCTGAAAGAGATTTCAACAGTTGCCGGCTTTGAACGTGCCTCGTCGGCGAAGACGCTCGTAGACGAAGTTGGCACTTGCCGCTGACGGTTCGCCCGCCTGACTGCAAGGCGGATCCACCGTGTCCATGCAAGCAGCTGCGCCAATTTTTTGAGCGTGTCGTCCAAGTTGAGCGACGTGACGCCGGTCAGCATGCCGCGGCTGTAGCCCTGAATGCCGCCGATTGAAAGGGAGAAGCACGTCAGATCTTCCACTTCGCCTAGTTTTGCCTTCCCGAGGTTAGCCGCAAAGCATTCACTGTTGCCTGCCGGTCGGCTGAGCGCAACAGGCAGCCAACTGGCAGTCTTTGCGCGCTCCCTGGCAGTCACATTGCGCTCGCCTTCGCGTGCGCGAGCGAAGGCGAGCCGGCGTGTTGCTTCAATTTCCAGCACGTAGTGCAAACGCACCGTGTCAGCTTCAAGGCGCGCAGCAAGCTGCACGGCGGAGGCCGTACGGTGGCTGCAGACGAGTACTCCCATGGTCGCCTTCGCGCGTGCGAGCAGCGTCATGACCAGGTCGACGCGCGACTCCTCTTGGTCAAGAGCCAATTCGTGAAGTGACGACAGCGTGTCGCCATTGAGCCGGTAAAGGCGCAGAGTTGCAGGCTCGCGTGTTTTGCTGGTGCTACGCAGGTGGCCCGTAACCTCCTCGACGATCCAGACCGGGCCGAATTCGTCGGTCACGGCGCCCACGCCGTCGAGAATCTGCGTGGAAAGCGCCGGTGCGGCGCGATGAGCTGATCTATCCAGCGCTAACTGTGTCATGCGTTTGCTATCCGTGCTGGAGATGTGTCAATGGACAACGGAAATTGAAGTGAAAGCTGCTCGTCGGACGGGAAACTGCTGGCCCATGCTGACTGCAGTTGTTCGGCAAAGGCGCGCATGGGAATAATGATCAGCGGCGTTGTAAAGCTCGCGTCCCGATCGAGTACTCGCACCGAGCCGCTCTGGACGTCGACGATTAACTGACGGTCAGTCAGAAGCGGCCAGCTCGTGCTGCGGCAAAGCGAGAACAGATCGGTCGAGGCGGGCGCGAGTGTGGCAATGCTGATGCCCATTGCCTTAACAAGGTGTCGGACGACCAGCAGTGCCAACGCGTCGCCCGGCGAGAAGCAAGGCGCGTATCCGTTTAAACCCACGAGCGGGGGCAACACCTTCCTCCAGTGCCGAAGCGTCTGGTCAGGTAGCTGTGCCACCTCCGAAACCTGCTGTGGGGTAAGTTTGAGCATTCTGATATTTTATGCTCATTTATCTTGTTGTTGACAACAATTTAAAGTGCTGCAGCCATTTGTATCCTACGAATCGCCTAGGCATCGGAGGGTCTTCAGCTCAACCCGACCCCGAGAGGTCCACCGGGTTGCTAACCCATTGCTGTGTTGCATGGTGCGGTGCCAAGCGACAAGTGTTGTCTCGACGCTTTTGTGGTGCCACGGGTGCGCGCTCCTCAGCGACTTCGAGCGGCTTGCGATCAACGGCCCATTGCGGGGGCTACACACCGTGTGCGCTTTTCGCCTCCTCAAGCAACGGCGCTTCGTCATTTAAAAAAATCATAAAAACATAATCTCGATAGCGTTATCAACCAAATCGAAAAAGAGGCTATCAATTTACAGGTGAGAATGTCGTTTTATCGGAAATGTGAATTATGTCCAGAGCAAAAAAAGATCTTCAAATGTATCTTCGCCGCGCCTGAGTAATAGATTTTCTGCTTTTTCGGCTAAATATCTGTTTTCCTTCGCGATTTGCCACTCCGGAGTAGAGCGCAGTATGCTGTGAGGGGTATTTTCATCCGTAAACTGTTGTTGAGCTAAAGTGACCGCACTGGGAAATTTCGTACGCAATCGACGCAAGGAGCTACGCCTGACACAGGTCGCTCTCGCCCTTCGCATGGGCGTAGACGATGCGTATATCAGCGCGGTCGAAACGGGCCGTAGAGCTCCCGACGGCAGATCGTTTCTCGAAGCATTGGGTCGCGCACTCGAACTGGGCCAAGATGGATTACGTCAGTTGGCTGACGCTTCGAGGCGTTCCCAGCGATATCTGCGCTTGCCTGAAGAGCTATCGGAGCGGAAGCATCAGCTGATTTCGGCGCTGGTAGAGGACGTGAGGTTAAGCGAAATGGATCTGGAGACTATTGCGAGCGTTCACTCTGCAATAGCTCGTAATAGACGCATGGCCACAGCCATGGCGGTGTCGAATGACGAGGGAGGATCTATGTAAAACAAAAGCGCCACACACCGGGAGGCATGTAGCGCTCTTGGGATCAGAACCAGGAAAGATTCGTCACCTACCAATTACGAGTCTCCACTGATCTGTCCTCGGCGTCAAGCCTTTCCATTGCCCTTTGATTCGCGCGCCCTCGGGACTCGACCAACTTTGGTTGAATCTCCGACCCCGCTCGTCTAACTCCCGGACTGAAGTCGACAGCGAACCGTTGTCGAACGGGGGGCGCGTTTTCTCAACGTTGAGCGTCTGGACAGACGAGACGGAGCAATTTCGTGCAGAAATTTCCCAACGCTTTAGCAATTCCTCCTTCATCACGCAGGCCGCGCCGCATCGTGACTGTCTCAGGTCGCGGTGTGCGAGGCGCTTTCTCCAGCCGTAAGTCGGAAAAACCAGCGCATGTTGATTTGTACGGAATCCTGACCCACGATTTGCATTGAATTCTGACCCACCCGTTGGACCAGCTTTGCGGGCTATTCGGTGGGTGTCTGGATCTTCTTTCTCTCCTTCTTTGGCTGTGTTGTGCT
>Ga0209796_10000926_pt1 | contig 14186 bp, 11 predicted proteins | sample AgamicOrSfrz_FD_187167 | JGI IMG/M metagenome (GOLD analysis project Ga0209796, IMG submission 187167) | Agave microbial communities from Guanajuato, Mexico - Or.Sf.rz (SPAdes) (version 2) | ecosystem: Host-associated > Plants > Phyllosphere > Phylloplane/Leaf | place: Guanajuato, Mexico...
TAATGTCCTTACTCCCCGCAAAATTGCAAATTTATTGCGAAAGTCGGGCAGTTAAATTATAAATACTTGTTTTGTTTGTTAGCTTGGCTTATTGGCTAATCCTTCTGTTGGTAATACCAGCAATATCGTAAATAGCTTTGCCTATTCACTTGCTTTAGATATATAAAAGCAATCTCCTCATGGTCCCTGGAACTCTGGTATAAAATTAGGCTCCAGAGAGGTTCTTGCATATTTGGCCACATAAAAATCATGCTGCAATATGATGGTATGCGTGGCATTACCTTCTCCCATATATATGGTTAGATAACTTTTAAACTTGAGGGGTGAATTTTCTCTGGTAAAGCTGGCTGTTTTAATATTGATCATCCTCCCATCAACAGCTAATAAGTCAGGCACCTGCTCGGTTTTTAAGTTTACCTCCTGAAAATTATTAAATACATTATTCGGCAAATTAATTGGTGTATTGTTCACCTTGGTATGGGGCGGAATAAAAGTAATGTTATTGGGCAATGAGGCTACAGCATCAATACTACCCGAGGTAACCCCAACGCTTCCCGACCTGAAAGTAGCCGCATTTATCGATCCCTTGATGGCTACATCATTACCGCTGTAGGGTACAGCATTGTCGCCAATAATTAAAGCCGAGCGCTTCCAATCAATGTATAAGGGTTTATCGAGCTTATTAAAAATCTCTATGGCAACAGGAGCATGTGAACCATAGAATGAATATGTTACTCTAACAGAATCATTTTCCTGGGTAAACCTTCCGGTTTTTTCATCCTTATTCATATTGGAGCTGTTAACAACACTTACCTGGTAGGTACTGCAAGATGCAAAGGCAACAGCGATAAGCAGTAAAGGCAGAAATAGCTTTTTCATGATAATAAAAGGTTTGGTGTGAAAAGTTACTACACCAGTAACAGAAAACCAAACCTTTTATTTTGTAAAAATCGCAATACAATAAATGGTAATGTCTTATCGGATCACCGAACCGTTATGGAAAGCATCCTCGGGATTAACAAAAGTAAGCTTTCCATTGGCATCCTCGGCCATTAGGATCATTCCCTGCGACATGATGCCTTTTATTTCGCGTGGTTCCAGGTTCACCAGTATACTTACCTGCCTACCTACGATATGTTCAGGATCATAATGCTCGGCAATGCCTGAGACTATGGTACGTTCATCTAAACCAGTATCAATGGTAAGCTTTAAAAGCTTCTTTGTTTTAGCAACTTTTTCGGCTGTTAAAATAGTACCTGTTCTGATGTCTAAAGCCGCAAACTGATCATAAGTGATATTAGGTTTGGCGGACACAAGGTTAGGTTTTTCTCCTGGGGCTTGCATGGTTGCTGTACGTTTATCCTGTAATTTTTGAATTTGCTTTTCTATTACCTCATCCTCTATCTTTTCGAACAATAATGAAGGTGCATTAAGCTGATGACCATCCTTAAAGCTGATCTCCTCATCAAAAGGTACCCTTTCCGTTCCCAGGTTAAGCATATCAAATATTTTAACAGCTGTACGCGGCAGGAAAGGCTGTAAACTGGTGGCCAGCTTACCGATAAGCACCAAACAGTTATGAAGCACCTCGCGGGCATCTTCCGGATTGGCTTTAATGGTCTTCCAGGGTTCCTTTTCAGTCAGGTAACGATTACCTAATCGCGCCATATCCATTACCAACTGCAATCCCTGCCTAAACTTATAATTTTCGATGCTGCGTTCCAGTTCCTCATTCAGATTACGCAGTTCTATACTAACCTGCTCATCCTTCAACTCAATCTTACCCTCAGGAGCGGAAACTTTTCCGTCAAAAAACTTATGCATCAGCACCATCACCCGGTTAACAAAGTTTCCGAGAATGGCTACCAGTTCGTTATTAACCCTGGCCTGGTAATCCTTCCAGGTAAACTCGCTGTCGCTGGTTTCAGGTAATATCGAGGTTAGCACATAACGCAGCTCATCCTGTTTTCCGGGTAGCTCTTCCAGGTATTCGTGCAACCATACGGCGTGATTCCTGGACGTTGAAAGCTTATCCCCCTCCAAATTCAAAAACTCATTGGCTGGTACATTCTGCGGCAATACATACTCCCCATGAGCCTGCAGGATAGAAGGAAAAATAATACAATGGAAAACAATGTTGTCTTTACCAATAAAATGGATCAGGCAGGTATCATCAGAGGGGTCAGCCTGCTTTTTCCAGTACAAGCTCCAATCTTTTCCATTATCTAAGGCCCATTGCTTGGTGGCGGAGATATATCCGATTGGCGCATCCAGCCAAACATATAATTTTTTGCCTTTGGCTTCCTCTAAGGGAACATCAACTCCCCAGTCCAGGTCGCGCGTCATTGAACGTGGCTGCAGTCCGGATTTTAACCAGGATGTACACTGCCCGAATACGTTAACCTTCCACTCGCCTTCCTTTTCAGCGATCCAGCTTTCCAGCCAGGGCTGATACTTGTCTAAAGGCAAATACCAGTGCTTGGTTGGTTTAAGCACGGGAGGCTTTCCGCTTAAAGTTGAAACCGGGTTAATCAGGTCCGTAGGGTTTAATGAAGTACCGCAACGCTCACACTGATCGCCGTAAGCGTTTTCATTGCCACAATTAGGGCAGGTACCTACTATATAACGGTCAGCAAGGAACTGCTGGTAGTCTTCATCAAAATATTGCTCAGAATATCTTTCAATAAACTCCCCTTTCTCATACAAATTCAAAAAGAACTCTTTTGAAAGCTCGTGGTGAATGGGTGACGATGTACGATGATACATATCGAAAGCAATACCAAACTGCTCAAAGCTATCTTTGATCTGGGTATGATATTTATCAATAATAGCCTGAGGAGTAGTACCCTCCTTTTTAGCTTTTATAGTGATGGCTGCCCCATGTTCATCAGAGCCGCACATGTAGATAACATCCTTATTTTTTAACCGTAAATACCTTACAAATATATCTGCAGGGATATAAGCCCCCGCCAGGTGACCAATATGCAGCGGTCCGTTTGCATAAGGCAAAGCTGATGTAATGGTGTATCTTTTAAATTTATTAAGTTGCGACATTAATATTGAGCGTTATTAATATTTTGGCAAAGATAATTCAATATGAGCATAACTCCTCCATATCTTAAAAAAGGTGACCGCATTGCTATCACCTGTCCGGCAAAAAAACTTCCGAAACCAATGGATGATGCCATAAAGCTATTACAAAGCTGGGGACTGGAAGTTGTTTTGGGCGAAACCATAAATGCATCCTTCCATCAGTTTGCCGGAGATGATGATCTGCGTGCACGCGACTTGCAGCGTTTTGTTGATGATAATAGCATTAAAGCAATTATTGCAGCCAGGGGCGGATACGGCACCGTAAGAATGATCGATAAAGTTGATTTCAGCAACCTGGAACAACACCCTAAATGGATCGTGGGCTTTAGCGATATTACGGTATTCCATACACATGTGTTTGCGAATTACCAGTTGCAATCTATACACGGACAAATGCCCGTGAACATTACAGATGCTTCTGCTCAGTCATTGGAAACATTGCGAAAGGCCTTATTTGGCGAAGAAATTACTTATAATTATCACTCGCTGGAAACCAATCGGGAAGGTGAAGCTGAGGGGTTGCTGGTCGGCGGCAATCTGAGTCTGCTTGTCTCTGTAATAAACTCTGTATCCGACTTTAGTTATGATGGTAAGATTCTGTTTATAGAAGATGTGGGTGAGTACTACTATTCAGTGGACCGGATGCTTTATACCCTTAAACGTGCCGGAAAACTGGAAAAACTGGCAGGTTTAATAGTAGGCGGATTTACAGAAATGAAAGATAATGATATTCCCTTCGGGCAAACAGTAAAGCAAATAGTGATGAACGTGGTGCAAGATTATGATTACCCGGTTTGCTTTAATTTCCCGGCGGGACATATACCTAATAACAATGCCCTTATTTTTGGAAAAGTATTACATTTATCCGTCACTAAGAACCAGATACACGCTATTTACCGTTAAACATCATTTTACAACCTATTACTATGGCATTTTTAAGTACGCTGAACAAGTACAAAGATTTTGGTTTATTGGTAATCCGCTTAGGATTAGGAGTAATGTTTATTATTCATGGCTACCCTAAGTTAGGCGGAGGTATTGCCGAGTGGGATAAAATTGGCAGTTCAACCAAATATGTTGGTGTTACTGCATTTCCGGTATTCTGGGGCTTGCTTTCTGCCTGTGTGGAAACTTTTGGCGGCTTTTTGCTCATTATAGGACTGGCATTCCGGCCGGTTTGTATACTGTTGCTTATCAATTTACTGGTAGCCACTTTTATGCATTTAGGTAAAGGCGACAGTATTCAAATTGCTTCTCATGCCATTGAAGATGCCATTGTTTTTGCCGGAATGATCTTTATTGGGCCAGGCAGGTTTAGTGTGGATAAAAAGTAATTTTATCCCCCCGATAAACGGCGCCTTCTCATTAAGTAAAACCATTTGTGGTGATCTTAATAGCCTGGATTTTGTGCAATGTTATGATTAGCATTCAGTTCGACAACAGTGATTTGCCAATTGTAAACACCTTCATTACTAATTCAATATTAGCAGAAGTATTAAATGCAGTGTTTTCAAACAAAGAGTTAATCGGGTTTAACCTGGTATATTTTTTACAGAATGCTGCAGGGAGCATGGCAATGTTTTTATAAATCCGTGAAGCTTTGAAAAAACGACAACCTTATACAAAAAAAGCTGCCCTTTTGGGGCAGCTTCCTTAAAAGTTTAAATAAGGACTAATTTATTAATAATGGTCATCAGCATCCCATTTGGTTCTGGCATAACCAGAAACAGTATGTTTAACAGCCGGGGTCTCATCACTAAAAGTAATTTCAAAATAAATTGAATCTGTTTTAGTTTTTGTTCCTGGTGAGGTTGCCGCATTAGTCATTACTTTTCCGTTCGTAATAGTAAATTGACTATCATAATATTGGTTAACTATATTATTGCCAGAAAACGTTTTATTCGCAGCATCAACAGAGATTTTTCCTTTAATATCCCAAAAGCTATAAGCATTATTTCCATCATCCAGCCACATTTCTGAAGCAACATTTGCTGCCGTGTTATAAGTGGATACAAGGTAGTATCCGTTCCCAAACTCACCTTTTCCACCATCCAGCTTAATCCACCATTCACCGGCAAGGCTTTGTACTTGCGTTCCCCCCGGATTTACATCTTTTTGGCATGATGCCAAAGAAACCACTACAAATGTTAGTAGTGCATATATTACGAAATTTATCTTTTTCATTTTTTGTTAATGCTATTATTGTTTAACAAATGTTCTAACTGAAGTTCCATATCCAGGGTTTACAATTTCCATGGAGTATTTTGAAAGTGTTCCTGGTGTTGCACCGGGTACACTTGATTCCTGGGCGGAGCTGGTGATAGAATAATCACTGGCAGCCTGTTGAGGGATATATACATGGTATGCCGTATCATTAAAAACGATCACAGTAAGATTAGTACCTGGTGCTCCGCCAGGGTTGAACACCGAATATACTCCAGGAGCCAGCTTGGTCCATGTTGCTACAGAACCATTTGAAGTACGGGCATAATTACCGGAAAAATCATTATTCTGAGCGCTTGCATCTGTTGCATAAACAATTACATGACGATAAGCACTGGCAGAAAAGCCATCAGCGTTAGTTGCCGTATAACTTATCGTATAAACGCCAGGTACATTAACATTAATTGATGTAGCAACTACCTTAATATCTGCACTTCCTGCTTTAGCAGTTGCTCCGGGATCAGTAAAAGTGCCTCCTTTGGGTACTAAGATATAATCCTGACCTGTTACCGTAATAGTTGGATATACAGTAATCTTGGATGACCCTACATACCCAGGCTTGTAATTAAAGGATTCCTTCTGGCAAGAGAACAGTACTGCACCTAAAAGCAATAATCCTATAAAAATTGAATATTTTTTCATGACTTAAATCTTTAAGAAAATTAATTATTTGGTAAGCCCCACCATACAGGTGTAGTAATCGGCACTTCTGCAGGTGTGTTTGAGTTGGTACTCCTTTCAAGATCAGGAAAAACCAATCTTTTAGGGAATTTACCTCCGGTTACACCATTTTTAGAATAAACCCATTCACCGGCCACGTAATTCTGATTTGTCGAATAAACAGCACTACGTTCGGGATAACCAGTACGTTCCTGATCAAAAAAACCTTCGATGCAGTGTGAGTTAGGAAAAGATGCCCACTTTTGATAAATTATAGCTCTTAGGTTAGTCTGAAAATCACTGCTATTTGGATAAGTATAAACTCCCCCTGAAGGAGCAGCTAATCCATATTGCGCAAATGCAGCTTTTACTCCACTGTTAAACAGTGCAGCTGGATCTCCTACACCATATCTTAATGCAGCCTCAGCTTGCAGAAAATAAGATTCTGCTGTAGAAATAAAATATACCGGATCAGTAGCGGACAGGGCAGGCGCTGTAGCAGTATAATAACTTGGATAAGCCTGTTGTGGCGCGTTATAGAAGCCCTGATCAATAGGAGTAGGGTTGGCAGTTCCAAAATACTTAACTGTTCGAGGGTCATTATTTGCCTTCAACCAGCTTACAAATGTATTGCTTGCACGTAAATCTACCGCACCTAAATTAAACACAGTGTATGCATAAAGTGGATTTCTCTGATCTGTTGCATCTGTAAATACATTAACAGCAGCATCTGTTTGAAGAAAATTACCACCAGCTGTATAGAGAGCTTTTACACCAGCTTCTGCCTCCGCAGGCTTAGCGTTAACCATACGCAAGTACATTTTCAGTTTAAGTGTATTTGCAAATTGTATCCACTTGCTGATGTCGCCGTTGAACAAAAAGTCTGTTTTTTGATCCGCAGCTGCGATACTTCCTGGGTTTGCTAATGCTGCATCAATTTCTGCTAACAGACCTTTATATACGGTATAGCCATCATCAAACTTGGGTTGCAGGTTAGAGGCGCCTTGCAAAGCCTGGGTATACGGAACCTGATCATACAAGTCAACCAAAACTTCATAGCTATAGGCTTTCATGACTGTTGCCATTAAAACATAACCATTTTGACCACTTGCTTTAGCCTTGGTAATAGCCAGTTGATAATCAGGCAAAGCTCCTGCAAACAGTTGGCTATAAGTTGCATTAAAGTCCTGGCGTTGCAAGTTGTAAGCGTCAATTGTTCTGAACTGGCTTGCTGTGGTTGATTCCGTCCAGTATTGACCCCAGATTCCACCGATAATATCGAGTTCTCCTCCAACACCTGCAGCTGTTGACATTACACCTGAGGGAAAAAGTACCTGGGGTGTTGCTGCAGTAATGGAAGGATTGTTAGGACTAACGTTAATATCTGTAATTTTTTTGCAGCCAACCGAGGCACATGCAATAGCTACAGTAAATATGGCTTTTAATTTGATATCTTTAATTTTCATGATTCAACTATTTAAAATGTAACCTTAAGTGTGGCACCATAGTATCTTAATGGAGGAGCAGTTCTAAACTCGCCATATTCACTTGCCAGATCGGTCCCATAGTTTGAAACTTCCGGGTCAACAACATGATTAGCAGCAGGAAGCCAGGTAAGCAGATTTCTGCCATAAACTCCGAAGGTAGCGTGCTGCGCTCCGATTTTATGAGCTACAGATTTAGGTATATTATAGTTTAAGGATACTTGTCTCAGTTTTACAAAACTTCTGTCCAGGATATCTCTTGACCATGCCTGAGCTTTATTAGAGTTGGTATAATAATAATCGTCTACGTTAGCTTCTGTTATTTGAGTTGTATTTTCTTTATAGCCTGTTACCTTTCCGCTAGCATCGGTGACCTCCTGTACCGAATTTGGAACAACCCACGGCCTTCTGTCATTATAAGTGGTTCTTGGATCTGCACCCACAAAGTTAAACAGATCAGCAGTTCCAGAATAGAACTTGCCCCCCTTATCCCATTCGAACGTAAAAGAGAGTGTGAAATCCTTATATTTTACATTGTTACTGAAGCCCATAACAAAATCGTGCTGAAATGTGCCATATGTGCCATTAGCAGCAGCTGGTTTAGGAAAACCCTGGCTATCCACTATAATATGCCCTTGCGAATCATATGCGGGCACCGGAGCTTGCAGCAAACCAAGTGGTTGACCTTGTACGGCTACAAACTGACCACCATAACCATCTATATTTAAGATAACTTTATCCAAACCGGCAGGAAGCTGAGTAACAATACTTCTGCTATGGGTAAAGGTGTAATTAAAATCCCAGGTTACATTTTTGCTTTTAACAGGAGTGGCGTTAAAAGCAATTTCAACACCGCGGTCCCTAACCGCCCCAAAGTTAACAAATTCATGGGTGTACCCAGTTGAAGGTGCAATTGGCACAGAAAGGATTTGATCCTTACGGGTTCTTGAATAGTAAGTCGCATCTAACCCGATACGGTCATTAAAAAACCTGAACTCACCTCCAAGTTCATATTCTCTTACACGCTCAGGGCGGAGATCAGCATTTAATAAAGTATTACTTACCGTGAACCCTGGCACTCCCTGGAAGGGAAATGCAAGATTACCAAAAACCAAACCTACGTTGGTGGCTGCCAAAACATTATAAATATTGTAAGGGCCAGTATCAGATCCGGTTTCACCATAGCTTGCTCTTAATTTAGCATAGCTTAAAGCAGAACTTTTTAAATCCAAACCTTGTGATAATATATAAGCCAGGTTGGCACCAGGATAGAAGTAACTGTTATGATTTATACCGAGTGTTGAAGTAATATCATTATGGCCCGTAACAGTTAAATACAAATAATCACGGTAACCTAATGTAGCCTGAGCGTAAAAGCCCAACAGGCGCTGATGAGCTTCTGCTTCTGAACTTGTCGGTTTGTTTGAAGTATTGGAAATGTTAAAGAAGCCGGGAATAGCTAATCCTTCCACTCCTGTTATAAGTGTTCTGCCACCGCGATCATTGTAGTTAGCGCCAATTAAACCGTTTATATCAAAATTGTTGTTAAATCTTTTTACAAACAAACCTTGCAACTTGGTATCATACTCAAATAATTGATAGTTACCTTCAGTAACTGCACCCACATCTGGTTTTCTAACTCCACCCTCAGTATTAGCACCTGCGCCCCAGCTTCCTGGTGCTGGAGCATTAACATTATACCATATCTTGTCTCCGAAATTGGTTACATCAGCTCCTTGCTGTAACTGAAGGGTAAACCAAGGAGTAAATTTATAACTGAGGTTTACGTTGCCATAAACTCGGTCGCTTTTGGCGCGACTTCCATTTTCATAAAGATTATAATACGGGTTTTCTGCCCATGGAGTGTAATAATTGTCAACGTTGAAAAACTTGTTGGTATAATCCCTCAGATCTTTAATTGGAATATTGCCGGGTATCTGTAGGATATTCTCATAAAAAGTAGTTCCAACACCAGTTGGGCCCTGGCCGGTGGCGGCAAACTGACCATTCCTGTTTACGTAATTTAAAGAAGCGTCTACAGAAAAATCTTTATAACTAGATGAAATTTTTACTGAGGCGTTATTTCTTGTGTAATCATCAACATTTCCAGGTAAAATGCCATTGCTAAAAATGTTTCCATAGGAGAAAATATAAGTGGTATTTTCTGAACCTCCACTTACCGTTAAATTATTATTTAACTCTACACCGGTATCAAAGCTATTTGTAACGTTGTTAGGAATAAAGGAAAATGGTCTTAAAAGTTGTGAATTATCAACAATTGAACCCCATGGGCGCATCACTCCATCGTATTTAGGGCCCCAGTTGCCATTCTCCCCTAAAACAAAGTGAGCATCCCATCCCTGCCCAAAGATTTCTTGTGGCTTGTAAACAAAAGCTACATCTGTTAATGTTGCAGAGGTTGAAAAATCGATTACGGGTTTACCGGTTTTACCTTTCTTGGTGGTAATGATAACGACACCATTAGAACCACGCGAACCATAAATTGCACTCGCCGCTGATCCCTTTAAAAAGCTGATATTATCAACCAGGTTAGGATCGATATCATTCGCATTGTTACCGAAATCAAAATTATCACTTGCACCAGGGGTAGAGTTATTTAACGGCACACCATCAATTACAAATAATGGTTGATTACTTCCGGTGATAGAAGTATATCCACGTAAAATAACTTTTGTAGACCCGCCTGCAGTACCCGAAACGCTTGAAATATTAACACCTGCAACTTTTCCTTCCAATCCACCGAGGGCATTAATCGGTGATACCTGGTTAATTTCCTCATTACGTACAGTAGTTTGAGCATAACCAATTGTCTTCTTCGCCTTGCTAATACCCAGACCGGTTACCACAATCTCGCCCAATTGCTTCGAGGAGCTAACAAGAACTACGTTTACAACTGTTCTTGTTCCAACAGCAATGTCCTGAGGGGTATAACCAATAAAAGCGATATGAAGTATTGAATTTGACGATACCTTTAAAGTATACTTTCCATTTACATCGGTTTGAGTACCTGATGTAGTCCCGTTAATCCTTACCGTTGCCCCGGGAATTGGCAAACCGTCGTCCTTAGATGTGATCGTACCTGTGATAGTACGAGTTTGCGCATAGATCTGTGTTGTAAACAACATGACAAAGCACAAACTTGCAAGTAGAAGTTTTTTCATTTCGTCGATAATAAGATCAGTTAATAGTTAATTAGTTATAAAAATATAATGTGGGATCGAGAAAAGCGAAAAAAATGTTAAAAAATGTTAAAAAAAAGTACCTGACCAGTAAATCCTGACTATTGAGGCAGATTAAAATAAATTTTTATAGTACTATGTATTGCATAATACATTACAAAACATATATCTTTGTATTATGATTGTTGAAAATACACAAACCCAGATGCGGAAAGGCATACTTGAGTACTGCATACTTTCCATTATAGCTAAGGGAGAAATATATGCTTCTGATATAATAGCTGAACTTAGAAAGGCACAGCTGCTTGTAGTAGAAGGCACATTATATCCTTTACTAACACGTTTAAAGAATAACGGCCTGCTTATGTACAGTTGGGTAGAATCCACTTCCGGTCCGCCGCGTAAATATTATTCCCTTTCAGAGGATGGGAAAAAGGTACTGGAACAGCTTGATACTACCTGGCAGGAATTGGCTTTTGCAGTTCAAACTTCTATTGACGGACGAAAATCACTATAAAACCTATAAACTATTACAATCATGAACAAAACAATCATCATCAACATAAACGGAATTGTATTTCATATAGAAGAAGATGCCTATGAAATACTTAAAAATTACATGACGGAAGTTAAACGTCATTTTTTTGATTCGGCAGACAGCCTGGAAATTACTACCGATATTGAAAACAGGATAGCCGAACTTTTTAATGACATCCTGATGAAAGAAAACAGACAGGTTATTGTAGAGCAGGACGTGAACAATGTGATTGCTCAAATGGGCTCTGTTGAAGATTTTGGAACCCAAGACGAAGAACAGGAATCTCATTTTTCGGCTACATATACCGATATGCCTCACCGGCGCTTATTCCGCGATCCGGATGATTATCTTGTCGGAGGTGTATGCTCCGGCATAGCCAGTTATTTTGATGTACCGCCGGTATGGGTAAGACTGGCCTTTGCAATTACCTTTTTATTTGCCGGCACAGGTTTCTTCCTTTACGTTATTTTATGGATAATTATACCAAAAGCAATAACCCGCGCCGACCGGATGGTAATGAGAGGCGAAAAACTGGACCTGCAGGGCTTTAAACGCAACTTTGAAGCTGAGGTATCTGCATTAGGCGGAAAGATATCTGATTTTCAACATGAGGCCCGTCCTTTCATATATAAAACCCGGGATTTTGTTGGTGACTTTTTTCACCACCTGGGCCGCTTTATTCAGGCACTTGGAAAAGTATTTGTAAAAATCTTTGGACTGGCTATCCTGTTAGCCTGCGTTGGATTCACTATTGCTCTTATAGTAACCGTACTTACATTTCTGGCCTACGGCGATATACATATATATACGCTCTTCCCCTTCAATGTGGTCAACCGCGAATACAATACTATATTTCTGCTGTCAGGTTTTATCACCTTGTTCATTCCATTATTGGCTATAGCTTTAGCCACCATTCGGTTGGTTTTTGGAAGAGAAACTATAGGCAGGTCACTAGGCTCAACCCTTCTTGTTGTCTGGATCGCATCTGTTAGTATTGTTATTTACTACGCAGCCAAAGCAACTGCCGAATTTAAATCCTTTGCCAGCTTTAGTCAGAATGTTAATATCAAACCAACCGCTAATCATACTTATTACCTTAAACTTAACGACGTTAAATATTTAACCAGAGAGGACAGCGCAAAACTTGACATTAAAGATAAATTTTACGGCAAAACCATCTTAAGCACTGATGAAGATGTGAATTTACCGGCGCCATTTGATAATATAACCATTGAGATTGAAAAGGCCGATGTATCACAACCCGTTCTTACAGAAGAGTTCAGCTCAAGAGGAGGCACTTACGAAGATGCTTTATTAGTTGCTCGTGACATAAGTTATAATTTTGTTCAACAGGATTCTGTATTGAAGTTTGACCGCCAGCTTAGGATTGGAGACAAACAATTATGGCGCGATCAGGAAGTACACCTCCATGTAAAACTTCCTCTTAACAGCAATGTAGTTATTGATCAGAACCTTGACCGTTACCTGAGAGGATTTGACTATTGGGCCTGCAAGGATAAGGACAAATCTAACAAAACCTATACTGCAACTTTTATAGTGACCCCTACAGGATTACAATGCAAAGCAGATACTATAAAGGTTTTAAATACCGACAGTACAAAGGTTGATAATCAGTAATTCTTTATACAGATAAGCCTGCTTGCCAAGCGGGCTTATCTTTTTCCTACAGTTAAATTTCTTGATCTTTAAACATCTGTTGAACCCTCTGTTGAAGCATTTCTACATTTGGTCTCAGCTCTTTACACATATTTTGTAAGATTTTTTTAAATTCTTGTGTAACCTCATCAGCCATTGCTGCATCTTAGTACTAAAAGCCGGTTATCCTTTAATACTGACCTGATATACCGGTAAAGCTTTAATCATTCATTAATTTTTAAAAAGAGAAAAAATCTTTAAGGGGATTGCTATTGCCAAAAATTCACATCATCAATCTGAACAACTGACATGAAACCAAATACTTATAAAACTTTTTTATTATTCATCACCATATTGATTACCAGCATGGCCAATGCTCAGCCGGGCCATCCTACGGTATATGTGGCAGGAACAGTGGTGAATGACCAAGGCGCCCCTGCTGATTATGCAACCGTAAGTTTGTTAAGAACAAAAGATTCTTCGGTAGTAAAGGGAGCTTTAACAAACGAGAATGGTTTGTTTAAAATAGAGCATATTGCAACGGGCAAATACATTATTAAAGCAACCATGGTAGGTTATGACAAAGCTTATAGCCAGCCATTCAATATAGATCAGAATTCACAAAGCATTACTGTACCGGTCATTAAAATTAATAAAGCAAGCCGGAGTTTAAAGGATGTTAATGTTACAGCAGCTAAACCTTTAATTGAACGCAAAGCAGACCGTACAGTAATGAATGTGGAAAACAGTGTACTGGCCACCGGCAATTCTGCAATGGATATATTAGAAAAAGCTCCAGGTGTTACCGTTGATAAAGATGATAACATTAGCCTTAAAGGTAAACAGGGTGTTACGGTAATGCTTAACGATAAATTAACCTACCTTTCAGCAGCTCAGCTGGCTACGCTTTTACGCTCAACCGATGGCACCACTATACAGTCAATCGAAATTATCACTAACCCTTCTGCCAAATATGATGCTTCGGGCAATTCGGGTATTATTAATATCAAACTAAAAAAGAACCGCCAGTCGGGCACTAATGGCAATGTAAGTTTAAGCGGCGGACTAGCTAATAGCTATCGGGATAATACAAGTTTGTCCTTAAATCATAAGGAAGGGCGCTTGAACCTTTTCAGCACCTTCAGCCGTGGAGATAATCCAAGACTCAATAATATGTACATCTACCGCACCGTCGATAGTGCTAATAATAAAACTTATTTTGGACAGCATAGTGCTATGCCAAGTCAAAATCATTACAACACCTATCGTGTGGGTGCAGATTTTGATTTCAGCAGTAAAAACACCGCGGGCTTTGTAGTGAGTGGATACTTT
>Ga0209796_10000927_pt1 | contig 14186 bp, 12 predicted proteins | sample AgamicOrSfrz_FD_187167 | JGI IMG/M metagenome (GOLD analysis project Ga0209796, IMG submission 187167) | Agave microbial communities from Guanajuato, Mexico - Or.Sf.rz (SPAdes) (version 2) | ecosystem: Host-associated > Plants > Phyllosphere > Phylloplane/Leaf | place: Guanajuato, Mexico...
CCTGCGCCATATAGTAAGGCGCGCCGGGCTGCTGCTGCAGATGCTCTTTAATCAGCTGTTCCGCCGCCGCGTCACGCGGTCCGGTCTGGCTCTCGGCCTGTTTCAGACGGCTGAACAGACCCTCAATTAACTGATGTTCCTGACTGTACATAATGGCTCTCCTGTTGCGATTGAATAAGTATATGGGGACGCGGCGCGGCAAAGTAAAATCCACCAGGTAAGCAAATGTTGCCGCCGCTTGATTTGACGCGATCTGCACGAAATGCGCATGGTTAACCCGTTAATATTTAATGAAATTGGTGTGAAAGTCTGAAAAGGATGCGCAATTCTTGCTTCACGGGTGGAGGCTATAGCGGTTTCCAGTTATGATGCGTCGCATTATTAAGCGATACGCCGAGATTTACGGCCTGTAACGGCGGAGGAACTGCCCGATGTCTCTACCCATTTATCTGATCGGCGCGCGCGGCTGCGGGAAAACCACCGTGGGCGAGGCGCTATCGCGCGCGCTCGGCTACGCCTTTCGCGATACCGATCACCATCTGCAGCTCAGCACCCAGCGCAGCGTTGCGCAGATTGTGGCCGATGAAGGCTGGGAAGGCTTTCGCGCGCGGGAAACGGAGTCGCTAAAAGCGGTTACCGCGCCATCCACGGTGATCGCTACCGGCGGCGGCATGGTGCTGGCGGAGCACAATCGTCGCTTTATGCGCGAACAAGGACGCGTGATCTGGCTCAGCGCGCCATCACATATTCTGGCGCAGCGGCTGGAGAGCCAGCCGGAAGCGGCGCAGCGCCCAACGCTGACCGGCCGTCCTATCGCTGAAGAGATGGGCGATATTCTGCGTGAACGCGCGCATCTCTATCGCGACGCCGCCCACCATGAAGTCAACGCCATGCAGACGCCGGAGCGCGTTATCGACGAGATTCTTCAGTCGCTGTCGCTGGCGCGCGCCAGCTAGTTTCCGCTTTTTTCTTCAGATTCCTCCCGCTTTCCCGTCTGGGTTGCGTAGCCTGGCTATACTGATCCTCAGACGGGAATCGTCTCGTCGTGTGGAATACGATTAGCCAGGAGGGATTAAATATGCCGACCAGACCGCCTTATCCACGCGAAGCTCGCGTCGTCACCGTTGAGAAGGGACCGCCGGGCAGCACCGTAACCTCATGGGAGTTACGCGCCGATCATCCATCGCCCAATACCTTAATTAGCGAACATACGTCTGAAGCGGAAGCGCAGGATGCCAAAGTTCGCTATGAAGATGTGGAAAAAGAGTAGGATAATCTCTCTGGCAGGGACGCCAGCCTGAATACGCTTTTTCGCTGATTTCTATTTGCTGTTATTAGCTGCCTGGGCGCAGCGAAGCTGTTATCCATTCTGCTATTTCTCTTAACTCCCCTATAAAATCATTTCTCTTTGCCGCCTGCCCGGTTATTTCACTGCGCACTATTTCCCCTGACAAAAATTGACGCTTGACCCTTATTCCCCCGCGTTTTAGTTTTAACCATCGATACAGGAACTCGGTTCCATATAGTGAAACTCGCAATATGACCACACTCGAAAACGCCGCCGCGGTGCTTAAGCTGTTTCAGCAAAAAGGGGTGACGCAGGGAAATCCCGGGCTGACGTTTACCGATGTCGTCGAGGCGCTGCGCCTGCCGAAAAGCACCGTATCGCGCCTGCTGGCCACCATGGAAAGTCAGGGCATGCTGGAGCGCGACGCAGAGAGCCGCTGTTTTCATATTGGCCGCGTGCTGCTGTCGGCCGCCGGACACTATCTTTCCGCGCCGCTGGTAGACAGCGCCGCGCCGGCGATGGCGCGGCTGGCGGATAAAACCGGCAGCATCGGCTATATCTCGCGCCTCGACGGGCGCGATCTGGTGGTGATGCGCATGTTTCACGGACGCCACTTCACCCAGCTGGTGACGCCGCCGGGAAGCCGCATGATCGCCGCCGCTACCTCGACCGGCCGCGTGCTGCTGGCGCAGCTCAGCGAAGACGAGGTGCGCGAGCGCTACCGCGACGCCTGGCAGCCGCTGCCGCCCAATTCGCCGCAAACGCTGGAGGCGCTCTGCGCGCAGCTGGCGGCGATCCGCAGCCAGCGTTGGTCGCTGGCGCGCAATGAAACGCTGCCCGGCATCAGTTCGCTCTCCGTCGCGCTGCATAATAAATATCACGGCGACACGGTGGCGCTTTGCCTTTCGTTTTTATCGCAGGAGAGTTCACCTGGCTATCCGCCTGCGCTGCTTGATGAATTACGCATAACGGCCAGCGACCTGGCCGAGAAATATGGCGCAACGCCACTCTGAATTTAATTTTTTATCGGCGCAATACTTTCGCCACACCGGGAAAACGCCAGGCCTTCGGGCCTGTTTATTCAACCTCACGGACGAAATAAAAAAACGACGTAAGCGAGCCTGATTCAGGCTCGCGAAGCGTCATTTCATTTCTACCGGCATTGCTGACGGGGACAATATGGAGAAGGTTAATCCAGTTAAACAGGCTGGCGTGGCGATAGTATTAATCGCCCTGTCGGTGGCGGGCGCCATTATCGGCGTGCAGCTTATTACCACTATCGGCGTGACGCCGAATACCTCAATTATCGGCGCGCTATTCGCCATGCTGCTGGCGCGAATTCCCTTACAGGCGTTTCGCCGCTATCGTTCGATTGAAATTCAAAACCTCGCGCAAACCGCAATTTCTTCCGCCACCTTCGGCGCGGCCAACAGCTTATTAATGCCGATCGCCGTGCCCTGGGCGCTGGGCGAGCCGCAGCTGGTGCTGCCGATGTTCTGCGGCGTCAGCGCGGCGATGCTGCTGGACGCTTATCTGCTCTACCGCCTGTTCGATACCCGCGTCTTTCCCGCCAGCAACGCCTGGCCGCCGGGCGTGGCCGCCGCAGAGGCGATCAAAGCGGGCGACAGGGGCGGTCGACAGGCCTGGCTGCTGGCGGCGGGCATCGTCGGCGGCATTCTCGGCTCGATGCTGAAGATCCCGATGTCCGCTTTCGGCACCGCCTTTATCGGCAATATCTGGGCGCTGGGCATGCTCGGCGTCGGCTTTCTGGTGCGCGCCTATGCGCAACCGGTTGCCGGCATCGATATCAACGCGCTCTATCTGCCGCACGGCGTCATGGTCGGCGCGGGGCTGGTGGCGCTGATTCAGGTGGTGATGGTGATCCGCAGCCGTCGCCACGACGAGCAGAAAGTGAGCCGCGGCGGCAATGAGGTCAGGCGCGCGCTCGGTCTTGGCGGCGCGGGCTACCTGATTATTTCGGCGCTGCTGGCGCTGGCGGGCGGTCTGTGGAGCGAAATGAGCCTGCCGATGCTGCTGCTGTTTGTGATTTACGCCGCGTTCGCCGCCTTCGTGCATGAGCTGATCGTCGGCATCGCCGCGATGCACTCCGGCTGGTTCCCGGCCTTCGCCGTGGCGCTGATTACCCTGATCGTCGGCATCCTGCTCGGCTTTCCGCCGCTGGCGCTCTGCCTGCTGTGCGGCTTTACCGCGGCCACCGGGCCCGCCTTCGCCGACATGGGCTACGATCTGAAAGCGGGCTTTATCCTGCGCGGCAACGGCGCGGATCTGCAGCAAGAGCTGTGGGGCCGCCGCATCCAGCTGATCGCGGCGATGATCGCGTTCCTGGTCTCTATTCCGGTCGTCTGGTACGCGCATAACCTGTTCTTTGCGGAAAACCTGCTGCCGCCGGTGGCGCGCGTTTACGCCAAAACCATCCAGGCGGGCGCGGAGCCCGGCATCGCCGGCAGCCTGCTGATGTGGGCGATTCCCGGCGCGGTTATTCAGCTGATCGGCGGGCCGAAGCGCCAGCTCGGCGTGCTGCTTGCCACCGGCCTGCTGATCAACAATGCGATGGCCGGCTGGGCGGTGGTGGTGGGCATCGCGCTGCGCATCGTGATCCTTCGCGTATGGGGCGAACGCGGCCGCTCGCCGATGGAGGTGATGGCGGCGGGCTTTATTGCCGGCGACGCGCTCTATAGCTTCTTTCACTCGCTGTTTGCCAGCGGAAAAAAATAATTAAGGGATGTCATGAGCTTGCACCAGACGTTACAGGTATTTGAATTATTCGACAGCGCATTGATCGACGGTCAGCAGGTGGTGGATCTTTTTGCCGCTTTTCCCGGCGTGAACGCCAGCTTTAAACGCGTCAGCGGGCCGAAAGGGCGCACCGATTTCGTTCGCATCGATATTCCGGGCGCGCAGGGCAAAGCCGGCGGCGGCAGCGCGCCGACGCTCGGCATTATCGGCCGCCTGGGCGGCATCGGCGCGCGCCCGACGCGCATCGGCATGGTCTCCGACGCCGATGGCGCCGTGGCGGCGGTGAGCAGCGCGCTGAAGCTGGCCGTTATGCAGACCAAAGGCGACGTGCTGGCGGGCGACGTCATCGTCACCACCCATATCTGTCCCGATGCGCCGACGCGTCCGCACGAGCCGGTCGATTTTATGGATTCGCCTATCGACGACGTCACCATGAACGACAATGAGGTGGTGCCGGAGGTTGACGCTATCCTGTCGATCGATACCACCAAGGGCAACCGCATTATCAACCACAAAGGATTTGCGCTGTCGCCTACGGTAAAAGAGGGCTATATCCTGCGCGTATCGGACGATCTGCTGCGCATCATGGAGATGACCACTGGCCGTCCGGCGGTGACCTTTCCCATCACCACGCAGGATATTACGCCTTACGGCAACGGCATTTATCACCTCAACAGCATTCTGCAGCCCTCAACCGCCACCGATGTGCCGGTGGTCGGCGTGGCGATCACCGCCGAGTCGGTGGTGCCGGGCTGCGGCACCGGCGCCAGCCACGAAGTGGATATCGCGGCGGCGGCGAAGTTTGCGGTGGAGGTGGCGAAAGAGTTCGGCCGCGAGACCTGCCATTTCTACGATGCGGACGAATATGCCCGCCTGCTGGCGCTCTATGGCAGCCTGAGCCATCTGCGTAAACGAGACTAATATGACGAAATCCCTGGTTACGCTGACTATCGGTCAGTCGCCGCGCAGCGATATCATGCCGCTGCTGACAGAGTTTTTACCCGGCGAGCAGACCGACCATGTCGGCCTGCTGGATGGGCTGAGCGAAGCGGAGATCGCCGCGCGCTACGCGCCTGACGCCCAGGACGGCGTGCTGGTGTCGCGCCTGCAAAACGGCGCGCAGGTGCGGCTGGCCACGGCAAAGGTAGAACAGGGATTGCAGGCAAAAATCGCCGCGCTGGAAGCCGAAGGCTACGACACTATTCTGCTGCTCTGCACCGGCGAGTTCGGCGCGCTGACCGCGAAAAGCGCGCTGCTGCTGGAGCCGGACCGCATTATTCCGCCGCTGGTTTCCGCCATTGTGCAGGAGCATCAGGTCGGCATCGTGGTGCCGGTCGAGGAGCAGATTCAGCAGCAGGCGAATAAGTGGCGCAATCTGAAGCGCCGCCCCTGTTTCGCCGTCGCCAGCCCCTATATTCCCGATAATGAGAAGCTTACCGACGCCGCGCTCTCCCTTCAGGAGCAGGGCGCGGACGTGGTGGTGCTGGACTGCGTCGGCTATAACCAGACTCATCGCGACTTTTTGCAGAAGCTGCTCGGCATTCCGGTGCTGCTCTCCAACGTGCTGGTCGCCAAACTGGCCGCTGAACTTATCGTCTGATAACCGACGCGATCACAAAGCGGGAGGCGGCGCTGCAATTCGCGTGACAGATCAGCGAGTTCCGCTCTACACTGCCAGCTACCTTAATGTGCTGTGAGGAAGTAATATGCTCAATGTAAGCGAGTATTTTGACGGAAAAGTGAAATCGATCGGTTTCGACAGTGCCAGCACTGGTCGCGCCAGCGTAGGCGTGATGGCGGAAGGCGAATACACCTTCGGCACGGCGCAGCCGGAAGAGATGACGGTAGTAAGCGGATCGTTGAAGGTGCTGCTGCCGGGCGAAACCGAGTGGCAATGGTTTGAAGCGGGTTCGGTGTTCAACGTGCCGGGCCACAGCGAGTTTCATCTGCAGGTGGGCGAGCCGAGTTCCTATCTCTGCCGCTACCTGAAAGAGTAAAAATCACCGCAAAGCGGCCCGCGACGTTCTTAGCGCGGGCCGCTTTACTACTCGGGATAGGTTATCCCGGCCGTCTGTCGGGCGATTTTTAGCGGGTGACAGTGACCTGCTCCAGCCGCGTATCCTGCCACGGCGCACTGCCCAGCTTCGACGCCAGCGGCACCAGCACGCGCAGATCCTCCAGCCACGCGTCGCGCGTCTCATCCGTCTTCTGTCCGTCACCCTCACTACGACAGGCTACCTGCAGATAGCGACCGCTGAAAGCGGGGTTGATGCTCTGCGCCTCGCCGCCTGCCAGCACGCTACACTGCTGCCGCGTGCGGCGCACGTCCGATGACGGCGCGCGCTCCACTAAATCCGTATCGACGGTAAACGTCTGTCCGGCCACCAGCGGAAAACGCAGCGTGGTTTTTAGCGCTTCGAGTCGACTGGGCTGCGAGGCAATCGACATCGCAAACTTCAGCTGGATCAGATTGCCCAGCGTCAGGCGCTGCACCTTCCAGATACCGTAATTTTCCAGCTTGCGCAGGTAGCCATGCTCGTCGACGTCGATACGCACCGCGACCTTGCCCGAGGGGCTGTTTTCCACCCAGTTCAGCTGGCGAAAACGCGGCAGTGCCCAGGGCGCAATCAGCTGATGAACCTGCTGTTCCAGCCCCTTGTCCAGCGGCAGCGCCGCCATAACGGAGGCCGGGTTATCGCTTAGCGCGGGCAGAATAGCGCGCGCGTCGCGGCTAACCGCCTTGTGTGCTGCAGAGACAAAGCGACCCAGCGCGCGGAAGCGTTGCAGATCGGCGGTGGCGCAAAGGCGGGTAAAGGTCTGTTTCATGAGCGGCGTCAGCGGGAAAGAGGCTTTACGATCTGCGATATCGCCGCTGTCCAGCGAGTCGGTCACGTAGCCTTTGTCATCCACATCCATCATCGACACGGGTGCAAACGCCTGTGTCTGACAGTTGAAGCGATAGTTTTCTACCTTGAACGCGTAAGGGGCGTCATAGGGCGGATCGAAATCGCGCGTCGCATAGTCATAGCCAAAACGCACCTGCAATTCGTCGCCGCTGCGCTTCAGGCTGGCGACGTCAACGAGCGCGGTAGAACCAAAGCGGTTGGTCGGCGCGATCTTTTCCCAGACGACCGCTTTCTCCGGCAGGCGACAGATGCGCTTCAGCGTTTCAGGATCCTGATTGGGGCCCGGCTGCGGCGGTGTGTAGCGGCCAAATTCGCTGCCGTAGAAGCGCGCGGTGGTCATGCCTTTGGCGTCGAGCAGATTGCGATAGAGCGCCTCGGCAGAGAGCGTTTTACAGTCGTAAGCCTGCCAGACCTGCATCGCGCCGCCCGATTTACCGGCCAGCGCCACCATCACGTTAAGGCGGTCGTTGATGCGCAACGCATTCAGGCGGGTAAAAGAGGCGTCGCCAATGCTGGCGGAGGAGAAGAGCATCAACCCGGCGAGCAGCGCCGCGCGGGTAGAGGAACGAAACATAGCGGGAATCCTTTGCCGAAAGAAGTGATTATCGGCAAAGGCGCGTATTCTTTGAACCGTCAGCGTTTTGCTTCGCCGCCCAGCGCTTCCACCAGATTGCTGGTGAGCGCGGCGAGTTCGCTGGTCATCAGGATAAAGTCGGCGTCGAAACGCTGAGCGAAATCTTCACGGTCGATATCGTCATTCTGCTCGCGCAGCGTGTCGCTGAACTTCAGGCGCTTCACCGAGCCGTCGTCCGCCAGCACGAACTGAATGCGCTCCTGCCAGTCGAGCGCCAGTTTGGTTACCAGCTTGCCCGCTTCGATATGGTTGGCGATCTCATCGCACACCAGATCCTGTTTTTTACAGCGGATCACGCCGCCATCTTCGAGGATCGCTTTCAGCTCCGCTTCGTCCATCAGGGCGAAACCGGCGGGCAGATCGCCGGAGCGCACCCATTCGGTCAGCGTCAGCTCGATCGGGCTTTCCAGCGTCAGCGGCACGACCGGCAGCGAGCCAAGGCTCTTACGCAGCAGCGCCAGCGTATCTTCCGCCTTTTTCGCGCTGGCGCAGTCGACCATGATCAGGCTGTTGACGGTATCGATCCAGATAAAGGTCTGGCTGAGACGGCTGAAGGCGCGCGGCAGCAGGCTGTGCAGCACTTCATCTTTCAGCGAATCTTTTTCGGTTTTTTTCAGCTTGCGGCTCTGTTCCGCTTCCAGCTTGCTGATCTTCGCTTCCAGCGCCTGCTTCACCACCGGCGACGGCAGGATCTTTTCCTCTTTACGGGCGCAAATCACGATCTGGCCGTTGTTCACGTGGGTCAGCGCGTCGCTGCGGTTGCCCATTGGCGACACCCAGCCGGTTTTGCTCATATCCTGGCTGCCGCAGGGAGAGAAGGTGTAAGCCTCAAGCTGTTTTTCCATGTCGTCTGCAGAGAGCGGAATGTCCCGATTCAGACGATAAACCATCATATTTTTAAACCACAACATCATAATTCCTTACCGGGTCGCGCGATCTGGCGCACAAGTCGAGAGGTCAGCGCGCATGATAGCGAAACATCGAAACGGTTTCATTGCCTTTCCCCGACGCCGCTCCTAATGTATCTCCTACCCTGACGAATAATGAGGAATAATGCGTGCGTATAGGTATTGATTTGGGCGGTACCAAGGTCGAAGTGATCGCCCTGTCTGACGAGGGAAATGAGCTGTTTCGCCACCGCGTGGATACGCCGCGCGACGACTACGCCGCCACGGTGCAGGCGATCGCGGATCTGGTGCGTCTCGCCGAAGCGAAAACCGGCCAGACCGGCAGCGTCGGCGTCGGCATTCCCGGCACGATTTCGCCTTACGCGCACCGCGTGAAAAACGCCAACTCCACCTGGCTTAACGGCCAGCCGCTGGATCGCGATCTGGCGCTGGCGCTGCAGCGCGAAGTGCGCATCGCCAACGACGCCAACTGCCTGGCGGTCTCAGAGGCGGTAGACGGCGCGGGCGCGGGCCAGCCGCTGGTGTTCGCGGTGATCATCGGCACCGGATCGGGCGCAGGCGTGGCGATTAACGGCGAAGCGCGCATCGGCGGCAACGGCAACGCGGGTGAGTGGGGCCACAATCCGCTGCCGTGGATGGACGAAGAGGAGCTGCGCTACCGTGAGGAGGTGCCGTGCTACTGCGGCCAGAAAGGCTGCATCGAGACCTTTGTCTCCGGCACCGGCTTCGCCATCGACTACCGGCGGCTGAGCGGGCAGGCGCTGAAGGGCGCGGAGATCGTCAGGCTGATCGCGCAGCAGGATCCCGTCGCCGAGCAGGCGATGCGGCGCTACGAAACCCGGCTGGCGAAGTCGCTGGCGCAGGTGGTGAACCTGCTCGATCCCGATGTGATCGTGCTCGGCGGCGGCATGAGCAATAACGATCGTCTCTACCAGACGGTGCCGACGTTGATGAAGCAGTGGGTTTTCGGCGGGGAGTGCGAAACGCCGGTGCTGAAAGCAAAACACGGCGATTCGAGCGGGGTGCGCGGCGCGGCCTGGCTCTGGCCGCTGAGAAAGTAGGGGCTACTGCGTCGCGCCGAAGGGGAACTGCCAGTCCTCCGGCACGCCGACCGGCGGCAGCGGCAGGTTGCGCGCGCTGCTGACCTGTTGCCAGGCGCGCAGGCAGAGCGCCTCGTCGCCTTCGGTGCGCAACACGCTGTAGCCGCCGTCGGCGCGGCGGTGCGCCGACACCAGACAGGTCTGGCCGGGATAGCGCGGCGCCACGCTGCTGTTGAAGCTGTTGATCAGCTGGCGCTGAACGTCGCGCAAATAGTTGCACTGCGCCGCCGAGTAAGCGCGGCCGCAGCTGAGATCGCTTTGTGGTTTGCTGCTGCATCCCGCCAGCAGCGCGCTGGCGAGCAGCAGCGCCATGCCTGTTTTCATTCCGCCTCCTGAGCGCGGGGCAGTTCCAGTTTGCTGTAGCCCAGCCCGTTAATCTTGCGCACCCGGATCTGTACCGGAATGCGCTCTTTCATCGCCTCGACATGGCTGATTACGCCGATGGTTTTGCCGCTGGCGTTAAGCGCGTCCAGCGCATCCAGCGCGGTGTCGAGCGTTTCGGCGTCCAGCGTACCGAAGCCCTCGTCGAGAAACAAAGACTCTATGCGGGTTTTCACGCTGACTAAATCTGAAAGTGCCAGCGCCAGCGCGAGGCTGACCAGAAAACTTTCGCCGCCCGAAAGGGTACGGGTGTCGCGCGCGGCGTCCGCCTGCCAGGTATCGATCACGTCCAGCTCAAGCGCGTCGCTGGCGCGGCGCTGCAGCAGATAGCGGCCGTGCAGCCGATCGAGCTGGCGGTTGGCGAGCGCCACCAGGTGATCCAGCGTCAGCCCCTGCGCGAAGCGGCGGAATTTATCGCCGCTGGCGGAGCCGATAAGATCGTTTAGCTGGCTCCACTGCGCCAGCGCCGCTTCATCCTCTTCGATCTGGGTCATCAGGCTTTGCTGCTGTTCGCGCAGGCGCGCGTCGCTCTGAAGCTGCTGCTGCGCCTCGCCCTGCTGGCGCGCATTGTCGCGCAGCGCCAGACGCAGCGCCTCAAGCTGCGCTTCCAGCGCGGCGGCGTTTTCCGCTGCGCCCTCGGGTCGGCTTTGCTGATGCGTCGCCCGACGCTGGGCCAGCTGCTGCCGCTGAGCCTGCAGCGCCTGGCGCTGCTGCTCAAGCTGCTGTAACCGGCTGCGCAGCGCGCGCGCCTCCTCGTCCTCCAGCAGCGCGGCGCGCAGGCTGGCTTCATCGTCAAAACCGGCGGCGGCCAGCGCGACGCTGAACAACTGCTGCGCCTCGCGCAGCCCCTGGCGGATTTTTTCCTGCTGCGCCTCCAGCTCTGCGGCGCGTCCGGCCAGCTGGCTGAGATGGCTCTGGGTTTTTTGCAGCGCCTCCAGCGCGGCGGCGAGGGCGGCTTCCTGCTGCTGGATCTGCGCCTGCATCTGCCGCCGCGCCGCGGCAACGTCGTTATCGCCGAACAGCGCCTGCCGCGTCGCGCGCTGCTGCGCCAGCGTCGCGTCGCTTTGCGCGCGCTGCTGCTGCAGGGCGTCGAGCCGCTGCCGTTCGCTCTCAACGCGCTGCTGCAGGCTGCTGCACTGCGCTTCGGCGCGCGCCAGCTGCGGCTGAAGTTGAGCCAGCTGCTGCTCGCTCTCGTTCCACTGCCGCCAGCGCTGCTGCTGCTGTTGCAGCCAGCCGTCGCGCGACGCCGCGTCGGGCAGGGCAAGACCGGCATCCGCCAGCTCCTGATGCAGCGCGTCGCGGCGCTGCCGCCAGTCGCGCTCTTCCTGTTCCAGACGCTGCGCCAGCGTCGTCGCGCCCTCTTGCAGGTTAGTGAGCGTTTGCTGGGCCAGCTGAAGCTGCTGCTGATGCTGCTGCAGCGCCTGCTGATGGAGCAGGTGCTCATCTTTCGCCTGCTGGCGCAGGCGCGCGGCGCTCTCCTGCTGACGGATCAGCTGCTGCAGCGCCTGCTCTGCGCTGTTGTGCTGCTGCTGCCAGGCGGCCAGCGCGGCGCTGTCGCCTGCATCGAATGTGAGCGCCAGCTCACGCTGTAGCCCAAGCCACTGCTGGGTTAACTCATCCAGCCGTTGGGTTTCTGCCGCCAGTTCCTCCTGCAGCCGCTGCCGTTCGGCCTTCGCCTGCTTAACGGCCTCGCCTTTTTTGATACCCTGTTCGCGCAGCGCCTCAACCTGCTGCTCCTGTTCGGCCAGCCGTCGCTGATTCTCGCTCAGCTCCAGCGCGGCGTAGCGCTCGACCGCCGGATGCTGGCAAGAGCCGCACAGCGGGCAAGGCTGCTCGGGTTCCAGGCGCGCGCGCCAGGCCGCCAGATCGGCGATATGCTGCTCCAGCTCGCAAATCTTTTTGATATCGGCCAGCGACGCCTTTTCGCGCGCGAAGGCGGCGCGCAGCGTCTGCAGCGTGTCGTCATCCTGATGCAGCGTCTTTTCCAGCGCGGCGAGGCGCTGCTGACGCGCGGCGAGATGCTGCTGCAGCGGCGTCCACTGCGAAGCGAGCACTGCCAGCTGCTGGCGCAGCGGGCGGCTCGCCTCGCTCTGCGCCAGACTGGCCTGTAGCGCCTGCGGCGGATGGCGCTGCTCCAGATCGGCCAGCGCCTGCTGCGCCCTCTCCAGGGCGCTCGCCGCCTGCTGTTCGGCCTGGCTCAGCGGCGTCGCCTGCTGCGCCAGCCGGGCGATCTCCGCCTGCCGCTGCGCCAGCGTTCGCTGCTGCTGAATTTGCTGTTCACGCAGCGCCGCCAGCGCGGCTTCGCGCTGCGTCAGCTGGGCGAAACGCTCCTGCCACAGCGCCAGCGAAGGGCCCCACTGCGGCAGCGCGCCCTGATCCGCGCGCCACTGCTGCTGTTGCGCCAGCGCGGCCTGCAGGCTGTCGCGCTGTGCCGTTTCCTGCTGCAGGGCGCGCGCGCTTTGCGTCAGCGCCTGCTGCTGCTGGTCGCTTTCCTGCTGCTGCTGCTGCGCCTGCGCCAGCAGGGCGGCGATCTGCTGGTCGAGCGGAATAACCTGCTCCGTCAGCAGCGTCTCCTGCGCCTGCTGCTCGCGCAGCGCGGCGTCGCGCGCCGTCTGGGCCGCCTCGCGGCGCTGCCGATCGCTCTCTGTTTGCTGCTCTGCGGCCTGGCGCTGCTGTGCGAGCTGCTGCTGCGTCTGCTGCAGGCGCTGCTGCTCATGCAGCAGGCTGTCGCGCTGAGCTAATTTATCGCGCAGCTTCTCCGCCGGCTCGCTGCGCGCCAGCCGCTGGCGATCCGCTTCCGCGTCGCGCCACGCCTGTTCTGCCGCCTCGAGCGCGGCCTGCGCGGCCTGAATGTCGCTGTCGAGCTGCTGCGCCTGGGTCAGCCACTGATGCTGCCTGCGCAGGCTATCGTTCTGCTGAGTAAGCGCCTGCTCCGCTTCGGTCAGCGCAGCCAGCTGCTGCTGCAGCGCGGCGCGCGCTTCGGCGTCGAGCAGCGTCAGGGTGCCGGCGCGGCTGCGCAGGTTATCCAGCGCCAGCCGCGCCGCCTTGTGACGCTCGTAGATGGCGATGGAGATCTGGCCATAGATCTCGGTGCCGGTCAGCTCCTCCAGCAGTTCGGCGCGCTCGCCGGGCTTCGCGTTAAGAAACGCGGCGAACTGCCCCTGCGACAGCATCATCGAGCGGGTAAAGCGCTCGAAGTCGAGGCCCGACAGCGACTCGATCAGTTTTAATTTGTCGTTGACCTTGTCCGCGAATATTTTGTCGTCGATGCAGCGCGCCAGCTCGACGCGCGGCGCCTGCAGCTTGCCGTCGGCCGCGCCGCGCGCGCGGTTCTGGCTCCAGAAGGCGCGCCAGGCTTCGCCTTTGATCTCGAACTCCACTTCGGCGAGGCATTCGGCGGTGTCGCGCGTCATCAGACCGTTTTGCGTCTGCGACAGCACGCCGAGGCGCGGCGTCTGGTGATAGAGCGCCAGACAGATAGCGTCGAGCAGGGTGGTCTTGCCTGCGCCGGTCGCGCCGGTTATGGCGAACAGACCATTGCTGGCGAAGGGCTCGGCGCGAAAGTCGATAAACCATTCGCCTTTCAGCGCGTTCAGGTTTTTAAAGCGCAGCGTGAGGATTTTCATTCGCTCTCCTCCAGCGAGGCGAGGGTAGCGCGGAACAGGGCGCTGAGGCGCGCATGCTCGGCTTCTTCGATATCCTCCGCCAGCGCGATGCGGCGGGCGAAGACCTCTTCCACTTTTAGCTCGCTCAGGGTTTCGTTTTTTAGCTGCGCCAGGCTGTGCTGGCGCTGTTCGCGGCTGCGGCGCAGCAGCAGGATTTCGACCGGCAGATCGGCGGTCAGCGCCTCGACGCGGCGCTGCAGATCGCTGAGAAATTCCTGGGTGGTGACTTCGATATCGAGCCAGACCGGCCTGTCGCCCTGATGGTCGGCGAAGGGCGCCAGCTGCGCCTCGATCTCCGCCAGCGAGCCTTTCAGCATCTTCATCGGCTGGAACGGCGGAACGGGCAGCGGCGTCACGCTCTGCAAACCGGCGCTATCCAGCTGCAGCAAAAATACGCTTTTCTCGCTGCCGAGCTCGTCGAAGCTGAGCGGGATCGGCGAGCCGCTGTAGCGAATATGATCGCTGTTGGCGACGCGCTGGGCGCGATGGATATGGCCGAGCGCCACGTAGTCGACGTCGGGAAAAGCCGACGCGGGAAAGGCGTCGA
>Ga0209796_10000928_pt1 | contig 14176 bp, 18 predicted proteins | sample AgamicOrSfrz_FD_187167 | JGI IMG/M metagenome (GOLD analysis project Ga0209796, IMG submission 187167) | Agave microbial communities from Guanajuato, Mexico - Or.Sf.rz (SPAdes) (version 2) | ecosystem: Host-associated > Plants > Phyllosphere > Phylloplane/Leaf | place: Guanajuato, Mexico...
AAGAATGTGCAACAAAATTGGGAAACTACGATCAGCAGCAGTAATTCAGGTTTTGGCACAATTTTGGGAGATGATAATCAACTATCCTATAACACACATCTTGTTCTTGGTGAAGATGATATAAATGGTCTAATATGGATCGCTTGTTTCACCCCTGTTGATTTCGGTGCAAGACGTCGCTTTCCGCGGGCGGCCGATGAGCCTCCTCGCCGCTTCTGCTCCTGCAGGATCTCACCTCTTCCCCTTTTCCCCGCAGAAGTCTTCACCTTACCTTCCAATCAACAGCTAGAAGCACCTACATACAGCCTACCAATAAAAAAATCCGAACGCGTTTGATTCTTGATAGAGAATCAAACGCGTTCGGATTTTCTTGTCCCAGCTTTTTTTAAAGTTCTTTAATATATTCAATGACCGAATCTGGAAATTCGTTTCGAATTCCGCAATTCCCACAATAAAATCCGCTATATTCGTCTGTCGCAACGTACTGTCTTAAAAGAAACAATGTTAACCTGTTTGGGAGACCGCATTCTGTGCAAAACGCCAGGTATTTGCTGCGCTGTCTGTTTGCTGACATACGTTTCATCCTTTCGATTAACTATAGAAAGCGTTTTCTTATTTATATGGAGCTTTCTTGTTAGTTTATGACAGCAATTACGGTCTACCTCCAATTATTGTCGCGACGAGAAGGGCGGAATAAACGCAGAATTAAATTAATTATAAGCACAATAGCTAAAATGTTAATTAACAACCCAAAAATCCCGCCCAGTGCACCCATATGACCAAGCAAACCCCCAAATAACATCCCTGCCAGGCCGCCATAAAGCAGTCCACGGGCGAATCCTCCTCGTTTTGAACGGGGAAATCCTCGATTTACAGTTCCATTTCTGCGGTTTGAAAAATTAGACCTCGGCTCATTTTGTCTAATGCTTGGCTGTCTATTAAAGGACCGCTTCCCCGAACGGTACGACCTTGCACTTACGTTATAGTCATCATGATAGGAAATATATTCAGCTAAGGGAGATAAACTTAGCGAAAAAATCAATGCTACGGCAATCATTATTTTTTTCATCTGCTTTTTCCTTTCTTCACCTAATAGTAACTGTTTATTATAGTACGCTGTTTCATGCATATCATACGCTTTGACACAAAAGGGAAATTCAGCTTCATACAAAATTTTTAATCGGGTATCATAACGTTATACTTTGCCCTAGAAAGGAGCGTGCATGTACATGATACGAAGAATTAGCATACTGCTTTTTACACTGTGCTTTTTATTTAATGGAGCCCTTCCTGCACTATGTAAAGCGGAACAAGCAAAAAATGTAGCTGTGCGTGACCGTTTGCTTTATCAAGGTAATAACCAACTAAAGCAAACCGCCCTAACATTTGATGATGGACCGGATCCGCGCTTCACTCCACATGTATTGGATCAGTTGAAAAAGCATGGTATTAAAGCAACCTTTTTTCTTATTGGGGCAAAAGCTCACGAACACCCTGAGCTGGTGAAAAGAATGGTAGCTGAAGGTCATGCTGTTGGGATTCATACCTATTGGCACCCCAATTTACTAAAGGAATCTACTGAAAAGTTTCACTGGGAAATTGCCAAAACTCAGGCTATTATTAAAAACATTACCGGTTTTGAAACACAGCTGTTTCGTCCTCCATATGGAAATTTAACGCAAGAAATGATCAACGAGCTGCCAAATGAAAATGTCTATGCGATTAACTGGTCTTCTGATTCATTAGACTGGAAGCAAATTCCAGAAACAGAAATCACCAATAATGTATTTAAGAACATGCACGCCGGAACAATTGTTTTGATGCACGATGGCGGCCATTGGACCATGGACCTTTCTAACACCGCAAAGTCGCTCGATACCATCATTCCTAGACTTAAGCAAGAAGGATATCATTTTGTGACCGTCCCAGAACTTTTGCACATCCCTTATCCAAAAAATTAAGCTCCAAAGAGTTTCTGATTTAGAAACTCTTTGGAGCTTTACGATTTCCCTTGATAGAAAGTAAATATGCCTCTCCTACAAAAAGAGCGTGTCAAAAGATCTAATTCAAATCCATCTTAACACTCAAAAATATGCCTTATTTCTTCAAAACGTTATCATACTAAAGATACAAAAAGAGGCATTCTTTTTTTGTTCCATCGCTCTACAATAGAGGGAATTTACGGATAACCTCTAAAATAGGTTTTAAGTTGCATGATTAGGAGTAAATATTACTATAACTACTCTCATATTTTTAGACAAGCTGCATATAGATAAAATGAGAGAGTCGAACGCATTCCACATATCCCTAAATTTCTTCTTCTCACAAAAAAATTGACGAACTTTTTTTGTCAACAGGTGCGTATAGATATGATAGAATTCCTATATAATGACCTGGATTCATTTCTAAACAAGGAGTTTTGACTATGATTAATGAACAAGAGACGTTGTTATTTATTAAAGAACTTGGCCGCTTGTTGAAAGACTATCAAAACTGTTCAAACGCCTCTGTAAAAAGTGAAATATATAAAGATATCGTGTTGTTGAGCAATGTTATCCAGTTAGATCACGTGAACGTTTCTTACGCTTAGAAAATCCTTTTTATTTCTTTATAAATTTCAGTTTTTCTACTATAACTACAGAAAAGGAAGAAAGGAGACGATTTCCATCCATCTCTTTTCTTCCTTTTCTCGTTATCGGTTTTTACGGTTATTTAGAACATAGTTTTATTAAAATTATTGTAGAGTTTTTCGAGTGTCTTCGGTCCAACTATTCCATCTACCTGCAGATAAAGTGCTTGTTGAAAAGCTTTTACCGCTTTGAAAGTAGAAGACCCGAATATACCGTCTGCGCCTCCAAAAAGAGAATAACCTAAGTGAATAAGCATACGCTGAATTAACTGTACGTGATTTCCTCGATCTCCGTATTTAATTAACATGCTTGAAGCCTTTGGCGCCTGTTTTTTAGGTCCTTTTCCACTTCGAAGCTCCGACAAAGATAAACCAAATGTATATTGAAAATGAGGGTAATCTTTTAAGCTTGTCCAATCTCCTCCCCATTCCAACCCAATCCTTTTTCCTATCTCTCCCGCTTTGTTCCATCTTCGATCAATGGTCCAGTCAACTTTTCCGTCGTTATCAAGCAGCGCAATGTCAAAAGCTAGTCCATAGTTATGATAAGAATACCCGCCTTTGTCATTAGTCACAATACTTCCTGGTGTTGTTCGGCCTTGTGAATATAGGTTGTGCTGATGCTCTATCGATCTAAATCCTTCAGTGATACTAACAAATATGCTTTCTTTATATGCTTGCCCAATGAGCTCGTACGCTTTTTCTTGCACTATTTCATGTACATCTTGCAACTTATTTTCCGCTTTTTGTAACAGCTTGTCTAATGATAAATCACTCATACTCCCCACTCCTTAACTAGATGGCTTCTCCTTATATATACGTATAAGACGAACTCTAAGGGAAGCATCCAGTATCAGTTTATGAGGGAAGCAGTTAAGTTGTGCAACATGGAGAGCTGCTGTTATTTCAGCACCCAGTGGCTGATAGCCTTCGCTACTCCGTTATTGACATTTGTATCTGTCACCCAGTCCGCTGCTTCTTTTACAGCTTCCTGAGCATTTCCCATGGCGATTCCACACCCTGCCGCTTCAATCATAGCCATATCATTTAAGCTGTCTCCCATAGCAATGACTTCATCCATTGAAATGCCCAAACGTTCACATACAGTCATGATCCCTTTTGCTTTATTAATACCAAGTGCATTAATTTCTAGATTGGTTAAACTAGAGTTGCTAATTTCAAAATCTGAAATGCCTGCTATTTGTTTCAGCACTTCTTCTCGTAAAGCATCATCTGGAATATCGTAGCCAAACTTCAGCCATTCCTGTGAGGCAATATCTTCTGGAAATTCGTCTCTCCATACTTTATCCGTAGTCACCGCCCAAAAGTTAAGCTTATGCTCTTGCGTTAAATTCCACATCTTCTCGATGGAAGAAGCATCAATTAACTTTCGTTCTACAAGCTCTCCAGATTCATCCCAAATTTCACTTCCGTTCACTGTAATCAGGTAAGAAGATAGCTGAAGAGACTGCGCATATTCGCGGCATGTTAAAAGGGAGCGCCCCGTGCTGAGCACCACATGAACACCTTGTTCTTGGGCTTTAGCAATGGCCTCACGATTTTCTTTAGAAATTTCTTGCTGATTGTTCAGCAGCGTTCCATCCATATCTAGTGCGATCAGTTTAAATTCTTTCTTTTCATTTGTTTGCATCTTTCTCTCTCCTTCTCATCAATAGTAGGTATGACATTACGCAGAGCATTTGACTTACACTATGTAACTCTTATTATAACTGTAGCACAGGAGCATTTCGCTCTGCACCAGATAAGCGTTAAAATGGTTAATTATTCTACGGGGAATAATTGAAGGAAAACAAAATAGCTTTGCCGTAATTTACATATAACGCTTTTCATTTTTAGTTATTTCAACTAGAATTTTGGTAAAAGGATGTGAATGTTATGAATACTATTATTTCACCAGTTGACTTACATACTGCATTACAGCAACCCCAACACTCCATTGTGTTGCTTGACTGCCGATTTACCCTTGGGAATTCTGAGGCAGGTGCAAGTGCTTATCAAAATGAGCACCTCCCGGATGCTCATTATTTGGATTTAGAAAAAGATTTGTCTTCTGCAGCTGCTTCTCTCGGAGGCAGACACCCGCTGCCTGACGTTCAAAAGCTAGCTCAAAAGCTCGGCAGCTTAGGAATTAATGCTGATTCAAAAGTTGTCGTTTATGATGAACAAAACGGAATGATGGCTTCAAGAGCATGGTGGCTACTGCGATATATAGGAATTGAAGACGTAAAAATTTTAAATGGAGGTTTTAATAACTGGAAGCAATCGGGATATGAAACAACGAAGAACGTACCAGAAGCTTCTCCTCAAACGTTTGTACCTTTCGTTCAACAAGATTGGGGACTTGCAGGAGTTGAATACGTAAAAGAGAATCTTCATAACCCTAATGTTATTCTGATCGACTCTCGTGAAAAAAGGAGATATCTCGGCTTAGAAGAACCCATTGATTTTGTAGCAGGACATATCCCAGGCGCCATTCATTCTTTCTGGCAAGATGTGTTAACTTCAGAAGGTTTGTGGAAAACAGATAAAGAGTGGAAGGAAATGTTTTCAGCTATTGATTCTCATGCTGAAATCATTGTATACTGCGGATCGGGTGTATCTGCTTGCCCGAACGTTTTAGCTTTAAAATCAGCAGGTTTTCCAAATGTAAAATTATATGCCGGCAGCTGGAGCGATTGGATTAGCTATCGTGACAATCCAATCGAGAAAAACAGATAGACAAAGAAGGCTCAGTCTCACCAAAAGTATAGGGACTGAACCTTCTTTTTTTGTATTCTTCTTATTAGCCGCATGTTATTTGCTGAGCCTTAACATAAAATCATGAAGCCGCTCTAAGGTAAGCAAATTTTGATTACATGCTTCGCTATCTTGACAAATATAATTTCCTCGTTGTGTAAATGTCCCTTGAACAGTTCCTTTGATTTCAGCAGTGAACATACCGACTTCCTCGTAGCTGTGGCAAAGCGTGCATATTCCTTTCTGGTTGATAGGTTTAAACGTTCCTTGAATACCTTTTAACTTCTGGGTATACGGCTCCTGCGCTACGATAAACTTTCTGTTTGAGCCTTTATCGATCCAGCTGACATAGGAAATGCTCGTTAGATCAATGCTATCAGCAGAAGGAACTTTTAACTTTTTCACTTTTGGAAACAGCTTTTTCACGCCAGCTTCTGTAAAAGATTTAAATGGAATCACGTAAGGCTTTATCGTTTCTAAAAACACCTCTCCTTGCTCCTTATTTCTAACTTCAGCAACTGACAGCAGTAATTCTTCCTGTTCCTCGCTAAGAACATCAAACACATTTAATACTTTTTCTTTTGCAAGAGCTTTTAAAGCCTGCAGCACATCAGAATTGTTTACTGTTCCATGCCCATTGATAAGAATTTGCGTTTGGCTTTTGATAAAATTATATTGATCATTTCTTATAAACGCTTCCACGTTCTTCACTCCTTCTTCATTTAATTAGCTACTTTTTACTTTACCGTACGGATTCCTTTTATGAAATGTAAAAAATAAATCAGAAATAAACTATACCTAAAAAAGCGCGGGCATTCAGTTGCCAGCGCTTGATTTCTACCGTTGCTTTTTATATACAATTTTTTTGATGGTTTCGGTTGATAAAAAGTATTCACGGGCTAGTTCCTCAATTGAAGTTCCTTTTTCAAACAAATTCTTAATCCGTTCGTTTCGCTCGTCAATCAACTTTCTTCCACCAGAGCAAGTTCCCCATTTTCTTTTTTCCTTCTGCGGCTTTGGAATATAAATGGTTTCTCCTTGAATGTATTTTTGAATTTCACTAATCAGCTCTTCAGGTAAAATATTTGTTGCTTTTACATACGTCATTTCTGCCAGCTCCTTATGTGGTTTTGCTTATACAATAAGGGGCAAAGCCGTATATATTAGAAATGAGATATGCGCGGTTAGGCGATGTCTATTACTAAACCGTCCACCCCATGCAAAGTATCGCCTTTCTAATATCAGGCTTTGCATGAGACGCTGCAGTATCCGGTAAACATCTTTTATTTACCATTTATTACACCTCCACTTTACATCGGTTGTAAACCAAGCTTGTATAAAATTACAATTATTGGCTCGGATTTTATTATAAGCTATCTATAATCTTGCACACAATACCTTCTTATTTATAAAACTGACCCCATAAATAAAACGAACTTGCAGGGAGCTCGTTGTTCTCCCTGCAAGTTCGTTTTATTTTTGTTATGAACGCTTCTGCTTTTTGTTAGCTGAACTGCTTTGAACACCTTGTTCAGAAGTGGTCGTCCCTTGTCCTTCTACATTTGGTGAACCTAGCTCTGATTTTGAGCGGTCTTTTTTAATTTTACTCATGTCACTCACCTCCAGTTTGTAGTGTACCCTTTGTACAGCTACATATAAGGAGAGGTGTGCTGTTTTTATTGTTTCTTGAGCATAAATAGCCATAGAAACGTTAAGGCTTGCTTTAATTCATTTGGGAGCTGTCCAATCAGCTTATCTGTAACATTTCGCTTATATACACCTTCGCCATCGATTACTTCCCATCCATTTTCTTTTGCAAGCTGTTCAAACTCCCACGGCATCATCGTATTGCAAATAACGTCTTCACCATATAGTCTTTGAAAACTATTGGTACGAGGCTGAGCAGTTGGTCCAAGAATACCTACACATGCATATCCTCCTGTTTTTACAACTCGGTGCAATTCCTTCAGAGCTAATCGCGGGTGCTCCGTCCATTCCAGGGCGTTGATTACCATAACCCCTTCTACTGATTCAGAAGACAGTGGGAGCTTCATAATATCAGCTTGAGCGAACGACAAATTTTCACTTTTATGCAGTTGGGATGCTTTTTGAATCATTTCTTCTGATAAATCAAGACCGATTGCTTTATATCCAGAAGCGGCTAGAAGAGACGTCCCAACCCCATCACCGCAGCCGACGTCTGCCACTATACCACCTGATTTAAGATGTTTTTGAATAAATGGAATCACTGTTTTCCGACTTCCGTTTTTCCACATTTCTTCACTTCGGCTATTCCAAAATGATACTTTTTGGTTCCATTCGTCTTGAGCTTGGTCATGCCAATTAAATGTTGTCATTTTTTATCCCCTTTGTACTCTTTTCTTTACCTTATCACTTTTTGCAATGAATAAAAACGACTATTTCAGCAACCATATAGATGTAAAGGAAGGTGTTTATTTATATGAAAGAACGTTTCGTTGCGGTACGTAAAAATGCAGACGGTGACCTGCTAGAATTTCAAACGGCTTCAGGAGCTGTTTTAACCTATGAAGAAGCGTTAAAGAAAGTAGAAGCCGGAGACGTTGAGCATGTGAGTACCTTTGTAGGGAAAGACGGCGGTACGTATATTCGCAGTATTCCTGACCATGACAAAACAAATAACTTGGATGCATTGCCATCATTTTAAAGGAGAATGAAGATGACAAAAAAGAATAATAAAGGAAGCGCTAATCAAAGTAATCCAAAAACGCAGCACCATCTTGTTGAAATGGGTGAAGAAATTTCAAGCGGGGATAATTCAAAGGGAAACAAACGCAACAAAGATCAGTCAAGTAAAACACAATAAAAAAAGCCGTGCTTATTAGCACGGCTTTTTTTATTAATGTTGGCTTGGAAGACCTAATGTTGAAAAATCTCCTGTTGCTACGCTTGTTCCAACTGAAGCAACACCTGCTACTAATGTAAACGCTAATGCCATACCGACTAATACTTTTTTCATAATTATTTCCTCCTCTTTCTTTGATTTGACTCTAGTGTATCACAGGATAAAAGTAGATGAATTCCTTTCTATCAGCATTTATCCCCTTAAAACCACGGATTTCCTCCATTTTGATAGAAATTTCGCAAAAATTATAATGATAGGAATATTTTAAACAAATAGAGCTTCAAGTTCTTTTTCTACTAGCTTGACGAATCGCTCATTTCGTTGCAGGGTGAAAATGGTCATAGACTTTTCCATATATTCTTTACCTTGTTCAATTTTACCTAATTTGATTAAACTCTCTCCTGCTTGGTAATGAAGTTCTCCAAATAAATACATTGATTCATTACTAATGCACAAATCGATTCCTCGGTTGCTATATATTAATGATTCATCATAGTTACTCATATCTCCAAGCGTTTTGGCAAGTGCATTTAAAATTCTAATTTTTATATTTTCGTCTTTTGTTTGGGGCAGCTCATTTAAGCTTTTGAGTGCTGTTTGATATGTATCTAGAGCCTGTTCATACTCTTTCTCTTCATAAAGAATAATTCCAATGCTATTTAAAATTTCAATTTCTCTTTCTTTATAAAACGTTGCCGATTGCTTAGTAAGCTCGATCGCTTGGTACATTTTAGACAGCGCATCTTCTTTATTATGATGAATGTAATACACGCAAATACCTTCGTGCCACATTAAAAATTGCTTGTTCAGCGGATTTTGAAACAGCGGACTTTCTTTTTCTTTTACAATGATATTATGAATAGCATCATAATCTCTCTGACGAATATATTGACGAATTAACGATTGAACCGCATCTACGTAATCAAGTCGAGGTGATTCTACACTATCAAAAAAGTAGTTAACATCTACGCCAAGGCGCTTAGAAATTTTATAGAGGGTAATGCTTGATGGATATTCTTCACCGTTTTCAATTTTGCTGATTTGCGCTTGTGTACAAATGTCTCTTGATAATTCTTGTTGTGTCAACCCTGCCATTTTGCGAAGGTCTCTCATAACACTCCCAATTCTATACTCTCTCATCTCTTTTCTCACCCTTACTTTCACATAATATATTCTCTCTATAAACATATAGTGATTTTATTTAGATAGTCAACAGTAAACACGTTAAAAATTTATACAATGTTTTGAAATTGACCATTCCCTATAATAGCAAATTAATCTATAAGAGTAAAATAGTGTATTATTTCTCTTCTCTAAAAAATCCTGTAAAAAAATAATATTGAGACATAACGAAATCAATCCAGTCTACAGACGAACAAATAGGATGAATAAGCTAATATAGATTACTTGTTACACCGCTAAAAGCACCTGCATACATGAAACCTATGTTCACCATAACAGCAAAAAATCCGAACGATAAATCGTTCGGATCTTCCTTCAACTAACATATTTTTGTTCCATTCTCATTCACATTTTTATTTATAAACAGGATATCCAACAAATTTAAAGTCTTTGCCGATTGACGTCACAGAAAGACGCTCCACGTCCACTGCGTCCCACATTTTCTCTACGCCTTTTCCTTCTAGGAAAGTAGGAGCTTCTTTTCCTCCTGAAAGCTTTGGAGCCATATACAGCACCAATTTATCAATTAAACGATTTTCCAAGAATGCGGCATTCACTTCGCCCCCTCCTTCAATTAAAAGAGACGACACAAATTTCTCACCTAGTATAGAAAGCATATCTTCAAGATTTACTTTGTCCTCACCGCTTGTAACAAATACTTCGACGCCTTGCTTTTCGAGTTGTTCTTTTTTTTCTTTTGAATAGCCCTGACTTGTAAATATCCACGTTGGAGCTAAAGAATCCGTTGCTAGCTTAGATTCAAGCGGCATGCGCAGCTTTGAATCCATCACAATACGAATTGGACTGCGGCCGCCTTCAATGCGAGTTGTCAGCTCGGGGTTGTCCTTAATGACCGTATTCACCCCTACTAAGATACCCGCTGTTTCATGACGCAGCTGATGTACATCCAAACGAGCTTCCTCAGACGTAATCCACTTGCTGTGAGAAGAAGCAGTTGCTATTTTACCGTCTAACGTAATCGCTGACTTTAATGAAACAAACGGCTTCTTCGTTACAATATACTTATTGAAGACCTCATTCATTTGACGTGACTCTTCTTCACATACACCTGTTATAACCTCAATGCCTGCGTTTTTTAAAATTTCGACTCCATTACCTGCTACTAAAGGATTGGGGTCTAAAGTTGCTATGACCACTTTTTTTACACCGGCTTCAACTAGCGCTTCAGCACAAGGACCTGTACGTCCGTGGTGTGAACAAGGCTCTAGCGTTACGTAAGCAGTCGCTCCTTTTGCTTGTTCGCCAGCCATTCGCAGCGCGTGAATTTCAGCGTGCGGTTCGCCAGCTTTTAAATGCGTACCAATTCCAACGATTCGATTATCGTTTACAATGACCGATCCTACAAGCGGATTTGGCTCTGTTTGTCCTTTTGTTGATCTTGCGTTTTGTAAAGCTATATTCATATAAAATTCGTGATTGATCAAAGAAGAACCTCCTCTTTTAAATGTCCTGAACGTTTAACTTTAGTATCCAAATACTTTTCATTAAACTGCGATACATCTCCCCAAAGTGGAACGCGCCCTGATAAAAGTGCGCCGTTTTTCTCAAGCGCGATTAGCTTTTTCGGATTATTGGTAATCAGCGTAACCGGTTTTTCGCGCAGCACTTTTAACACGCTGATGGCATCACTATAGCTGCGAGTATCATCTTCAAATCCTAACCCTTCATTCGCTTCTACCGTATCAAATCCGTTTTCTTGAAGAACGTATGCCATTGCTTTGCTGAATAGTCCAATGCCGCGTCCTTCATGATTTGCTAAATAAAATAGCGCTCCGCTCCCATTTTCGACGATCATTTTCATTGATTGTTTTAATTGAAAACCGCAGTCGCAGCGTTTGCTTCCGAATATATCTCCCGTATGGCAGATACTGTGCATACGAATGAGTGCCTCATGCGATTCTTGAAAATCTCCGTACACAAGAACACTAGATTGCTGCATGTCAGCTAAATTAGCTCCTTGCATTTTTTCAATAAGCTCTTCCGTACTTAAAGATCCTTCTTTTACATTATCAGAACGCAACCATGAATACCAACTAAATACTTGTGTCTCGCCATCCAGATTCACAGGAAGCGTAATAGGTCCTACTATATAAATAAAATGGTCTTCATTTTTTACTACGTTAATTTTATCTTTTAAAATTGAAACAACTTTTTGGTTAATCACAGTCATTTCCTCCTCTTATGTGTCTTTCACTTATCTACTATTTTCACATTGTGCTCAATCTCTCACATGAACAACCATTTTTTTAGCACTTCACTACATTTATCTTTTTTAATTGATGTATCAGCTTACTAAAAGTAAGTGACTTTACTTGCTTAAAGTATTATATGACGATACATTTATCTTGTAAAGCTTTTATGCTTTTTGTTACTTTTAGTAATTAACTTTTATAATTATATAAATTATATAATCAAAATATAAATACGTAAAGTAATTTATAATCTTTAAGTAATTAAATTACACAACACTAGATAAAATGCTGACTTTGTTTTATAATATAGGAAGAGAATGGAGGTAATAACATGGACGGTTTAGCACTCTGCCCACGTTTTGAAAAGGCTGTTACTATACTAACGAAACGTTGGACGAGTTTGATCATTTTTCAGCTACTTTCCGGCTCACAGCGGTTTTCTCAAATGCAAGAAGCACTTCCAGTAAGCGGAAGGCTCTTATCCGAGCGCTTAAAAGAATTAGAGCATGAAGGAATCGTCATTCGTACGGTTATTCCGGAAACTCCTGTTCGAATCGAGTATTCATTATCCGACAAAGGATTAGCACTAGCGCCGGTAATTCAGGAAATTCAGACATGGTCCAGTGAGTGGATTACAAAAGAAGAAGTGGAATAAAAGAAATCTCTAAAGAAATCAGGAGGGCTTCTATATCGATATGCTCACAGCCGTTTTCGTTTTCTTTAGAGCTCCATAAATAAAAAAGGCATGCTCCCCTTGAGCACGCCTTTTTTTATTTATGTTATTTTCCTAATGATTCATTTTGAGAAATAATGCGCTGTTTCTGGCTTTTTCGGCCGTGCAATACAAGGTATACTGCTATAGCTAAAAGAGCAACAATGGAACAGAAGACATACATTCCTTTATACCCGGCTGCTGTAGATAAAATGCCTAATAAAAAGGACCCTAAACCCATTCCAGAGTCAAAAAACACAAAAAACGTAGCGGTGGCGACACCTCGGCGATGAGGAGAAGCTTTTTTTACAGCAATGGATTGAAAACTTGATGTAATCGTTCCAAAGCCTAATCCAATCAATGCTCCAGCTAATAAAAACACCCAGCTTGTTGTCGCTTGGCTAAGTAAAAAGATACCGATAGCTAAAGATAAAATGGACGGATATACCACGCTGTTTTCTCCGTATTGATCAAACCATTTTCCAGTAAAAGGTCTAGAAGCTAATAAGCACACCGCGTATACAACAAAGAAAAAGCTTGAAGCTTGCGTAAAGCCCATTTCTTTTGCATAAATAGACACAAACGAAATAACACTTGCATATGAAAAAGCTACCACAAGGCCAGCAACAGAAATAGGCAGCGAACGGTATTCAAAAAACGCCGCAAGACCTTTGGCTGGCTGTATTTCATTTGTTGCAGAAGAAGCTTGCACATCAGGTACACGAAGTACTAGACTGCATAATACTGCTAAAACAGAAGATACAGCCGCAACGGTAAAGACCGCTGTATGACTCAAAGTATTTGTTAACGTTAAGCCTACAAACGGACCTACTACCATCGCTAAGTTCATAAACGTCGCATAGTACCCCATCCCTTCTCCTTTTCTCTGTTCTGGAATTACATTTGCAACGATTGCTCCTGTAGCAGTTGTGCTCATTCCAAAACCAATACCATGAAGCACACGCAGCAGCAGCAGCGCAGATAATGAGTGAATATTCATATATAAAATAGAACCAATTAAAAAGATAAAGACACCTATTAATAGTACTTTCTTTTGTCCTAATGTTGTCATCCACTTACCGGCTAGCGGTCTGAACACAATACCGGACACTAAAAAGATTGTCACAATTAGCCCTAGGCTTTGTTTACTTGCATGAAGTTCATCTGTTGCAAACAGCGGCAATGTGACAGTTAACATATAAAAAATGACAAAAACAAAAAAGCTGGTCAATGAGACCGCTAAAAAATCTTTTGTCCATAATTTCGATTTCTGCATGATTTTCCTCCTTTTATTTGTTTATTCGTATCTATTTATTAAAACAAACTAAATCATAGTCTAGAAATAATATGTATACGAATTATCTCAACTCAAACTATTATAGGGTTCATATATGTAAGTGTCAACATGTATTTATCGATTTTGATTTCCGTCCAAGGCTTCGCTTTTCGCAGGAATCTTCGCCTTGCCCTCCAACCAACTGCTAGAAAGACCTACACACATGAGACCTACGTTTACCACAAAAAAAAACAAACCATGAATCAAACACTTTGATCAATGGTTCGTTTTTCACTTCGTCTAATATTCTTTTGTCCTAGCCTGTTTTAGAACCTTCCCTTCTTTAAATGAGAAATAATTTGATCCGTTACTTCACTAGTAGTTGCGCTGCCTCCAACATCTGGTGTAATGATGCCCGATTCTGTCACTTGCTCGATAACCTCTAATAAATGACTGCCTACTTCTTGTTCACCAAAATGATCCAACATCATTTTAGCCGTCCAAATCTGTCCGATTGGGTTTG
>Ga0209796_10000932_pt1 | contig 14143 bp, 14 predicted proteins | sample AgamicOrSfrz_FD_187167 | JGI IMG/M metagenome (GOLD analysis project Ga0209796, IMG submission 187167) | Agave microbial communities from Guanajuato, Mexico - Or.Sf.rz (SPAdes) (version 2) | ecosystem: Host-associated > Plants > Phyllosphere > Phylloplane/Leaf | place: Guanajuato, Mexico...
ATGCTGTTATTCTTACCTCGGTTTTATCAGCCGGAACTTCTGGCTTATATGCTTCTACGCGAATGTTGTGGTCCATGGCAAATGAAGGGCAAGCGCCTAAAGCGCTTCGAAAAATTAATCGTCGAGGGATTCCAGTAAACGCGCTTGTTTTAACCACTATCATTGGCGGTCTTGCCTTTTTAACATCAATTTTTGGCGATCAAATGTATATGTGGCTTTTAAACGCTTCAGGCATGAGCGGATTTATTGCCTGGATTGGTATTGCCGTCAGCCACTATCGTTTTCGAAAAGCATATGTTGCTTCAGGAAGAGAGATAGATGAACTGGCGTATAAAGCAAAATGGTTTCCTCTAGGTCCTGTTCTTGCATTTGGAATGTGCCTCATCGTTATTCTAGGACAGAATTATCAAGCGGTACTTTCTGACAAAATTGATTGGTACGGCTTGACGGTCTCATACATCGGTCTGCCTCTCTTTTTAGCGACGTGGTGGGGGTATAAAATAGCAAAGAAAACTAAGGTTGTACCTTTGCATGAGTGTATCCAAAGAGAAGATAAGAAATAAAAAAGCCAAAGTGGCTAACGACAAAGAGAAAAGGTGAACCTCGGACAGTGGGGTTCATCTTTTCTCTTTATAAAAATCGATTATTTTACACTTTGTTATATAGATATCATAGCATAAAAAGTGATTTTTTTCCAGTCTGGTTTTTATTTTATTTATTGATAAAATTCAAGAATAACGTTGGAATCTGCACAATTATGGGAGGTTAAAACCTTCGTAACTTTAATAGGAAAAGGGGTGTGTGATGAGAATTTCAGAAGGTGTTGAAATGCTACAGTTGACTGCCAGAGCTTTTGACCAAGATATAATATTAAATCCTACGTTAGTTTGGAATAACGATGAAGCTATTCTAATTGACACAGGAATGCCTGGGCAAACCGATCAACTTAAAGAGGCCTTGAGTGAATTGAATATATCTATTGAACAGCTAAAAGTAATTCTTCTAACGCATCAAGATCTAGATCATATAGGATGTGCGACTGATATACGAAGAAAATCAAATGAAAATATCATCGTATATGCTCATGAATTTGATAAGCCATATATTGAAGGGATACTTCCGCTTATCAAAACGAATGCGAGTCAAATGAGTAACGAAGAACTAGCAGCTATACCTGACGACATAAAATATTTGTATAAAAACCCTCCAAAAGTTGACGTGGATAGAGTATTAAAAGGAAGTCAACTGCTTCCATACTGTGGAGGCATTGAAGTTATTTTCACTCCCGGACATACGCCTGGGCATGTTAGTTTTTATTTAAAAAAATCAAAAACGCTGGTTACCGGAGATGCTTTAGTATTAGCAAATGGACAACTAATGGGGCCTGTTAAACAAACGACCTTAAATATGGACCAAGCAGTTCAATCACTAGAAAACTTCTTACACTATGACATTGAGCATGTTATTTGTTATCATGGAGGCTATTTTCAAGGCTGTCCGAAAGAAGCGGTTTTAAGGATAAAAGAACACGTTGCACAGAGAGAAAGTTAAAGGGAAATGAGCATGTTTTTTGCTAGAAGAAGGAAGGGAAAATAGAAACCAAAGGGGATGTATAAAATGTTTACACCAACTATCAGTGTCCGAAAAATAAATGATAATCTCATTATAAAATGGCAGCTTTCACACTTTACGATTCCGTTAGAAGACATTCTTGAAGTAATGGAAGATGACACGTACGGGGGCAAAGAAGCAAACGCCATTCGAATTGGCCCTCCGTACGGAACGACTGACCGCATCTTTATAAAAACGACCAATAAAAACTATCTGTTATTTACCTCAAACGCACCGGCTATATTAAACGAAATAAATTCATAACGATCATTGCTAAATACGAGATATATAGGAGAGAAAAAATTGAAGATTAGCCGTACTTTCGATACTGGTAAAATTGCCAAGCTTAATCAGTCTGTTCATCAACTGCATGTAGAATTATACCCCGAGCGCTTTCAAACATATGATTTTCAGAAGATACATGAATTTTTTAAGAAAGTGATGAAAGACGATAGATTTATCTTTCTTTTAGGAGAAGACGAAGGTCAGCATGTGGGATTCGCTTGGCTGGAAATAAAGCAGTATTCAGAGACAGTGTTTAAAAAGACTTACAAGTCAATTTATGTTCATCAAATAAACATCGCAGAACCCTATAAAAACAGAGGGTTTGGTTCGAGTTTGATGAAAGAAATTTATAGCATTGCTCGTATAAACGACATCAATACAATTGAGTTAGATTATTGGAATGATAATACGATTGCCGAAAGCTTTTACGAAAAAGAAGGATTTGTTACGTATAGAAAAATGGCTTATAAAGAACTTTAAAGAGAGCATTTACTTGCTCTCTTTTTTATATCTAAGAAGCCATTTTCTTCGTTTTAATTACTTAATAAAATAAAGTACGCGATCTGAGAACTTAACTCTTGAAAAATTTTTGTTTTACATTTATACTTACATTCTTGTTCGCGTAATGCGACAATTTATTTTATATTCAACTAGGAGGTATACAGATAGTATGGAAAATTTCATTTATCATAATCCCACAAAATTAATCTTCGGAAAAGATCAGCTTCAAGCATTATCAGAAGAACTCCCGAAATATGGAAAAAATATTTTGCTTGTATACGGCGGAGGAAGCATTAAGAAAAATGGTTTATACGATCAAGTTCTTACGCTGTTAAAAGAGTTAAACGTAAATATACATGAGTTAGCGGGCGTAGAGCCAAATCCTCGACTATCTACGGTACGAAAAGGAATTGAAATTTGCCGAAATGAAAACATTGACTTCATGTTAGCAGTCGGCGGAGGAAGCGTTATTGACTGCACAAAAGCAATCGCTGCCGGAGCTGAGTATGAAGGAGACGTTTGGGATATTATTAACAAAAAAGTAACGGCTACAAAAGCACTGCCGTTTGGAACGGTATTAACATTGGCAGCAACAGGTTCTGAAATGAATCCGGATTCCGTTATTACGAATTGGGAAACAAATGAAAAATACGTTTGGGGAAGTGCCGTTACGCACCCTGTATTTTCTATACTAGATCCTGTGAACACAATGTCTGTTCCTAGAGATCAAACTATCTACGGCATAGTAGACATGATGAGCCATGTGTTCGAACAATATTTCCATAACGTGAAAAACACGCCTTTACAAGATCGTATGTGCTATTCCGTATTACAAACAGTAATTGAAACAGCGCCGAAATTACTAGAAGATCTGCAAAGCTACGAGCACCGCGAAACGATTTTATATTCCGGAACAATCGCATTAAACGGAACACTTCAAATGGGCTACTTTGGCGATTGGGCTTCACATACAATTGAACACGCGGTATCAGCGGTATATGACATTCCTCATGCAGGCGGTTTAGCAATCCTATTCCCAAATTGGATGCGACACGTTGTAGATCAAGATGTAACTCGTATGAAGCGTGTAATGACAAGCATGTTCGATATTGAAACTGCAGATAAAAGCGACAAAGAAATCGCATTAGAAGGAATCGATAAACTAAGCGCTTTTTGGTCAAGCCTTGGTGCACCTTCTCGCTTAGCAGATTACGATATCGGAGAAGATCGACTAGACGAAATTGCTGGAATTGCTGCTCGTGAAATGGAGTACGGAGGTTTCGGTAACTTTAAAAAACTAAATAAAGATGATATTTTAGCTATTTTAAAAGCGTCACTGTAAAGTGAAAAACAAAAAGAAGGAGACATCTGTCTTCTTCTTTTTGTTTTATCTTATAAATGACTGGAAATTAAGTAGAGCAGGAAGAATGGTTTTTTCTCAAATTTCAGTTAACAACTAAAGAAAAAGCCTTATAATTAAGTACAGAAAGAAAGTTTTAGAGAATTTAAGGGAGTGGGGAGATGAAAAAGTTTGCGCTAGCTTCATATGCGCTTTATTTGCTGGGCGGATTAGTCATTACAGCCGTAGGGTCTGTCTTACCTCAATTGTTAACACATTATCATGTGTCCTATACAGTTGGCGGGCAGCTTGTATTATTAGGTTCTTTAGGATTTTTGATAGGAGTTCCGCTATCTTCTTTTCTATTAGGACGCTTCAGAGAAATGAATTTACTTACAATTGCCGCACTAATGATAGCGCTATCACAAATAGGTATGCTTTTATTGCCTCCTTTTGAGTGGATTATTGCATTCAATTTCTTAAACGGTATTGGTGTAGCCGCATTGGAAGTAGTTGTAGCTACTTTAATGATGGAAGTATTTATCGGTAGAAGAGCTATTGTTATGAGTTATTTAGAAGTGTCATTTGGTCTAGGTGCACTGTTAATGCCGTTAGTAGCTAGCTTATTGATTTCACAGAACAGCTGGAGGTTTTCATTTTTTATAACGAGTGTACTAGCTTTACTAATGGTTGTGGTCTGTAAAATGATTCCTTTTAAAAAAGAGACTGTTTCAACTTCAGAAAGCGATGCTTCAGATGCCAGCTCGGAACCTGCGCCTGTGCTTGCTAAAAATCAAAGATGGAAAATACTTGCTCTTTTTAGTGTGATGATTTTTATGTATGCCGGAGTAGAAAGCAGTATGAATAATTTTCTTTCGTCTATTTTTATCGCGTATCTAGATGTAATTCCGTCACAGGCTACTTTGAGCATAAGCGTTTTTTGGGTGGCTATGCTAATAGGACGAGTGGCTACTGGATGGATTATTCGAGTTGTTACATACGAACGTTATCTTTTTGGCAGCATTGGAGGAACAATTGTGAGTTTAGTGCTGTTTATCTTGTTAAAAGAAGCAGTAGCAGGCTATATTTTATTAGGGTTTTTAGGGCTTGCAATGTCAGGTATCTATTCGATAACGATGGTATATGCTAACCATACGTTTACTGGATCTGCTCGTATTGTAACAAGTTTAATTACTGGTTTTTCAGGGCTTGGAGGAGCTGTTTTCCCTGCACTTATTGGCTTTACTATGGATGTAAGCGGAATCACCTCAGCACTTTGGTACATAACAGCTTTTGCATGTTTATATCTTCTGGCGCTTTGCATCATTTTTTTCGTTCAGCGTGATGCCAAACAAAAAGCTAATAATCATTTGCAGCCTATGAAATAAATGCTACGTCAAAAAAAGAAGTGAATTATAAGTTCACTTCTTTTTCTTTTTATTTTCTCTTTCGTTATAGTAAACAAAAAGGGTTCACATAAATTCAAACAAGAAAGTGAAAAATGGATATATCTATGAAAAAGGAGCGCAATATGAAAGAAGTGAAGTTTAACTCAAAGGACATCTTGAGTTAAAAACAAGAAAATGTTCAAATTATAAAAGCAGAAAACGTGCAGCCTCAACAAGCACGTGAAACGTTGGATAAACATTTGCTCCTTCTTCACCGTACCGCTAAGCCTGTTGCGATTCAAGAAACAGTAGCAGATAGCTTTCATGGAGGAGCAGCTTTTAAAAATGATATTAACTTTATTCCTGCTGGAGCTGACAGCACTTGCGAATGGAAAGAACCGCTATCTTTTTTGCGTGTTGAGTTAGATCCTCAAACCGTTAAAGAAATAGCTGATAAAGAAAACTTATCTTCTAGGCTTGATTTAAGCTATTACCTTAGAAATCAAGATTATAAAATGCAGCAACTGCTTTTATGGCTTAGCGAAGAAGTCGAACAGGGGAATCCCCAAGGAAAACTATACATTGACTCAGTTACAAATTTAATTATTTATCAGATTTTAAAATAGCATAACGATAGTCAGTCCAATTTCCTTGGTAAGGATCCGGGACTTGAGCATTTAAAAATAGCGATGGAATACATGCAAGACCACTATGCTGAATCAATTACATTAGATAAGTTAACTCGTTTGTCTAATTTAAGTTCCTCTCATTTCATTAACAGCTTTAAATAAACGCTAGGCGTAACGCCCCATCAATACTTGCTTAAGATTCGGATCGAAAGAGCAAAAGAAAAATTGCAAAGATCTAGTTTGCCGCTCAGTGAAATTGCTTATGAATTAGGCTTTACAGATCAAAGCCATTTCTCAAGGTATTTTAAGAAAATAACCGGAATGTCCCCCCTTAAGTGGAAACAAAATTTTGTACAAAAATAACCGAATTTTGTACAAGAAAACGACTTGAATATCTTCTAAAATAAACGTGTAAAGCGATTTAAGAGGAGATGTTTAAGTGAAAATCATCTCCGTACTATAAAGATCATACACAGTATAGGAGAGATCATAATGAAAGTATTAGTAAATATATTTCACCCTAATTTAGCAGAATCTAACGTTAATAAAGCGTGGATGAAGCGATTAGAGAAGGAAGATGTCACAGTTAATAATATCTATGAGCGCTATCCAAATTGGGAAATTGATGTAGAAAAAGAACAAGAGCTTTTATTAAAGCATGACCGCATCATTTTTCAATTTCCTTTTTACTGGTATAGTACACCTCCGTTAATGAAGAAATGGTTGGACGATGTGTTAACTTTCGGCTGGGCCTACGGTACGAATGGTACTCAACTACACGGAAAGGAATTTGTGTTGGCAATTTCAGTGGGGGGACCGCAAAAGTCATACAGAGCAGGAGGTTATAACAACTATACGATCAGTGAGTTAACAAAACCGTTGCAACAAACGGCTAACTTAACAGGCATGAAGTTTCTTACTCACTTTGTTCAATACAATTCGGTTGTTGCTACGGAAAAAGAAATCAGTGAAAGTGCTGAACATTTAGTTCAGCATATAAAGGATCCCGCATTAAACCCCGACATTGCATTAAAAAGAATACTAAATGAGATGGCTGAAAAAGATGTAACTTTATAAATGGTTAATTTCTATTTTAATAAAAAATAAAAAAAAGAAAGGTTGAATCTATGTCGACCTTTCTTTTTTTTAGAAAAATTCTCATTAAATTTTTCTAAAAATATCTTTATAATCAAATAGCAAAATTCCTGCTTTTAATTTTGCTTTAGTATTAATCCTATAAACCATTATTTTCTTTACTTTTTACTAGTATATCAAATATTCTATATATTCCTAATATTATATAAAATTAAATTGACAAATATATGAAGTGGTCATTAGAATTTAGTCATCGAACAGTGAAGAGCTGTTTAAAAGTAGGGGGGAAGTAAATGCCGTTACAAAATAAGCATCTAGCAGTTGTGTTACAAAATACATATTTACCGTTTATTTTTGAAGAAGCAGAAGCTCTCGGAATTAAAGTGACGTTTTTTTATAACCAAGAAGAAGTAGAACCTAAGCATCTTAAAAACGTACAAAATTTCATACCCATCGATTTATTTCACACCCCAGACAAAGCTCATGAGATTATTAAAGCAGAGCATCACAAAAATCCTTTTGACGGCATTATGACATTATATGAGCCTGCATTAGAGGTTGTATCTCAGCTGACAGAAGAATTAAACTTACCGGGTTTATCGCCATTTGTGATTAGTAACTGTCGCAACAAACAGAAGATGAGAGAGGTTTTAAAAGATAATGATCTTAACACTCCGTATTTTAAAGAGGTTGAGAATACGGAGGAATTAAAGAACCTTTCACTGCCTTATCCTGTCGTAGTAAAACCTTCTAACGGATTTTCCAGTCAAGGTGTATCACGAGCGAATAATAAAAAGGAACTGATTGACAGCATAGAAAAAGTGAGACGCGTAAATGAAGAAGACCTAAGTAAATTCACAAAAAATAAAACGGGCATGGTAATTGAACAATTTATAGACGGACCAGAGTTTGCTATTGAGACGTTTTCTGTAGAAGGAGAAGTTTATGTACTTTCTATAGGTTATAAAGGAAATTCCAAAGGACCTTTCTTTGAAGAAGGTGTTTATATAGCTCCAGCTCAGCTAGAAGAAAACGTTTGGCAATCTATTGTACAAGAAGCAGCTAGAGCAGCAAATGCTTTAGGAATTGAGAATGGCCCGGCTCATATTGAATTACGCCTGGACCCAGCAGGAAAACCTTATGTAATTGAAATAGGAGCGCGCATTGGAGGATCTGGGGTTTCTCATTATATCGTAAAGGAAAGTACAGGTATTAACTATATGGAGCTAGTTTTTTACTATGTATTAGGGTTAAAACCTCCTGTATTAAAAAATGAAAGAAAACGAAAGAAAGTGGTGGGCAACTACATTATCCCTGTGCAAGGCCATGGGATTTTTAAAGAAATTCGAGGCTTAGAAGACGTGCGTAGAGATACTGAAGTAAAAAGGGTTATTCAATTTATAACTAAAGGGACAGACATTTTACCATATCCGCACTTTTCAGGTTACCCTGGATTTATTTTAACCACTCATGACTCTTATTCCGACTGTGAGCAGTATTACAGCTATTTAGATAACAAAGTAAAAATCGTTTATAAAAATAAAGTAAACGCATAGGGGGTATCAAAGGCTATGATAGTTGCAGAGTCGTCTAGTAAGAAAAATAAGCAGCTTCAAAAAATTAGCATTATCCATACCTTAGGGCCTGAAGGAACAAATTGTGAAAAAGCAGGCTATCTGTGGTTCGAACGCCAAAGCATACAAGGTCAGGTCTTTTTGCATCAAACGTTGGAAGAAGCTTTAGTTCATGTGAAAGAAACAGAGAGTTCTGCTCTTCTAGGCTGCGCAGTATATCCTTACTTACATGATATTGTGTTCAAAAATTTAACTAGTTTAGAGCTAGTAGATAGCTTTATTATGCCAACGTATAACATGGTGCTTGCCTCAAAAGAAGAGGTGATAACAACCAATAACCTTTTAATTGCTTCACATCCTGCCCCTGTTGATTTAGCTCATTCCATCAGTCCCAATGTTCAGTTAGTAAATAGTAATGCTCAAGCGGCGATTGATTGCTTAGAAGGAAAGGTAGACGCATGTATTACAACGAGTAAAGCCGCTAACGAGCAGGGGTTAACAGTTGTAAAAGATTTTGGAGAAGTGCCGATGTGTTTTACGCTCCACGGAAGAAAATAGGCTTAACTTTAAAAAAGAAATAAGGTGAAACAGTGATTTCTAAATTAACCCGTATTCATGTACATCTTTTGTTCTGTCTATTAGCCGTCATCGGGGGAACGACATGGGCTTTTCAAAAGACTGGATTAAAGGATAGCTTGCCTCTATGGTCAGCAGGTATGAGGTTTTTAATTGCTAGTTTAATAATTGCCCTCTACCTCTTACTCACAAAAAAAATGGCCGTTTCAAAAGAAGTAGTAATCATTTCAGCATTAAACGGAATTTTGTACTTTGCTCTACCGTTTGGTTCTGTTTATTGGGCATCCGTCTATTTGCCAAGCGGGCTTGTTTCCGTTTTAGCTGCCAGCATTTCAGTGTTTGCTCTTTTATTTAATCGCTTATTTAAAGGAACACCAGCTACAAAAGGACAAAAGCTAGGTGTAGTCATGTGCTTAATTGGTATGAGCGTTGTATTTGGAAATCAGCTGTTTATACAGGGAAATGTGATTCAAATAGTAGCCATGATCGTCATTTTAATGGCTATGCTAGGTTCTGCTTTTATAACTGTTCAAGTTCAATCTCGCATAAAATCCTTGCCTATTATGACCTTTAATTCTTTTTCGATGCTAAGTGGAGGCGCTTGTTTACTGATCGTTAGTATATTTACAGAAAATGGAAACCGCACTTTCTCTGGGATTAGTCTTATCTCATTATTATACTTGGCCATTATAGGGTCGGTCGTGGGGTTTTCTATTAATATTTATTTATTAAAAAAATGGCATATATCAAAAGCAACGGCGCATTTATTTATTTCACCGGTTATCGCCTTATATGTAGGATTTGTCTTTTTAGGTGAAACATTAAACAAACAGGTCTATATAGGTACAGCGTTTGTAATAGCAGGGGTTATATTTATTAACTTGAAAAAGCAAATAGAGAAAAACACAAATAACTCTACTCTTAAATCATCTAAAAATATTTCTGCTAAGTAGCTGTTCTAAAAAAGGAGGGTTTTAATCATGTTAACAAAAAATCATACCCAAAGTTTAGTGGAGTTATTAAACGATAAAATAGTACCTGCTCTATATGAGATAAGAAAATATCAGGGCCCAAATGGAGAGGTCAAAAGAAATTACGAAAAAGCTAGAGAGCTCTTATTAAAAGTAGTTGCTGAAACTGAAACAATATATAACTCTTTAAATTTACCTGAAGTGTGGAATGCATTAAAAAATGACGTATGTGATTGGATTGAAAGAGGGCTCGATCAGTCTCCTTACTTTGATCAAACGTTAATTGCCTATAGCCCGCCTGCAAACAGGGAAGCGACGTTCTTTTTAGGACCGATTGTAACGCCTAATGGCCCTACAAAAAGAGGATTTTATTTAGAAGCCTTTATCGCTGTTCGCGATGAACCTGAAATCATGAAATCCATCGAAGCAGACCTTCCTCATCCTAAAAATGGATGTGAATCTTTAAAGCTGTTGGCTGGTACTCAAGGATTTATGGAAGGGAAGTGTATTGTATTTTTCCCTGAGAATGTAAAAACAAAAGAAAAGGTAACAAGTCAAAACTTCGCGATATTTTTCTTTAATAAATTTCACAGCATATACAATGAGGATACATTAAAAAGAGCGTCTTCTATCTTTCCTGATTTCAACTTTAAATCTCATACTATGAATAGAGAAGACACTTATCAGGCAAGGGTAATCTGGGGATATCTGCATGATTATTACCATCACTGCGGAAATAAACCTTTTGACCAACATATACAGGCGAAAATGAATTTTTTTGCAGGCATACTAGAAGAAGTTAAAGTAGATTGCCAGACGGTGCTGACTCTTCATAAAAGAAAATATCCTTTTTGGGAAGAGATAACGGAATTTGTTCTCTTTGAACGACTTTTAAGATACCCTAGTCAGCATAATGCACCTCGAAACTTTGATTCTGGAACAGGTTTTTTTCTTTTTAGCTGGCTAGTTGCAAATGGGCGTTCAATATCCCGAAAAGGAGACCATGCTTATTTAGACTTAGACATATGCTTAAAAGAACTGGATCTTTTAGTAAAAGAAATTGAAGAACTTGAAACGATTCAAAGTGACCTTGACTATAAAGAAGAAGCTGAACATTATGTTCGAAAATACTTATTACCTAGTGAGAACGATGATAAATTTATTATCCCGGACAATTACTTTATTAATCAGCAAAATAAAAAGATTGAAGTTCCATACTTACTATTCGATGACCATAATCTTTAAGGAGAAGGTGCACTAGTGACTGCTTTGCATTTAAGTAAAATAGGAAGCAAAATGACTAATAAAGTAGGCGTTCGCGCTATTATGCATGACATCCAAGAGGTGCTCAATTCCGATCTCAATCAATATGTGAATTTAAGTGCTGGCAACCCCGCCATCCTCCCTCAAGTTTATGAAATGTGGGAAGAAGCTTTAAGAGATATTGTGAACGACAAACAATTAAAAAATTTGATTAGCCAATATGGTTCTAGTTACGGTACGCATGAATTAATTGATTGCATAAGAGAATATTTCTTTACGAATTATCGTATTAAACTGGACAGAGAACAAGTCTTGATCACGTCGGGAAGTCAAAATCTCTTTTTTTTAGCTTTAAATTCGTTTTGCGGTACAAGTAAAGAAGGAAGAGTAAAAAAAGCATTAATACCTATGCTGCCAGATTACGCTGGGTATAGTGGAGTCGCGCTCGAGGAAGGTGTAATAGAAGGAATTCCTCCTATCCTTTCAAAGCTTGATCATCATACGTTTCGTTATGAATTTAACAAACAGGCATTTAAAGATAAAATAGCTCAGGACCCAGACATCGGAGCTGTTGTATTATCAAGACCTAATAACCCAAGCGGCAACATCCTTTCCGAAGAAGCCGTACAGTTTATATCCCAAGTTTGCAAGCACTATCACATTCCATTGCTAATTGATTCAGCTTACGCACCGCCTTTTCCTGCTATTAATTTTATTGAAATGGATCCAATCATACATGATAATATCATTCACTGCATGAGTCTTTCTAAAGTCGGCTTGCCTGGGGAGAGAATAGGAATTGCTATAGGAAAAAGTGACTTCATAAAAGTAATGGAAGCATTTCAATCAAATATTTTGATTCACTCTTCTAGGCTAGGTCAGCGGATGGTGGTTAGCACCTTAAAGAGCGGGCAGTTAGCCGGAATTTCAGCTAACTATATAAGAACTCATTATAAACAAAAACATGACTATTTAAAAAATCTTTTAACTACATGTATGCCGGATGATATTCCTTGGTATTTGCACAAAGCGGAGGGTTCGTTATTTGGCTGGCTTTGGTTAGAAGGTTTGCCTTTCAGTGATAACGATCTATACAATAAATTAAAAGCAGAAAACTTGATTGTAGTGCCAGGCGGATCATTCTTTCACGGCAGTCAATTTTCTTCTCACAACCGGGAGTGCATTCGTATAAGTCTTACCGCTACAGATGAGGAGTTAAAGAAAGGAATTGATATTCTTTCTTCAGTAGTTAAGGAAATATACAGTTCAAATTCCATATTTGAAACAGAGAAAATATAATTTCTTAACTATTTAAAGATCACAAGAGCCGCCCTGTTCACCAGAAGCGGCTTTTGGTGTTTAGATTAAGTAACAGGTGAATCAGAGAGAACAAACAGACATTTTTAATGATGTTTCTCTGTTCGTTGGTTAATCTTACAAGGGCTATGTTCTCGCTGAGGTAAATTAAAGTTTTTTAGATACTTTGATGACGGTTTCTTTTTCTTTTGAGATACCTTTCACAGTACCTTCTGTTCGCTGAAAGCCTTCTTCGCAAAAAGTATGGCTTATTTTTTCCACAAAAGGCTGACCCTTCTTTAATGAGTTAATAAGCTCTCGTGCATCCTGAGGTTTCACATCTTTATACCAAATACCGTCTGGATAGGAAATGACGACGCATTTATCGTGGCATCTGCCATTACATCGAGTGCGAGTAGTGTGTATGTATGGATCTAATTCTTGATTGGCTATCTCACTTCGAATCGCTTGTGTAACTTCTTCGGCTCCAACCCGATTGCAGCTGCTTCCATTGCAAATAAGAACGTGATGTTTCGTTGTATCTAAGTTCCATGTAGCCATATTAATTCCTCCTAATAAAAGTAATGATTACGATTTACAGGGCGTGTTCATTCTTTTTTTAGCCAAAAGGCTGCCTTTACTTAATTAGAAATTTACCAGCTTGATTTTTTCACTCCAGGAAGCTGTCCCTTGTGAGCTAACTCTCTAAAAGCAATTCGAGAAAGTTTAAACTTACGCAAATATCCGCGAGGCCTTCCCGTTACCTCACAGCGGTTATGCAGGCGAGCAGGCGAAGAATCTCTCGGGAGTTTTTGTAGTTCATCATAATTTCCTTGTTCCTTTAATTGTTTTCTTAACTCAGCGTATTTTTTGACAAGTGCTTGTCGTTTCTTTTCTTTTGCTATTTTTGATTTTTTAGCCAAATCTTCCATCCTTTCTTAAAGCACTCTCTTAAATCGTAATCATTACTATTTGTATTTTTACATCATAAACCACTAGTGAAGTAAATGCAACTAATACTTATAATCCAGACCGCCGTTTTATACTGTTAAAAACAGCTGAAGAAGAACAGCAACATCCAGTTTCTTTTGGGATTGGATAATTTTTTGCAATGAAAGACCCCTATATTTCTGCTAGCATATGAACCACGTAAAGAAATAGCAAGGAGGCTTTTATTTTTATGATGAAGAAATTAGTGATTGCTATCGCAATGCTTATTCCAAGTTTTGGTGCAGGTTACTCTGCATTTGCTGCAGCGCCCGCACATGAACAGCACATTCAAGTAAATAAAAATGATAAAGAATTATTAGCTCGTCTTGTATCAGCTGAAGCCAAAGGAGAGCCGTATGCAGGCAAAGTAGCCGTGGCGACAGTTGTATTAAATAGAGTCGACAGCAGTAAATTCCCAGACACTGTAAAAGGTGTTATTTATCAAAAAGGTCAGTACAGTCCGGTCAGCAACGGTCAAATTAATAAACCTGCAGACAAAGATTCAAAAAAAGCTGTAGAAGAAGCAATTAACTTCCAAGGTCAAGGAAAAGGTTCATTATTCTTCTTTAATCCTGATAAAACGGGAGATCAATGGCTGCGCCAAAAACAAGAAACAATTAAAATA
>Ga0209796_10000933_pt1 | contig 14132 bp, 16 predicted proteins | sample AgamicOrSfrz_FD_187167 | JGI IMG/M metagenome (GOLD analysis project Ga0209796, IMG submission 187167) | Agave microbial communities from Guanajuato, Mexico - Or.Sf.rz (SPAdes) (version 2) | ecosystem: Host-associated > Plants > Phyllosphere > Phylloplane/Leaf | place: Guanajuato, Mexico...
GCGGCATTGCGCACCTTCGCGGCACGCTGTCACCCTCTGGCGCGTGCCGCGCTCCCCCCACGTGCAGACAAGGTTTTCAAGCGGCGAGGTGCCGCGACCTTTTATCTTGCCTTTCGCCTTTGCCCCTCGCTGTCGCTCCGGGCATCGGCGGCCCGGCGGCGCCGCGCTGCTCGCAGCCAGCGCGTCGGGGAACGCGGCTACGGCCATCGGCCGGGCGCGTTCAAGGCAAGATGCCTGCACGGGAGAAAGCGTCGCCGGATGTTGCGCGACGTGCGGCGCGGATGCGCTCGCACGACACGCGCGACGACACGGCGACGGCCAGCAGGACGACACGCCGGATGGCACGACGAAGTGCAGCGAATCGGCGTCCATTATCGGCGCGTCTCCAGCCAGACCGGATGCGCGACACCGATCACGGTGGATGCGCTCACCGGACCGAAATACCGGCTGTCGAACGACGCCGGATTGCTCACGCTCAACAGGAACAGCTCGCCCGGTTCGAGGCGGCGGCAAAGCTGCAAGGATGGCAGCGGGCGGCCCAGCCGGTCGGCACGCAGCACGGCGGCCGAAGCCACGCCGTCGATGCGGACGATGCCGCCCGCGATGCACACTTCCTGCGGCGCGATGGCGCCGATGCGCTTGAGCAGCGGCACGCGCGTCGGCAGGTAGCCGCGCTGCGCAGCCAGCGCGGCGGCCTCGGCAGGCAGCGGGACGAGCACGATGCTGTCCACGGGCAACGGATGTGGCAGCGAGCCGGCCCGGTGGTCGAACGGATCGACGCGATACCAGCCGACCGCCACGCTGTCGGACGGGTTGTAGGTCAGGCGCGGCAGCGGCGACACGAACGACGCCCAGGCCAGCGCAGCGAAGCCGCAGGCGGACAGGGCCGCCAACACGAGGCGAGGGCGCCGGCGCGAGCGAGGGTGCGGCGCGGTGCCCGACGTGGAAATGGTGCTCATGGCAGCGTCCTCCCGGCCAGCCAGGCGGCGTGCCGCTCGGCGGTGTACGCGGGCAACGGAAAGCGTGCAGCGAGCCGGTTGCCGACCGTGCGCCAGTACGCGGGTGATACGTCGGCGGGCGCGATGCTCTGCGCCTCGATGGCGTCGAGTTGTGCCAACACCGCGCGCACGGCGGGTTCGCCTTCGGCGTGCAGCAGCAGGCGCGCACCCGGCAGCACGCCGGGGATGCGCTGCGCCGCGTCCAGCGGCGTACACGCCTGCATCACCATGAGCTGCCAGCGGATCGTGCCGTAGTCGTTCGCCTGCCAGCGAATGCGGCAGAACAGCGCGCCCGGCAGGAACACCGCGACACGACGCCAGCGGTCGAGCCGGACGGTGCGGGCCGGTTCGCCGAAGCGCAGATACACGTCGATGCGCTGCTCGATGTAGGCGAGCGAAACGCGAGTCTGCGGCGCGATGCCGGCCTGGCCGGCGAGCACCGCGAGCGATGTTGATGGCGCAGACGTTGCCGCCAGAGCGGATGCGTTCATGAAGTCTTCTCCGGGAACTCGCGTTCCAGCAGCGCGCGCAGCAGTTCGGCCACGGTCACGCCCTGCATGAAGGCCGACACCTTGATGCGCGCCCGCATCGCGGGCGTGATGTCGAGGGTCAGGCGCGCCGTGTAGAGGTCGCCCTTGTTGAGCGCATCGGCGTCGCCCTGACGAATCCACGCCTCAGCGTGCGGGTTCGGCGGTGGACGTGCGCCGATGCCGACGCGCTTGCCGTTGCGCTGGCTCATGTCGGCCACCGCAGCAGCTCGTCGGTCAGCGCGGCGAGCTCGCGTGCGGCGGCGCTGTCGGGCGCTGTCTCGCGTGCAAGCCGGCCAGCGGCCACGCTGTCGGCGAACACGATGCGCTGATGCACTTCCGCACGCAGCGCCGGCAACGGCTGGTCGGCTAGTGCGCCGCGCGTTTCGCGGCCGATGATGGTAGTGCTGACGCGCCGATTGACGACGAAGGCCGCGCGCAGCGCCGGTCGGAACACCTGCGCTTCACGGATCAGCGCCACCATCTCGGCAGAGGCCCACAAGTCGTAGGGGCTGGGCTGCACGGGAATCAGCACGTACTCGGCCGCCAGCAGCGCAGAGCGCGCCAAGGCGGCGATGCGCGGCGGGCCGTCGATGACGACGTGATCGGCGCGACGGGCCAGCTCCGGCGCTTCCTGGTGCAGCGTCTCGCGGGCGAGGCCCACGGCGCTGAATAGTCGTGGCAAGCCCTGCTGGGCGCGTCGCTGCGTCCAGTCCAGTGCCGAGCCTTGCGGGTCAGCATCGAGCAGGATGACGTGCGAGCCGCGCATCGCCAGCTCGCCGGCAATGTGCGTGGCGAGCGTGGTCTTGCCGACACCGCCTTTCTGGTTGAGCAGCGCAACGATCATAGCGCGGCCCTCCGTGCGGGAAAGCCAGGCTTTCGCGGTTGCGCGTGGTGCCGTTGGGCGGTTGTCCACCGGAACGGCGTGCCCTTACTACCAGTTAGAGCTTTTAAGTTAGAGAAGTTAGAGGGAACGCAAACCCACGCCGTTATTGGCTTTGCGGCGATTTCGCACGCCTGATAGCACGATAGGGACACGCCTGATAGCACGATACCCGGCACGCCTGATAGCACGAGGCCCTCCACACGTTGTCCCCGAGTTATCCCCGTGCCGTGAACGGCACGGGCCGAAAGGTCAGCAGTTCGATGTTGCTGTCCGGCATCCGCTCGATACCGAGCACGTAGCCGGGCAGCGACTGCCGCGCGACCAGCGCGCGCAGATCGCAGGCGAAGTCGTAGGGCTTCGCCGTGCTGCCCGATTTCTTGTGCAGGTGCCGGAAGTCGAATCGCCAGCCGTGTTCCTGTCTCCCGCCGTGCTTGCGCACGAGCCGGTACAGCCATCGCTCGATGCCGCCGGTCAGCCGGAAATACGCCGGGTCGATGGTTAGCACCAGGGCGGCGTCGAGCACTCCGGCATAGAACCAGTCCGGCAGGATTAGCTCGATGCCCAGCGGCGTGCCGCGGGCGTCGGCCAGCTCCTTCCATTCGTTGATCCAGGAAAATCGGTGTAAGCGCCGCCCGGTCGTCTCGCGGATGGAGGTCGCCACCGTGGTCGATTGCAGCCGGTCGAGCGCGGCTTTCAGGCGCTGGTAGTCGCGCAGCGACACACCGCGGCCGATGAAGCGCAGGATCTCGTAGGGCCTGCCCTGCATCAGCCGCGACGGGCGCAGGCCCGCGTCGCGCGCTTCCACGATCTGCGAGGCCGCCCAGATCAGCACGTCCGCGTCCCAGATGGTCGCTATGCCGTGCTCCTGCGTCCCTTCCACGTGGATCGTGACGTTGCCGCTGCGGAAGTCGATCGGCGCCGTGCGTCGAGACTTCGCCAGCGAAAAGAACGGAAAGGCCATCAAGTCCTGTGCATCGCGCGGCACCATGTCGCCCGGCAAGGCGCGAAACAGGTCGAGCTGTTCCCGCTCCCGCGATGGGCTGGACATGGCGACGGCCACCGGCGAGGCTCCGATCAGCGCGCACGGCTGTCGGCCGAGTGGTGCTCGGCGTATTCGGGATCGGACGTGGTTTCGTAGCTGCGCTGGTCGGCCCAGGCATCGAGATCGGCCGCGGCATACATCACGCGCCGACCGAACTTGCGGAACTTCGGCCCGTTGCCGATCACGCGCTGCTTTTCGAGCGTGCGCGGCGACAGCCGCAGGTACTCGGCGGCTTCGTCGTTGGTAAGGTAGCGCTGGGGTTGCGGTGTCGTGGCGACGGGTGCGGCAGCGGGTCGCAAGGGAGCGGGACGCATCATATGAACCTCCATCGGTCAGGAACGCCCGGCCACACAGCGCGACCGGATGGAGGCAGTTTTGGGAAAGCGATGCGTTGCGCAGAGGGTCGTTTTGCCACGCAGGCGAAACGACCCTGCGCAGGTCAATCGAGGTGTGCCAGGCGGCGGTAGCCGCCGCGCATTAGCGATTGGCCGCGCCGCACCAGGCGGCGCACGCGCGAGCGCAGGCCGCCGTCGGCGTACCAGCCGGCGGCCACAGCCTCGGTGCCGAACAGCCCTTCGGCCGTCTCGCGCAAGGACGCGCCCGCGAGGGCCGCATCGAGCGCCTGCAAGGTGTGCAGGTCCAGCAGCGCGGCAGGCGTGGGCCGCGAGCGGGCCGCCGCCGCAGGCACGGCCGTGCCCACCGTTGCCAGCATGTCCAGCTCGGCCACGGTCGTGCGGTAGCTCGCGCGAGCCGTGGCGCAAGCGCGGACGGCGTAGAGGTACGCCATACCATTGGCCAGGCCCGGCGCGAGTGCGAGCCGCACGCAGCATCCGGGCCAACGTGCGGTCAGTACGAGGCGCTTGCCATCGTGGATCAGGTGCTTGCAGCCGGGAATGCGCCAGAACGCGAAGGCGTCCGCATGCGGCGGCGGGTCAGCATCCGGGTAGAGCTGAAGCATGCCGACAGGATCGGGAAACCAGTCTGGATGTGCGTCACGTGCATCCAGTGTCGGGTCTTCCAGCAGGCGCAAGCCCCAGGCGTGCGCCGCATCCGGGCGGAAGCGACGGCGCAGCCAGTCGCGCCGGTAGTCGGGATGGCGGCGCAGGTACTCCCAAGCCAGTGCGAGGCCATCCAGATGCAGGACGTACAGGTACGCAGCGGTGGGATACCAGGCATCGGCGCTTCGGTCAGCCATGACGCAACCTCCTGTCAAACAGGAACGTCACCACGGGCGTCGAACACCGGAGCTACAACATCAAAGCGCCGTCCAGCAGGCGTAAACTCAAGCTGTAACGAGAGGCGTCAAGACCAATTAACTCCGGTGCCTTGCAAGGGTCGTCCGAATGCGACGGCTGCGCCGCACGGAAATGGCGCGCAGCACCGGACACCTTGCCGCAAGCCGCGCCGCGCATCATGCCTCTTTCGGTCAGGGCCGCACCGGCTTGGTGCCAGAATGCCGATCCAGACCGCAACTGTCTTAACCTAGACCGTGAAAGACACAATACGCCCCGCTTAGTCAGGAATGGAGCCGTCCCGCTGCGCCAACCTGACGTACTCCGATAGCGGCCGTGCGGCGTGGAAATAGAGGTCGCGCAAGACAGGCCGTTTCTGCGGCCCGACGATGCCGGCCAAGTCGGACAGCTTGACCGTCCCGAGCGCCGGCATCCCGATACCAAGGTCGATGAGTCCCCAGGCGGTATCGCCATCGGCAGGATCGAGCGAAGCCAGCAACCAGATCGCGTGCGCGTCCGGCGTGAACAGCCGCACCACCGGCTGCGGGTCAATGTTCTGCCCCGCAGCACGCGCCACCCCGGCGGCGAATAGCTGCGCGCGCTGTTCTGCGGTGACGAGTGGCTGGGTCATGGGCAGGTATCCCACGAATCCGACAATGCAAGGATGCGCTTTTCTTGCGAAGCACGGAACTGACGAAGCGGATGCGTGCTTTCGTGCGGAAACACGAAGGCGTAAGCCATCGAATCCGTACATGCGCAGAAGCGTGAAAGCGGAATTGTGCAGGCCAGGAAAGGCACGGATACGGTTCCCTGATTCTGTCGGAATCCGCCAATGCGGATTTCCGTAAAGGCACGGAAGCGAACCTAAATTGCCGCCAATGAGTTAAAGATAACGTGGTTTTAATTGTCCCGCAATTGGACGCTTCTGTCCATGCAGAAGCGATCCGTCCAACCCGGCCGTCCGGCCGGTGCTACCACCTTCGATGCCGAACTGGCGCAAGCCTTCGGCGCGGCGGTGCGCGCACTGCGAACGGAACGCGGGATTGCGCAGGAATCGCTGGCCAACCTGGCCGGCATCGAGCGTTCCCATATGGGGAAGGTCGAGCGCGGCGAGCACATGCCCACGCTGGCGATCATCTTCAAGATCGCCAGCGCGCTTGAATGCAGTACAGCGGTGGTGATGACCGAAACGGAACGCCAGCTCACGGCGTCCGAAGCGTAGGCGTCACACGGAAAGCGCCCCGCCGCAAGGGACGGGGCGCGGTGGGCGGCGTCAGTCCGCCTGCTGTGGCTTGCTGCGCGACCAGATCAGGTCGTGCGTGCCGTCCTCGCCTTCGATCAGGCGGGCATAGACCGTTGCCGGGAACGAAGGATCGTCGAGGGTCACGGACAGGTACTCCCGCCCGGCCTCGCTGGTCTTCTTCCACGCCGCGCCGATGTCGTGGCTGGCCGCCTGCAGGCGGAAGTCCGGGGCTTTCTCGTTGTCGCCCTTGTCGTTGGGAACCAGCTTGACGTTGACATTGAGCGTCAGGGTGCGAAGCGTGCCGGCGAAGCCGTCTTTCTCTGCGGGGAAGGTGCCGATGTTAGCCATGATATTTCTCCTTTCGGTGAACCAAGGTCGCGCCAGTGCGTCCTTGTTGTGAACCGGCCGGCGGGGGATGGGCGGGTTGCACCGCGTAGCGGTCGCAACAACGTGGAGAATCTGGAAGCGAAAAGAATTTGTCCCGCGAGGAATGCGCGCAGCGCAGGGGAAATTGTTTTCGCTGGAAGGTTGCGACCATGAAGCCCAAGGCGCAGCCGTGCCCTCGCCAGGATTCACGACAAGCCAAGGACGCACAGGCCGCCTGCTTCCGAAAGGAGACATGGCCGACCTCGGCATTTCCGCGTGACGGCTTTACCGGCTTGCGCCCTGACGCGGGCAAGGACAATCGCCAGCGACAAGGCAAGAACGCCCCTTGCCGCCAGCAGGCGGCCATCGTGGTTGAGGCGTGGCGTGGAAGCTCCATCGCAAGGCCGGGCGGCGTGTCGGTGAACCGTCCTTCGTGACGTACAGGCGGCGAACCGTCAGCGTCGAGGACGGCACGCTTTGGCACAACCTGCCGCAGCAAGCCGGGGCGTAGCCCACAAGCCCCGTCCCTTGCGGCGGGGCGCGATCAGAACCTTGCCCGCGTCAGCGGGCACCGATTCGCTGTGCTGCGCGCAAAGTCGTTGCGCGCCCGCCCCGTCCTTCGCCTCGGGCGCACCTTCCGGCTCGGTGTGGTGGTCGATCTGGAACACGGCGGGCATCCAGCCGGTGCCGTCCGCCAGCCGTTCGGCTTCGCTGGCAATGTCGCCTTTCTTCAACTTCGACAGGCGGGTGACATGCGCCGGAGCGTACTGATTCACGGCGTCCAGAATCGCTGGCTTGGCGATGTGGCGGAAATAGCCCTCGGCGGTCGGCTTCCACCATGTGGCCATGTCCAGCCCCACGGCCTGCGCCAGTTCCGCGCCGGGCTGTTGCTGCGTGGCGCGAGGCGTCACCACATCCACGGTGGACGCGATGCACACGGCCAGCAGACGCACCAGCTCGTCTTGCGACTTCGCCTGCAACGCAGCGAACAGTTCGGCGCCGTCTTGCGGCAAGGCTTCGCCCGCGACTTCCTGCAAGGTGTGCAGCGCCACGGCGGCGCGCGATTCCGGCATGTCCGGGGCGATGCCTTCCAGCCGGTCTTGCACTTTCAGGCTCACGCCGAGCGGCAAGCCGTCGCGGTGGTATCCGTCCTGCAAGACAGTCCGCACCATGCCATGCGCCAGCGCGGCCAGCGCGACGTGCGGATGCCGAGCCACTTCGATTTGCAGCGCCGCCGTGCGGTGCGCGCTCAACCGCTGCGCCAGCCGGTCGGACAGGCTTGCGGCCTTGGGCGCTCCGTCGTCGTGGCCTTCCTCGTCGTTCGCGCCATCGCCTGCGCCGAAACCCTGCCGCAGCTTTTCGAGCGTCCGCAGCGCCTTCGCCTCGGCCTCACGCAACAGGCCGCGATGAATCACGGCCTCGCCTTCGCGGTCGAGCGTGACGATGGCACCGGCCACAGCGCGCACGTCCCGGCGTAGCCCTGCAAGTCATCCTCCACGGCTTGCAGTTCCCCGGCCACCTGTTCGCGGCGCGATTTCAGCGCCCCGGCCTTGTCCTCATCCTCGGCGTCGTAGGCGTCTTCCAGTTCGGCGTCGATCTTTTCGAGGCGGGTTTGCAGCGAGGCGATACGGCGGGCTTCGCGGGCGGTCGGTTCGCGGCACTGGCGCGGCGCGTCCTGGAACGTCTGGCGGTCGGCGTGGCTCATGTGCGGTACGGCTTCCGCCCACGCCCAACCCTCGGCGCGCACATCCTCGGCCAGTGCATCCAGCTTGCCGCGCACCAGCGTTTCCAGCAGCGCGGAGTTGGTCAGGTAGGTTCCGGCATCACCTTCCGCGAACAGATCTCGGCGGATGCCGCCGCCCGCCTGCGTGTAGGCGTCCAGCCCGACGAAACGCACCAACGGATGCGTGGCGGTGATTTCGCGCTCGGTCAGGCGGTCGCGCAACGCGGATGCGCCGCGCTGCCATTCGGGCGCACCGTAATACGCGGCTTCCTGTGCGGCGTGCTCGTCGGTGATGGTCAAGGCCATCAACTGTTCCAGCGTGGCGGCTCCGGCGCGGTAGTCGGCCAGCAGGCGCGGCGAGACGTTGGCGAGTTTGAGACGGCGCTGCACCACCAGCGGAGACACGCCGAAATCGGCGGCAATGTCTTCGACGGGTCGGCCTTCCTTGACCAGCGCGGCGAAGGCTGCGAACTGGTCGGCGGGGTGCATGGCCTCGCGCTGCACGTTCTCGGCGAGGCTCACGGTACGGGCGGACGCATCGGCCACCAGCAGGCACGGCACCTCAACGTCGGCGGCAATGCGCTTCTTCTTCGCCAGCAGCTTCAACGCGGTCAGGCGGCGGTCGCCCGCCACGACTTCGTACTGCTCGCCATCGGCGGACAGGATGACGATGAGGTTTTGCAGCAGGCCGACGCGGGCGATGCTCGCGGCCAGTTCGGGGATGGACTGGCGTGGGGTCGTGCGGACGTTGCGCTTGGAACGGCGCGGCAACAGTTGCGGCAGCGGAACCAGAATCAGGTTCTTGGTCGGGTCGGCCACTTCCAGCGGCGCGGCGGTTTCGATGGCGATGGCTTCGGTTTGGGTGACGGCGTTCATGGTAAACACTCCTAATCTATAGACGGATGCAGCAGCGAGAGAAACGGCAAGGGCTGCTGCCTGCCCCTGCCGCGTGGGGAATCAGGCTTTCAACTGGCGCAGGCCATCGGCCAGCAGCCACAGGGCGCGATTCAGGCAGATGCCGTTGTCGATGCCCTGCACCGGGCGCGTGGTTTGGCGGCGACCATTCGCAGCGCGGGCAGACAGGCCGCCTTTGATGAGGTTTTCTTGGGTGCGGTTGAACACGCTCCACAAGTCGCGGCGGCTGTCGTCGTGACGGCGCGGCATGAGGATTTGCGATTCCGTGATAGGCGCGGGCTTGTCCTCGTCGTACTTCAACGCGAGTGCGGCGCGAGCAAACACTTCCGATTCCCCGGCGTCCAGCGTGATGGCCTGCATGGCATCGCGGGATTCCTGGGCCCGGTCGAAGCCGTGCAGGACTTCATAAGCGCCTTCGATGACGTGGGCGGCTACGTCGCCCTTGTGGGGAACGCGCACGTCCGTCACGGTGTCGCCGCAAACGAGGCCGTTTTGGCACACGAAACGGAACATGCCCGCCAGCATCTGATAGCTGCTCGTGCCATCGTGCGAGTTCAGCAGAATGATTTCGTTGGCTTCACGTCCATTGATCTGACTGGCATGGCGCAGGCGGATCATGTGCTTGGTGTAGTCGCGGCGGTCGTCGGCCCGTACCCGCGTCTGGCACACCATGAAAGGCTCGAAGCCTTCGCCGCGCAGTTCTCGCAGCACGGTCGCGGTGGGGATGTAGCTGTACCGCTCGGAACGGCTTTCGTGCGGGGCGCCCGCGAAGATGGAAGGCGCGACGGCACGGATTTGGTCATCCGACAGCGGATAGTCGGAACGCAGCACCGGCGAACGGGAAGCGAAACGGGATGCGAGTTGCATGATCTTCTCCTGACGAAAAGGGTTTGCTGTTCAAACCGCACACCGGATTTCTAGATTCGGAGCCCGCCTTTCGGCGGTTCTGTGCGGTTGGCACGAGGAACCCGGTTGGCCCTGTTGCCACCGTCTTTCCTGAGTTCATCGCCCGCGACGGTCAGGAGCGCGCGGACGGGGGCCGTCAAGGAGGAAAGCGCAGGGTTGGTGCGGCCCGCAGGCGCGGCCGAGGACACGGCCCTGCGCGCCTTGACGGCATACGGACGCGGGCTACAGTCGCGGACAAGGTGATGAAGTCAGGGAAGACGGCTGGACATGGCAACGGCCGCCTCGATGTGCAGACCGCACGTAAGCGAAGCGCGCAGGCCCGAAGCTGGAAGCCGGGCCGGAGGCGTCAGCCGAGCGGCGCGAGGGAACGATGGAAGCCCGTCAGGGGCGAGACTCGCGTAGCGAGGCTCGATGCGAAGCACGAGAGCGCGGCCCGGCAATGCCGGGAGACGCCAATTGGGCTATCGTTTGTCAGAGGAGAGAAGGATTGTCGACATCGAACAGCAGGGATCATGACGACTGAAACCACGAGGGAACAAAGCGCAACGAAAGAGCGACTGCGACTCGGCCGAGCATTGAGATCCGGACACCTGGTTTTCGACAGCGAGGAGAAGGTGCTGCACGTGGTCCACGACGGAATGGCACTTCACAGCATTTCCTACGCTTCGCTTTCGCCTTCGCAATGGGGCTATGTGTATGAGCGTCACGTCGGCCTACGATTTGAAGCCGAGGGCTACGCGGTGACCTATCGAGGACTCCAACTTGGTTTCGTGGACAACGGCGTAGACCTCGTTCTTGAACGCGATGGCGAGACCATCTACGTCCAGTGCAAATACACGCTCGGAAAGCGCATCAGCGCCAATGAAGTTCGCTGGATTTTGCATAAGGCCGACGCGTACCTTGCGAAGCAGTACCAAGGTCGCCGACTGCATTTTCATCTGGTGGTCCCAGATTCAAAGAGATGCTTTTCATCGGTTAAGCTGCGGCTCAATGGCGTTGTCAAAAAACACTCGACCGCGCGCTACTTCGAGGAGCACAACAATCTCCAGAATCGCGTCAGGCTCAAGGTCGTGGAAGTACCCATGCGGTGCCATAGTCGCGAAACACCCTTGATATCCCCCCGGCTAGAACGATTTGTTACTATTGCCAAAAGTGGACTGGCATGGCGGGTTTGCGGCCGTAGTTAGGGGGATGGGAGCCTAGTGCGTGGCGCATCGGAAGATGTGCGATGCCCCCTGTCCTATCGTCGCGCCCGTTATCAAGAATAAGTACAAGGACTTTGACATGGCCGAGGCGCCCACCGATAAGTTTTCAGCCGGCGAGCAGGGCCTGGGATATATCTACCAGGCACGTCTTGCGCTGCTACAACTGCTTCAATTACCGGAAGACACTGCGGTATTCCTAGAAAAGGACGACGACCTCGACTTTATCGACGGCGGTGGTGGCAAATCCCTGGCCTCACTCAAACACAAGGCCGTCGGCGACAGGTTGACCGATCTGTCCACGGACTTCTGGAAATCCGTCAACATCTGGCTGGCACGCTACAAGCGGGACGGCCGCGCTGCGTCGAACCTGCGGTTCTTTCTGTTCACCACCGGCGCAGTATCCACTGGCTCGTTCCTAGCCCGTCTTCTTCCAGATCAGCCCGTCGCCTCCGGCGATGCGAAAACGCTGACCGAATTGGCGGATCTCGCGCTTGCCCAATCGACTTCAAAACTCATCGCGCCAATCGCCACGGCGTTTAACGAACTGAGTGATCCCGAGAAGCAAGATTTTCTCGAACGCATCCTGATCCTCGACGGCAGTCCACGCATCGGCGACATTCCGTCGCTCATAAGGGACAAGCACATGCGAAGCGTCCGGCGCGAGCACCGGGAGTTCGTCTTCGAACGGCTGGAGGGCTGGTGGACGGACGCGGTGATCAATCAGTTGACCGGCGCCAAATCGGAAGGGATCTTCGGCTACGAAGTTTCGGACAAGCTCTCAAACTTCGCCGAAGAATACAAGGCAGACAATCTGCCTATCACTTTCCGTGGAAAGGTGCCCTCCGACGAGATCGACACTAATGCCGACCCGCGCCTGTTCGTGGCGCAACTGCGCGAGATCGGCATTTCCTCCAATCGGATCAGGAGCGCGATTCTGGATTACTACCGAGCGTTTGAACAACGATCGGCCTGGGCGCGCGAGAACCTGCTTGTATTGGGAGAGGTCGAAGAGTACGAAGATCGTCTCACCGATGAGTGGGGTCGCTACAAGGATGTCGCTTTCGAGAAGCTGAAGGACGACAGCGCGGAAGAAGCACTGCGCGAAGCCGGCACGACCCTCTACAACTGGGCAGAATTTGAGACTGGGAAGATCGAATCCCTGCGCATTCGCGCACGGGTGACGGAGCCTTATGTCCTTCGCGGCAGCTTCCACATCCTGGCGGATGCCACGCCCGAGCCCAAGGTCTACTGGCACCCCAGATTCCTCGACCGCCTTGGCGCTGTGCTGGGGGTGGCCTCGTGAAACGATGGGATCAGCGTCCCTTTGAAATTCGGAACCTGTTCAACCCAGCATTCTGCGGCTTGGTCCTGTTCCGCGCCCTGCATGGCTACGAGGAAGAAGACGGTCGCGGCATGCCATTCTCGCTGTCTCTGCTTGTGCTGCCCTTGTGCCTGCACAAGGATTCACGCGAGGTGATCGCCAGCAGTCCACGCAGTTATCTACTCAAAACTGCGGAGAAGAACCAGCAAATCATGGTGGGATTTACTGACCGGGTCACACAGATGTTGCCGTATGCCTTCGAGGGATTCGGTCTGCTGATGGAAAGGGGCTGCATCGCCGTCGCTGACGACGGTCGCATCCAAACCGTAGCCAAGAAGGTACGTAAGACCATCGATGGAACCGCCGAAACCGTCTCCTGCCAGAAGGTGGCACGGATCGTCGGAAAGGAATTCGCACGCATCGCCGACCGGGCGACCGTTTACACGACTTTCGGGATTCGCCCATGAAGATCAGGTCCATCCAAATCTACAGCCATGACGGCCAGCGCCGCGACCTCGAGTTCAAGGTAGACGGACTCAACGTCATCACAGGGCGCTCCTCCACCGGCAAGTCTGCGCTCTCCGAGATCATCGAATACTGCATGGGACGCTCCTCGTTCAACGTCCCCGAAGGCATCATCCGCGACAAGGTGGCTTGGTTCGCCGTGATCTACCAGTTCGAGAAAGAACAGGTTCTGATTGCCAAGCCAACGCCGCCTGGCGGCGGCGCCAGTTGCAGCACGGCAATGCTGCGAAGGGGGACGCAATTGCAGGTTCCCGAGTTCAAGGATCTGGTGGTCAACACGGACGACGACAGCGTCGTTGAACTACTGTCGCGCCTGCTTGGCATTCCCGAGAACCGCACTGACGTCGCGCTTGAGCACAGCCGCGATAGCTACGACGCGAACGTCAAACATACTTTCTACTACCTGTTCCAGAAGCAGGGGCTGGTCGCCAACAAGGATCAACTTTTCTATCGCCAGAACGAGCAGTTTCAGCCCCAGGCGATCCGCGACACGCTGCCAATCCTGCTCGGCGTCTCGTCCCACGATCGCTACGAGTTGGAGTCGAAGCTGCGCCTAGCACAGCGCGATCTGAGGATCAGCAACAAGAAGCTGGAGCAGGCGCGCGATGCCGTCGACACGTCGCACGAACAGGCGATCGGCCTCTACTCGGAAGCAAAGACAGTCGGGGTCATTGGCAACATCGACAAGAACCTGAACGCCGACGGGATCATCGACGCATTAAGGTCGGCGCTGTCGTGGAAGCCTGAAACGGTGCCAGACGACGACGCCAGCCGGGTTTCTCTTCTGGAGGATGAACTGGCCCAGCTGCGCCAAGATCGACGTGACACTCAGACCCGGATTGACGCGGCACGACAGTTCGCCAAGCGGGCGGGCGGCTACGAAAACGAGGCCGCCGAACAGATAGATCGGCTAGCGTCAATCAAGGCACTGCCGAAGAATCCGGACAGCGGCGAATGGCAATGGCCGTTCAGTGAACGAAACCTAGCGCTGGAGTCCCCGGTTGCCGTCGTCCTGCTCAAGGAATTGGAATCGCTCGACAAAGAACTGCGTATCGCCACCGGCCAGCGCCCCAAGCTCGAAGCCTACTTGGCCGAACTGACCGGCAGGGTGGACGGGATCGCGAGCGATATCCGGCAGAAGGAAGCGGAATTGTCCGCGGCAATTTCGGCCAACGAAGTCATCGCTCAGATGGGTACCCGCAACAACGCGGCCGCGCGTGTAGTCGGCCGTATCAGCTTGTTC
>Ga0209796_10000935_pt1 | contig 14103 bp, 12 predicted proteins | sample AgamicOrSfrz_FD_187167 | JGI IMG/M metagenome (GOLD analysis project Ga0209796, IMG submission 187167) | Agave microbial communities from Guanajuato, Mexico - Or.Sf.rz (SPAdes) (version 2) | ecosystem: Host-associated > Plants > Phyllosphere > Phylloplane/Leaf | place: Guanajuato, Mexico...
AGGTGATGTTTGACGAGGCCTATGATGGCGATCCGAAATTGAAGGATGCGAATGAAAGGTTGATCAAAGAGATTGAAAAGGTGATTGATGAAGCCGATCAGCAACAGAATGGCAATTAACTTTGCTATTTGTAAATTAAATATCTATATTTGCACCTCATTTAAAAAAACAAAAATAATCAACAATGTACGCAATAGTAAATATAGCCGGACAGCAATTTAAGGTTGCAAAAGACCAGCAGATCTTTGTACACCGTTTACAGGGAGATGAAGGCGCTAGTATTGAATTTGACAACGTATTGTTGGCTGAAAACGAAGGTAAATTTAGCCTTGGTGCTGACTTAAAAAGCGCTAAAGTATCGGCCAGAATCGTGTCTCATGTAAAAGGTGACAAAGTGATCGTCTTCAAAAAGAAAAGAAGAAAAGGTTACAAAAAGAAAAATGGTCACCGCCAGCAGTTCACTAAGATTGAAATCACTGGTATCGCATTATAATTTAAGTTAAACCCGAAGGTCGCACAGATCTCTCAAAAAGATATTAAGAAATGGCACACAAAAAAGGGGCCGGTAGTTCCAAAAACGGTCGTGAATCACATAGCAAACGTTTAGGTATCAAAATTTTCGGCGGTCAACCAGCTATCGCAGGTAACATCATCGTTCGTCAGCGTGGTACCAGACATAATCCAGGTTTAAACGTTGGTTTAGGTAAAGATCATACTTTATTCGCTTTGATCGACGGTCAGGTAGTATTTAAAAAGAAAGCTGATAACCGTTCATACGTTTCAGTATTACCTTTTGAAACTGCTGCTGTAGCAGAAGTTGCTGCACCAAAACCAGCTGCAAAAGCTGAAACGAAAACTGTTGAGACTCCGGCTGCAGAAGCTAAAGCACCTAAAGCTAAAGCTGCTCCAAAAGCAGAAACTGCAACAGATACAGAAGAAGTACCAGCTGAGTAATTAATCCGGCTTATACAATATAAAAAGGCTTGCATTGTTTGATGCGAGCCTTTTTTGTTGTTATGCCTCGTCCTGAAATAGGTTGACTCCAAATCACCTTAATAATGAAAAAACAGGAAGAACAGCGTAAGAAGCGCACGCAGAGGGATTACAGCTTGGTCTTTAAATTACAAGTCATTGGAGAAGTAGAGCGAGGGGAACTCAATCAGGATCAGGCAGGCAGGAAATATGGGATTCAAGGAAATTCAACCATATTGCAATGGATAAGAAAACACGGTACCTTAGACTGGAAAGAACTACCGACAGTGTCCCATAAAAAAACACCCGAGCAAAAGATCAAAGAACTGGAATCACAACTGGCCAGAGAAAAGGAAAAGGTACAAGTATTGAATACGGCTATAGATATAGCTGATGAAATACTAAAAACTGATATCCGAAAAAAGTATTTGCCCGAACAGTTCAAAAAGCAAAAGCCCCGCGATTAGGTATCCGGGGTGTTTGTGAATTGCTCGGGTACAGCAAACAAGCCTATTATAAACACAAAGCAGATCGTAAGGAACGAAGAAATGACTTTATCCAGGTACGGGTATGGTTATGCGTATCCGGAGCAAAATGCCTCGTTTAGGTACACGTAAGCTATATTATTTATTAAAGGATGAGTTGGCTGCCCGTGAGATAAAAATAGGAAGGGATGTACTTTTCAACTTTCTTAGAGCCGAGCAGCTGCTTATTAGGCCTAAGCGTTGTTATACGAAAACAACTGATTCTAAACACAGGATGAAGAAGTATCCTAATCTTATAATTGATATGGAGATTACCCGCCCTGAGCAGTTTGGGTAAGTGATATAACATATATAAAGACTACTTCAGGGAACTGCTATTTAAGCCTGGTTACAGATGCTTATTCCAAAAAAATTATGGGATATGAATTATTAGAAAACCTAAGTGCTTGCGGACCTTTAAAAGCATTGGATATGGCTTTGAAAAATCGGAAATATAAAGAAAACCTTATTCATCACTCGGACAGAGGGTTGCAATACTGCTCTGCTGAATATGTACAAAAGCTTAAAAATAACCACATTGGTATAAGCATGACTCAGAATGGTGACCCTTATGAAAATGCAATTGCTGAAAGGATAAACGGTATACTGAAATACGAATTTCTTTGGATTGATGGCTTTAGCGACCACTTGCAGGCGATTGAAGTTATTAAGCAATCAATTGGCATATATAATCAGCAACGGCCTCACTTAAGCTGTGAAATGATGACTCCGGAAGCAACACATAATCAACAACAAATCAAAAGAAAATTGTGGAATAAAAAAGTCCTGAAAGAATAATCTTACAGGACTTTTATTAAATACTTTTATAAAAACTAATCGGTCAACTTTTTTCAGGACTAGTCATGTTGCATGCTAAATATTACGGGGAAAATGTAGTAAGTTTCAGCAATAATGAAAAAGGAGCTTGCCCTTCGGACAACCTCCTTTTCATTTATATCTCCAGGATATTTTTATTGCTGTCTGCTTAGCAGTGATCCCAGTTTGGTTTCATAATCCTTAAGCTGCTTATCAAACTTCGCCGTTAATGCCGTCTGACGATATTGCTTAGCTAAATTATTCATACCGTTAAGTACAGACATGCCTAATTGTACTTCACGGGGGTTCACCTGTTCCTGGTTGTCCTGTAACATGCTAGCATTATAATCAAGGATGCTGGTCAGGTAATTATCAATTTGGTTTGCCCATTTCTCCGCTAACTGGTTTTCTCCGGCTTTAAACGCATCCTCAAGCAGGTAGAACTTGCGGGCGGCAACTTCAGAGTAAGGATAAAGATCAGGCATAACCTCATCATATTTCTTTAAAGCATTTTTAGCCAGATCTGTATGTCCTTCCTTTAACAGATGGTCAGTTAACAGGGCAAATTGTTTCAGGATGATGGGGTAGAACATGGTTAACGATTCATGATCCAGATAACGTGCATTTTTCATGTTACCCCACTTAAACTTCGTCATCATGTTATTGTACATGAGTAAAGTATTGGTGGCTTCCAGGGGAGCATTGGTAGTATCTGGTTGTACTGGCTGTAAACGCATAGCAAAGCCTTCGTTATGCAGATATTTATCCAGTCCCATCATATTCTCACTACCCACAGTAATGGCAAAATAGATAGGGCGTTTCCAGTTGTTATGTGCAAGGATGTCAAGCATAGCCAGGTTATCCTTGGTTACATAATTGGATGGGTATTTCCAGTCAAGCTCAGGCAGGATCTTGTCTTTATCGCTTGCCGGAACAGTGCCTGTTTGAATTACCTGTTCAGGATTGATAGTCATTTTAAGGTTTTTGGTAGGCAGATAGTTAGCCGTTTCGCCCGACTCATACTGAACCTTAGTATTCGGATCATCAGAAGTTATAAAGTCAAATAACTCTTTTACTTCTGTTGAACCCGGAATATTTTTATCGTTAAAATAGATCACATCACGTACTCCTGCTTCAAATTTCTCATTCGGCATGGTGATTGGCAGCGGAGCCGACTCATTCATTTTGGTCTTCATCTGGCGGATATACCAGTCGGTACCTAATAAGCTCAGGTTCACAATCCGCACGTCAGGGCGAACGTTTTCTACTTCTTGTGCATACCACAACGGGTAAGTATCATTATCGCCATAAGTAAACAGGATGGCATTAGGCGCACATGAGTTCAAATAATTGATGGCCATATCCCGTGGTGTGGTTTTGGTGGAGCGATCGTGGTCATCCCACTCCTGGCTAGCCATTAAAATTGGGGCTGCGAGCAAACAAATAACAGTAGCTAAAATAGCGCCTGTTTTAGGATTAATCTTTTTATTGAATAAGTCCGCTAATCCAATAACTCCTAAACCTATCCATATGGCATAGGCATAAAAGGAGCCTGCATAAGCATAATCACGCTCACGTGGCTGTAACGGGTCCTGGTTAAGGTAAAGTACAATTGCCAAACCGGTAAAGAAGAAAAGAATAGCTACCACGCTGGCATCTCTTTGGTTGCGACGGAAATGGTATATTAATCCTAGAATACCAATGAAAAACGGCAGCGCATACATACGATTGTATGATTTGCTGTGCGTTACTGCATAAGGCAGTTTCTGATTGAATTTATAACCGCTTATCCAGTTACCGTCAGTACCGTTGCTGTTGTTTTGCCCGTCCATCTCGTTAGTCCGTCCAACAAAGTTCCACAAGAAGTAACGGGTATACATCTGGTTAATCTGCCAGCCTACAAAGAAAAATATATTGTCTTTAAAATTTGGAGCCTGATCTTGTGGTATGCCCAGCCATTGCCGATAGAAGTTGACATCGTCCGGTTGCTGGCTGAAAATACGTGGAAAAATAGTATTGTGGTCATAAACCGGAGTAGTCTTTTTACCAGCTATCTCATATTTAGTTTTTCCTCGACGGTATAAGGTCTGGCCTTCTGATTGGTCAGTTTGCTTTGCATCAAAATACTGGCCGTATAATAATGGAGTTTCGCCATACTGGTCACGGTTAAGATAGCTATTCAGCGCAAAGGCGTCTTCCGGATCGCTATTGTTTAAGTTGGTTCCGGCTTTAGCACGGATAATAATCATTACAAATGAACTGTAGCCTAAAAGGATAAACAGTGTACTTACCAGTACTATATTTAGCGTTGCGCGATGATTCCTTACCTTTAGGCCTCTTTCTAAAACCAGTAAAAGCAATGCTATGGCTATAAAGCCAATTATACCTGCACTAATTGTAAAGACAAGTACCAAACAAACAGCAGCAGCTATAATGACCGGATTAGAAGGTTTTACGGTATAGTAAATGCCTAATACAATAGCAGCAATCAGCAGTAGGTAAAATACAACAGCGCCGCTGCCAAACCCAAAGCCTAAGCTATTTACAAATAAAAGATCTGCATAGGCTGCACCTTTTACGGTATATTGTATAATTCCCCAAAGTACCAGTCCGAGTACAACGATACTTAAAATAAAGGCCCAGATAGCTCCCCCCGCTGTAACTGTTTTTGCTCTTCTAAAATAAATTACGAGGGCTATGGCCGGTATTACCAGCAGGTTGAGCAGGTGAATACCGATGGAAAGTCCCATTACATAAGCAATAAAAACGATCCAGCGGTCGGCGAAGGGTTCATCTGCATGAGCATCCCATTTTAATATCGCCCAGAATACAATAGCCGTACATAGAGAAGATTGCGCATAAACTTCTGATTCAACAGCTGAGAACCAGAAGGTATCAGACCATGTATATGCAAGCGCTCCAACTAAACCGGCTCCGATGATCAGGATAGTATTAGTAAGGCTTGTTTCTTCATTTCTTTTGATTAATATCTTTTTAGCAAGGGCAGTAATGCTCCAGAATAAGAACATAATAGTTGCACCGCTGGCAAGAGCAGAGGCCACGTTGGTCCAATAAGCTACTTTATGTATATCTCCGAAGGATAGCAGCGAAACAACCTTACCGATCATGGTAAATAAGGGAGCTCCAGGCTGGTGAGCCACTTGCAGGCGGTAAATACAGGCAATAAACTCGCCACAATCCCAAAAGCTTGCAGAAGGTTCTAATGTAAGGATATAGGTCATGGTGGCAATTACAAAGGCCACCCATCCAAACAAATTGTTTACTTTGTTATAATTCATGTGAAAGTATTACTACAATATACGCTATTTTGATATTAGCCGACGAAATTAACAAAAACTATATGATGTTTGTATGAAGTAACAATTCTTTAACAAAAAATCCCACAGCCATAGGCACTTATAAAATACTTGATAATTTTTTTCAAAATCCTTTTTGACATTAAAAAAATCGTCTTACATTTGCATTCCGTTTCGGAAAGCTTGCTTTTAACGGAAATTGCCCGATAGTATAAAGGTAGTACGACAGATTTTGGTTCTGTTTGTCTAGGTTCGAATCCTGGTCGGGCAACAAAAGAGACTTCGGATTTTGGATTTTCAAATTAATATTGAAAAGCTGAAGTCCGAATTGTTTTTTTAGGCTTACACAGACGAAACATGGATTTTTAAGGCCGGATAACGGAATTGAAATCCTTAACCCGAAATAGAGTAAAATGCCATCGCAGTTTAACCCGGTTAAATTATTCTCAGGCTCAGGCACTACAAGGCTCGCTGAAAAGATAGCTAAAGCCTATGGCCGGGAATTAGGAGATATGGTGATATCCCGTTTTAGTGACGGAGAGTTTCAGCCTCATTTTAATGAATCGGTTCGCGGCTGCGATGTTTTCCTGATCCAGTCAACCAATCAGCCTTTTGATAATCTGATGGAGTTATTGATGATGATTGATGCTGCACGCCGTGCATCAGCACATTATGTAACAGCAGTAATTCCATACTTTGGCCTGGCCCGTCAGGACCGCAAGGATAAGCCAAGGGTAGCCATAGGTTCTAAATTGGTGGCTAATTTATTAGTTGCCGCAGGCATTAACAGGATTATGACCATGGACCTGCATGCCGCACAGATACAAGGCTTTTTCGATATTCCGGTAGATCATTTGGATGCATCGGTGATATTTGTACCTTATATTAAAAGCCTTGGCCTGGAAAAGCTTACCATTGCTTCGCCAGATATGGGCGGATCATACAGAGCCCGTACTTTTGCCAAGTATTTTAACGCAGAAGTGGTGATCTGTGATAAGCGCCGTAAACGCGCCAATGAAATTGAGTCGATGACCATTATTGGTGATGTTACCGGTCAGGACATTGTTTTGATAGATGACATTTGTGATACTGCTGGTACTTTATCAAAAGCAGCAGCATTGATCATGGAGCGTGGAGCAAACAGCGTAAGAGCAGTTTGTACGCATCCGGTGTTATCAGGTAATGCTTATGAAACGATTGAAAAATCAGCTTTAACGGAGCTTATCGTTACTGATACTATTCCGCTGAAGCACAAAAGCAACAAGATAAACGTACTGTCAACAGCTGATCTTTTTGCCAAGGCCATTGCAAATGTAAATGAACATGGTTCGATCAGTCAGTTGTTTAAGGTGGATTGACCAGCCCCACCTAAATCCTCTCCGCCAGTTGGCGGAAGGACTTAAAAAGTTGGTGTAGAATCTCTCTAAGGCAAAGTGAGAGGTATAAAGAATTGAATAAATTAAATAATGCCCTAAAGCCCCTCTCCCCCGGAGAGGGGTTGGGGTGAGGCTTAAATTAAAATTAAAAAATGAAATCAATTGCTATTAGCGGTTCTCTAAGAGAGAACGTAGGGAAACGTGATGCTAAGGAACTGCGTTACCAGAGCCTGGTACCTGCAGTACTTTACGGAGGGGCTACTCAAACCCACTTCTCAGTATCCGCAGCTGATTTGAAACCGGTGATTTATACTCCCGTTGTTCATTTCATCGACTTAGACATTGCCGGCACAAAAGCACAGGCTATTATTAAAGACATTCAGTTTCATCCGTTAACCGAAGAAATCCTTCACGTAGATTTTCTTCAGTTAAACGAGCAGAAACCCGTTACTATTGAAATTCCGATCCGTTTAACCGGAACTTCTCCAGGTGTTAAAATGGGTGGTAAACTGGTGCAAAAATTAAGAAAACTGCGCGTTAAAGCTTTACCTAAAGATCACGTTGATAATATCGATGTAAGTATCGAAGGTCTTGAAGTTGGTAAATCAGTTCGTGTTCGCGATATCCAGGTTCCTAACCTTACCATCACTAACGCTGCTGAAGACACCATCGTTTCAGTAACTACTTCTCGTGCATTGCGTCAGGCAGAGCAGGATGCTAAAAAATAATTAGTGATTACACTGATTTAAGGTGTGATTACACCAATCAAAACGGCGACTGAAATTTCAGCCGCCGTTTTGTTATAATTGAATTTTAATATCAGCAAATCTAAGTTCATCGCCAGCCGGCGGAGGTTAGGGGTTATGAAATATTTAATCGTAGGTTTAGGAAATATCGGTCCGGAGTATGCGGATACCAGGCATAATATAGGCTTTATGATCCTGGATGAAATGGCAAAGCAGGAAGGGCTCAAGTTTTATAACATGCGCCTGGCTTATTATACCGAGCTTCCTTACAAAGGCCGTCAGCTATACCTTATTAAGCCTACCACCTACATGAACCTTAGTGGCAAGGCCTTAAACTACTGGATGAAGGAACTGAAAATACCAGTAGAAAATGTGCTTGTGCTGGTTGATGACTTGGCTCTTCCGCTCGGAACACTTCGCCTTAAACCTAAAGGCAGCGCCGCCGGCCATAATGGTTTAAAGAATATTGAACAAACCCTTGGCCATAATAATTATGCCAGGCTCCGCTTCGGAATAGGAGATAACTATCCCAAAGGCAAGCAGGTAGATTATGTTTTAAGCGGTTTTGACGAAGATGAACAACCCGAATTGCCAGCACTGATAGACCGCTCCATAGAAATGATCAAAAGTTTTGTTACCGCTGGGGCTGAATTAACCATGACCCGTTTTAATAAATAAGCAGCCTAAACTGACTATTTAGTTAATTAATGTTAAATAATTGGGGGTTTAAAGTATTGCCTTTAACTTGCATCCATACTTAGACCACATTAAAAAAAAAATTTACCTAATGCCATATGGCAACCAATATTCTTGCTGTAACAATTGCTGTTTATTCCCTTAGTTAGTTTAGCCAAACGCTTTTATTGTCCTGTAACATTTTTGTTATCGGTTCAAATAATGTAATGTTTCATTTATTGAAACGTCTTTAGCATAACCTTAACACTAAACCCTTACATGAAAAACTACCTTCTTATCATTACCATTTGTTTCTTGTCAATAGTTGCACGAGCACAAAGCGCTAACCACATTAGCATAAAAGGTAGTGTGATTGATTCTGTTACCAATAAGCCGGTAGGTTATGTAACAGTGGCTGTAACGGATGCACAGTCAAATCAGCCAGTCAAAAGTGGTCTTACCAAAGACGATGGTTCTTTTGATATCACCAATCTGAACAGCAAAGCGTATAAAGTTTCTTTGATTTTTGTAGGTTACCAAACCAAGATCATGACCATATCCGGTAGTGAAAGCAAAAACTTTGGTAAAATACTCTTATCTCCTTCTTCCCGTCAGCTTAAAGAAGTGGCAGTAACTGCTGCAAAGCCTGTAGTAAAGCAGGAGGTGGATCGCATAAGCTATGATATACAGGCTGATCCGGAAAGTAAAGCTTTGACGGCTCTTGAAATGATGAGGAAGGTACCTATGTTGTCAGTGGATGCCAACGATAATATAAAGCTTAAGGGGAGTGGCAATTATAAAATTCTGATCAATGGCAAGGAGTCAGCTTTGATGGCTAAAAATCCATCAGACGTTTTGAAATCAATGCCGGCTTCCAACATTGAAAAAATAGAAGTGATCACCACACCTCCCGCTAAATATGATGCGGAGGGGCTGGCGGGTATCATCAATATCATCACTAAAAAGAATGCCGATCAGGGTTATAATGGCAATGTTACTTTAAGGTATAATAGCATTTTCGGTCCTGGAGTTAATTTTAACGGTACGGTAAAACAGGGTAAGTTTGGAGCTTCGGGGTATATGGGTACAGGATATCATCCTGATTTTACCTCACTTTTTAGCAATAGTCAAAAATATTTTGGTACGGGCAGTGATCTTGAACAATCCGGTACTAATAAGAACCACGGGCATTATGCTTATGTCAATACTGAATTGAGCTATGAAGTTGATAGTCTTAACCTGCTAACAGGTTCATTCAACCTTTTCAGAGGAAAATTTTACAGTAATAGCGATCAGTTGACAGACCAGTTTAATAGTGCCAGTGGTATTGATGAGCAATATAGCCTTGATAACAGTTCTGCAAGTTTGTGGAAAGGTATGGATATAGGCATTAATTTTCAACATGGCTTTAAGCGCAATAAGGATCAGATGCTTACCTTATCTTATAAGTATTCTTATTCTCCTTCAGTTCAGAATACCGATGCCATTATTGCAGATACCATTAAATATCCTTTTCCGAGTTATCAGCAATATAATTCATCCGGCAGTAAGGAACATACTATACAACTTGATTATACTCACCCTCTAAAAAAGGTAACTATTGAGGCTGGCGGCAAAGCCATCTTGAGGGATAATTACAGTAATTTTACCAATAGCCTTCTTAACAGTTCAACCGGACAATATGATCTTGATCCTGCTCAAACTAATGATTTTAATTATCAGCAAAATATATACAGTGCATATAACTCTTACCAGGTTAAATTGAATAAGTGGACAGGTAAAGCAGGTTTAAGACTGGAGCACACTACTGTAAATGCTGATTTTACCTCATCAGGCGGAACGCTGGATGATAACTATAATAACTTTATTCCTTCTGTTTCTGTAATGCGCAATCTGAAGAACAGCAGCTTAACTCTCGGTTTCACACAGCGCATTCAACGTCCGGGTATCTGGCAACTTAATCCTTTTGTTGACAAATCCAACCCAAAGTTTATTAATACTGGTAATCCTAACCTTAAACCAGAGTTGGACAATACTTTTGAACTTAATTTTAGTAGTTTCTCCAAAGTTTCTACTACTATAGGATTAAGTTATGCTTTTTCCAATAACTCTATCCAGAATGTAACCCACTTGAGCGTTGATAGCACCAACTTTAAGGCCCACATCAAGACCCAGCCTGATACCATTACTACTACTACATATCAAAATCTGGGCAGTAACCGTACATTAGGTTTAAACGTAAATTTTAACCTTAACCCAAGTAAAAAAGTAAGTATAAGTTTAAATGCCCAGGTTCAGCATGTTTGGCTGCGGGGCACTTACAATGGTCAGTTTTATACCAATCAGGGTTATACCGGCAATGCCTTTGCTAATATGGGATACAAATTTGCCAAGGGCTACCGCTTTGGTATTGATGCCGGTTATTTTAGCGGTAACGTAAATTTACAGGGCAGCACAGGCTATTTTCTTTATAATAGTTATGTGCTAACTAAGGATTTCTTTAAAGAAAAAGCCTCCATTTCCTTTGTTGCAAATTGCTTTGAGAAAAAGTACTGGGCCACTCGCTCAACCACCCGCACCAACGACTTTTATCAGAGTTCAATCACTCAGGATCCATACCGCACCTTCGCTATCCGTTTCAACTACAAATTTGGTAAGTTGAACAGTGATATCAAACGTAATCAACACGGTATTAATAATGATGACACCAAAGGTGGGGGAAAGAGCGGGGCCAATCAGTAAAAACGTACTTTCAGGTATGTTTTAGCAATATTATTAGTTATCCTATGTTTTTCAACCTGGCTTGCATAACAATACTAAACCTTATGAATAAATTTCTTCTGCTGCTACTATGCTGTTTCTTTTTCAAATTAGCTACAGGACAAAATGCGGCACATCTTAATGTAAAAGGATCAGTTATTGATTCTGCCACTAACAACCCCGTTGCTTTTGCTACCGTTGCTATAACAGATGCTGGTACCAATCAACCCGTTAAGAGTACGCTTACCAAAGATAACGGGAGCTTCCAAATAATTAATTTGCCTGTTAAAGCTTATAAGGCCACTATCATTTTTGTTGGCTATAGATCCAAAACAATAGCAATAAGGACTAACAGTGACGGCAACCTTGGAAGGATATTACTTACATCATCATCTAAACAGTTAAAGGAGGTGGCAGTATCTGCTGCACGTCCATTAATTAAGCAGGAGATCGACCGAATTGCTTACGATATTCAGGCCGACCCTGAAAATAAGGTGCTGAATGTGCTGGACATGATGCGTAAAGTTCCGCTGTTATCGCTTGATGCAGATGATAATATTAAGCTGAATGGCGGATCTGATTATAAGATATTTATTAATGGAAAGCCATCGAGCATGCTGGCAAGAAATCCTTCGGACGTGCTGAAATCAATGCCGGCTTCGAGCATACAAAAGATAGAGGTGATCACCAATCCGCCCGCTAAGTACGATGCGGAAGGGTTGGCAGGTATTATCAATATCATCACCAACAAAAAGGTAGATAACGGCTACAACGGCAGTATTAACATCAACGACCGCTTTCCAATTGGCGGACCTGGAGCTGGTGGCTCTTTGACCGTAAAAGAAAACAAACTGGGTTTCTCCAGTTATTTTGGAACTAATAAATTTAGTCAGCCGGTTACACATGGATCAAGTTCACGTATCACAACAGGAGATGATCCAACCGACCTGGAACAGACCACTTCAAGAAAATCAGGTAGTCAATATAGCTACGTAGGTGGTGAGCTTAGTTATGAGATAGATACGCTTAACCTCATTACAGGAGAGTTTAGTTTTAATGGAGGACATTCCAATTCCAACAGCGATCAATTTTCCAACCTCATAGCCAAAATACCCCAGATTTATAATTTAAGTTCCGCTAATAAATACGCTAATCATGGCTACGATCTCGGCCTTAATTATCAGTTAGGTTTTAAGCGCAATAAAGAGCAGTTGCTCACCTTTTCTTATAAGTATAGTGTTTGGAACAGCTCTCAGCTTAACGACATAGATATTTATAACCGGACAAACTTTCATACACCCAATTATCAGCAAAACAATAAGGATCAGTCGGGTGAGCAAACTGTACAGGTTGATTATGTGCACCCAACAAAAAAAGTGAATATCGAAGGTGGTGTAAAAGCTATTATCAGAAATAATAACAGTAACTATCAGCATCTTACTCAGGATTCAATAACAGCTGAGTATAATCCAGACCCTACACAGTCCAATGTTTACCATAATTATCAATACATAATCGGAGCGTACAACTCCTATACTTATAATCTCAAAACCTGGTCCTTTAAAGGAGGGGCAAGGTTGGAGGAAACCATTATAGATGCTGATTTTATATCGAGTAACTCCCAAGTTAAGCCCCATTATTTTAACCTCATCCCCAATATTGCCATTGGCAAAAAGTTTAAGGACATGAGCAGCCTTAACTTTGGGTATACACAGCGGATCTCCAGACCCAGCATCTGGAACCTTAATCCTTTTATCGACAAATCAAACCCAAATTTTTGGTCGACGGGTAATCCTGGTTTGCAGCCTGTGGTTACCAATAATTTTCAATTGAACTATAGCAAGTTTAAAAAAGGCTCTGTTAACATTGGCATTAATTACAATTTTGCAAATAATACCATCCAGCAGCTCTCCACTTATGATAGTACCACCAAAGTTACCCTAACTAATTATGGAAACGTTGGACACACGCACTCACTTGGCAGCAATTTTAACATCAATTACCCAATTGTTAAGAATCTGAACTTCAGCCTGAATGGTAACCTGAATTATTTATGGCTACAGGGCATGGTGAATGGCAAAGAAACCAGTAATAAAGGTACACAAGGCTATTTCTCTACCTTCATGAGCTATAAATTCAATAATGGCCTGCGCTTAAATGCCAATTTTAATTTTAGTTCACCTTACCTTACGTTACAGGGCTCTTCAAGCTCCTATATCTACTCGTCTGTAAGCGCTAATAAGGAAATTATAAAAGACAAACTTACCGTTGCTGTATTTTGTGGAAATCCTTTCAATAAGTACCGGAATTATACCAGCAAAACTGTGGGAAGTAATTTTGTGCAGGAGAGCTTTAGTCAGAATTATTATCGTGCGTTTGCGGCCAGTATTAACTACCGCTTTGGTAAGCTGAAGAGTGATATCAAGAAAAATAAGCGCAGCATAAATAATGATGACAAAACCAGTTCGGGCAGCAGCTCAAATTAATACTTTTGTTGTTATGAAAGTTTACGGAATTACTAATTGCAATACAGTTAAAAAAGCCCTCGACTGGCTGAAAGCCAACCATGTGGATTACGAGTTTCACGACTTTAAGAAAAAAGGAGTATCGGAAGAAAAACTACAGGAGTGGGACCAAAAAGCAGGATACGAGAAATTTTTGAATAAGCAGGGCCTTACCTGGAAACAATTGCCGGCAGAGGTAAAGGAAAGCATAAAAACCAAGGCAGATGCCATTAGCCTGTTACAGGAGAAAACAAGCATGATCAAAAGGCCGGTGATTGAAGATAGCAATTTTTTATACTTTGGCTTTGATGAAGATGTTTATAAAAAGCATTTTCAACAATAAGTATTAAAGCAGGTAACAATGCTTTTACGCAAGTACTTTTTATTTTAACGTATAATTGCTATTTAAACAC
>Ga0209796_10000938_pt1 | contig 14086 bp, 17 predicted proteins | sample AgamicOrSfrz_FD_187167 | JGI IMG/M metagenome (GOLD analysis project Ga0209796, IMG submission 187167) | Agave microbial communities from Guanajuato, Mexico - Or.Sf.rz (SPAdes) (version 2) | ecosystem: Host-associated > Plants > Phyllosphere > Phylloplane/Leaf | place: Guanajuato, Mexico...
GCTGCTCTTTAAAGAGGCAGAAAGATAAGTACAATTTCCAAGATCATTTATAAGATGATATAAACAAGTTTCATCTTTATTGCAAAATCATAATCCTTTGAAGTTCAACACCGTCGCATGTTTTGCTTTCCACTCTGTATATTCCTTTAGCCTGTTTTTTGTCATATAGGAAAATTCAATTCCATGTAGAGCTTAGTTGCTTTCGGCACATTTTTATTGATAACGAGCATTTGTGGAGAAAGACGGTTTTGCGGTGGATTGCCCAGAGTAATAACAGCAATTTGGTTGTCTATTTTATAAGATAGATGAGACATAGCATTAGTCTCCTTTCTCAGAATAAAAGTAGGACGGATCAATGTGGCCACGAAGACGTTTTCCAAGCAAAGTGGAAAACTTTAATGCACTTCCCAGAGGGCGATGATGAATCGCAATATGAGCAAGGGCACCGTTTTCGTTACGCGTAAGGATAGTGACACCCTTTAGCTGAACTCCACTAAAAGTCTGTGCTTCCCATTCTATATATTCTTGCAAACCGGCAGTTGTACTCCTTGTAAACGTCAAGATTTCATAAATTTTACTGGCTTCTTTCATCACCTTCTGCACATTATCTCGGCCCGTAATAGGGGAATTCAATATAACAGCTTCAAGCACCACATTTTCAGCAAATGTCTCCGCAAATGCGTCTTGAGACTTTTCATCGAATACGTTTTCCCAGTCGTTTTTTGTCGATTTATTCATAATAATCACTCCCACTCAATCAATTTAAGATATTGGTTTAAATATTGTGTAACTGCTTCCGATTGTTCAACATGCGACCAATGACCGCCCCTGTGTATGTCTTGCTTTATAACACGTCTAAAACGAGATGTTATGCCTGCAACCATCTCGTTGGTTACAAACGGGTCATCCATACCCCGCATTATCAGAACGGGACGAGTAAATTGACTCGGTGAATCGCCACCAGGATAGCCTTCGTTCCACATGTCAACAAGTGATACGACAACGTCCGGTCTCACATCTACATTCAATTCACAAAGTCGGTCTAAACTCTCTTCTGTAAGCCGGCGTGAAAATTGCTTGCGTAGTACTTTCTCAATCTCTGGGTGCTCACCAAGTTGCTTTAACGGTGCGACCATTTCGGCTGACGCTTTTACCCCTTCGAGAGGGACAGGTGCGAGTAACACCAGTCCTCGCGCAAGTCCAAGCTGCATACGGGTGACCAACTCTGCGATTCGCGTTCCCATACTTTGCCCTACAATCACCAAGGGTTTTCCAATTTGTTCGATGACTGAACCAACATCTCTCGCATAGCGAGCAAGCGAAATTTCTCCCTCGATAGCCGTTAAAGCTCCCATTCCCGGCAAATCAAGATATACTTTTTGCAAGTCCTTTTCAGTAATAGAGGCAATAACATCGTCCCATACCTTGCCAGTATCCATAAAGCCATGTTCAAAAATAATGGCCCGAGATCCTTTGCTAGATGTCATAAAAGGAATGTGTGCACTCATTTTCTTTCCTCATTTGTGAGCATAATATGCACTAGTTGGCTGAGACAATATGCATTTTAAAAACTAAAGAAGATTCCTTTTAATTAAGCTTTTGCGGCTTTTGCGGCTCCCCAAAGCGCGCCAGGGTTTACTCGAGTTGGATAAAGATTAAGCATGGCATTGTATAAATCTAAAACGGTGACCGTTTCTTTATCTAAACGAATAAAGTCTAACAAGTACTGTTTAGTTTCGTCCAAAACTTTCGGGTTATTATCATTTTCAGGGATTTTGTGACCCGTAATGACAAATTTGGGATGTAGTTCTTTCAAGTGATCGATCGCTTGGATCCATTCAAGTCGAGAACTCTCTGTTGTTTCAGCTAGATGTAGGTGAATTCCGTTGTAAACAGCATCACCAGCCACTAGAAGACCAATATCTGGAGCCCATAAAGATGTTGTACCTACTGTATCAGTAAATCCATCTTCAATAATTTCAAAGATATATCCTTCAAATTTAAAAGAATTTGAATCGATTACTTCAGGAAAGATTTGGGGTTGAGGAATTTGATTAGGGAATAACCTATCCCAAAAACTTTCAATGTGTTTTGGACTTCCTTGTTTATAACTTTGTCTAACAGATTCTTTTGTAGCTAGTGCTTTAACATTCGGAAATGCCTCTTTTATTTGTTTGATTCCAAAGAAATGATCTCCATGACCATGTGTGATATAGATGTATTTTAAGTTACGATCAAAAGATTTTATCCAATTAATCAATTTTTGGTTTTGTTCAATAGTAGTAAAAGTATCTACTAAAACTGCATCTTTTTCTCCGTAAATCAAAGTAGCTGTATTGGAAACCCATTGAAGTTCTTCTTTTCCTTTTGGAAGGTCTCTTGTGAGACCTTCACGTTTTACGCATAATTCAGCAAATTGTAGGTTTGACATTTCAACCATCCTTAAATTGTATTTTTTACTATTATGAATCTTTTTCCATAGATAAACTTGCACCCTTTAATAGATGACCAGAACTCCAAATAATCCATAAGCCCAATACAGTAACGCAAGCACAGAGTATTATCAATGCCGGAATAAGTCCTAAAATAAGCGTCAATAAACCAACAGCTAGTGTAGGTATCGACATTCCTAAATAGGCCATCACGTAAAAAGTTGAAATTACCCGTGCATTATCGGAGGCTTTACCCATATCTCCTGATAACCCCATACAAGACTGGAACACCCATCCGTTTCCAATAGATAGTAGCAGTATACTAAACCATAAAAGCCCCATGGTTTCCTGGGCACCTGCTGTAAGCATGCACCAGAATCCAATGAATAATAAAATTAATCCTATCTGTATGCGTCGAATGTGATCTATTGAGAAAGGAATAAATTGTGCAAATGCTCCTCCTCCTAAGAATATTAATAATAGTAACCCAGACCATGCATGATTTGATAAATGCATAACGTCTTTCACAAAAGTAGGCAGCGTGGCAATAAGCATTCCGCCGATAGAAAATAATAAAAAAACCGACGGCCCAACAGCCTTCCAGAATAACTGCTTATCCTCCTGAGGGATTCCTAATTGAATACGAAATTGTATTTGTTTTGTATGGGAATCCTTAACATAAACAAGCGTAAAAAGCATTAAAATGGCGATTATTGCTGCAACTGATAGAAGCAAAAATGACAATTGCTCCGGATTCCATTTACTATACTGCAGAATTATACTACTAATAGCAGGACCGAGCCCAAATCCAATCAGCGTCATCATGCCGGATAGCTTCAGCACTAGCTTCATACGAGCTCTCGAGCTAACGTGTAATAAAAGCGCGTTTCCTGTCCCCATAAAAAGACCGACAGAAATACCAACGATTGCTCGGGCCACATAAAGTACCCATAAATTTGGCGTGAAAATAAACAATCCCGCGGATACAATTGTTAAGAGTAGCGCTACAACCACAACCCACTTATATCCGAAATAATCCCCAATAGATCCTGAAATCAATAACGTCGGTAACAAAAAAACGACGTAAGTCACAAATAAACCTGTACTAGTAAAGCTATTTGCATGAAATAACTCTTGGTAAAGTGGAAAGAATGGTACAGCTAAATTTGTACTTATAGCGATAACCGCAATTGCAAATAATACACGTTTCATCCATTTAGACTCCTTATAAAAAATTTAACTTGAACTGCACAAAAACAACATTTTTAGATAATCTATGCATCAATATTTCTGTAATTCCATAAATATTGAAATATTGGTTTAAATAAAATCTGAAGATAATAAAAACAGAAACTTTCTTCAGTATTCTTCACAAGAACCCTCTTATTTTGTTACTCAATAATATATAGGTTGGTTCATTGTCTAATTAAAGCCGATTATTATTAAACTAATTGATTAAATAATGCTTCAATTTATTTGATAATTTTTAGGAAGTTAATATTCCATATAAATAACGAGGTTGAATGAAGTCCTTTTACTTCTCAAACATTCATTAGTTCTTTCAAGCTTGCAGGATTCTTTCGATAACATGATTTATATACTTTTTTCGTTTATTTATTCGGTATTTATATAAATACCGAAATATAAAATATAAAGACCTCCCTACTTTATTCCTAAAGTAAAGTGGGAGCATATTGCTCAAGGACTTGGCGTTGTAAACTATAGTATCGGAAAGTTCCCTCTTTGCGAACAGAAAGCAGTCCACAATCCACCAATGGTTTTAAATGATGTGTCAAAGTAGATCCGGCTGTGATGTTTAATTGATTACTCATTTCCAAGCAAGCCAGTTCTGGTTGTTTGGCGAGCATTTTCACAATTTTTAAACGTGTGGTTTCACCAAGTGCCTTGTAGATTTTAACTGCAGAATCATCAGTCATCTTGAAAATTTCCTTTCGAAAGTTATCTATATTTCAGTACTTCTAGAAATACCTTATTTTATTTCTATCCTCTTGTCAAGGTATAGCCAATCGTCACAAAAATATTAAGTACATTCTCCCTCAACAGCCTCCGTCTGAACCAATAACTAAAGGTGGATCTGTGGGTTTATGTCTATTAAGAGTAAATAGTCGATTATAAAGTTCTGTGTAATATTTAAATCTTTTAAAGTGAAAATAGCACAATAAATTTATTCTATAAAAAGAGCTGACATTCAGCTCTTTTTACCATACACTCACTCGTATTTCTTTAAAACAATAGCTGCATTATGACCTCCAAACCCAAATGAATTAGATAAACCAGTATTCATTTTTACTTGGCGAGCAATAGCTGGTACATAATCTAAATCGCATAATGGATCGGGATTTTCTAAGTTAATTGTTGGAGGAACGATGCCTTCTTTAAGGCTCATCGCTAAAGCAATTGCTTCAACTCCACCAGCTGCTCCTAGCATGTGACCAACCATCGATTTATTAGCTGTTATTGGAATCTGATACGCTTGTTTTCCAAACAGTTCCTTAATAGCCTTGGTTTCAGAGATGTCACCTACCTTTGTACTTGTTGCATGGGCACTAATAACATCAATATCTTCAAGGGATATGTCTGCATTTTTTAAAGCTGCTTTCATTGCAAGGTAAGCACCTTTGCCCTCTGGATGTGTAGCAACCATATGATGTGCGTCTGAACTGGCACCGTATCCAATGACTTCTGCATGAATGTTTGCTCCTCGACGTAAAGCATGAGATAGAGACTCTAAGATTAGTATTCCAGCTCCTTCTGACATGACAAATCCATCACGATCTTCATCAAAAGGACGGCTAGCTTGAGTAGGGTCGTCATTTCTTGTTGATAATGCGGTGGCATTTCCAAAACTGGCTACTGATAAGTCTGTTATAGCAGCCTCTGTTCCACCCGCAAACACAGCATCCACTTCTCCAGAACGAATGAGTCTAAAGGCTTCGCCAATGGCAGTATTTCCAATGGCACAGGCAGAAACAGGTGACATAGAAGGGCCCATTGCATTCCACTTGATGCTAATTTGTGCTGCAGCAGCATTAGAAATCATCCCTGGCACGAGAGTTGGGCTGACTCTCCTTGGCCCTTTCTGTCTAAGTGCATCAATATTCTCAATTAAGGTTTCAAGGCCGCCTATACCTGCACCTACGTATACGCCTAACCTTTCTGGATCTATGTGGTTCAGATCTAACTTAGAATCTTCCCAGGCTTGTTCAGCTGCAGCTAAAGCAAACTGGGAAAAGCGATCTAAACGCCTTGCTTCCTTCTTTCCTAAAACTTTTTCCGCATCAAAATCCCGAACGATTCCTGCAATTTTTGCCTTATGGTCAGTAATATCAAATGTATCTATAGAGGAGATACCGGACTCTCCTTTAATTAGGTTGTTCCAAAATGTTCCGATGTTATTTCCTATAGGAGAGACTACTCCCATACCTGTAATCACAACTCTTTCCACTTTTCATCACTCCAAATCAATAATATACTTATATTTTACAGTCCTTTTATCCTATTACAAGGGATTGTTTATCCTGGTATAGCTAATACTAGGGTAAATTGGTATGATGAGGAGTTTTGAAAATGAACGATAAAACCAGGCTTGAAGCCTTGTCTACATTCCTAAAGGCTAAGCGTGCTCAAATTAAACCAGAGTCTATTGGGTTACCGGCTGGAACCCGAAGAAGGACACCAGGATTGCGACGAGAAGAGGTTGCACAATTAGCAGGGGTAAGTACCACCTGGTACACATGGTTAGAGCAAGGAAGAGATATAAAAGTTTCTTCTATTGTACTTGACTGTATTTCCGCAGCTCTACAACTAAATAGCGATGAAAGAGATTATTTATATGATCTAGCATTAGAAGTAAAGTCAGAAATTATTCATTCCAAAAAAGATTATTCAGAGCTTAGCCCTTCTTTAAAGCGAATACTGGCTGAATTAACCTATTGTCCGACTATCGTTACAGACCGCCATTGTCATATTGTAGGCTGGAACCCTGCAGCAGCTCATGTTTTTCTAGATTTTGAACAAATCCCAAATGAACAAAGAAATCTAATTCAATTAGTGTTTTCTCGAAAAGAATTGAAAGCATTAGCTGTCAATTGGGAGCATTTTGCGAAAGGTTTTCTTGCTATTTTCCGTACCTATTATGGACATTATTTAGGTGATGAATGGTACAACCAGTTTATTAGTCAGATGAGTCATTTACATCCAGAATTCCAAACCCTATGGAATGAAAGCCAAGTGAGTAAAGCTCCCGAAATGGTTATTGAATTTAGACATGCAAAGGCAGGGAAAATGTTATTTAATTTAACTTCCCTCCAAGTTCAAGGAGATATGGATTTGCGGTGTAGCATCTACACACCAGTAGAGGAAACTGATACGGAAAATAAGTTAAAACGCTTAATGAAAAGAGTTTCTATGGAGAAATTATAAAGAAATTTCATTAGTATAATTTTTTTATAAAGCTCTTATATTATTCCAATTGTTTAGGTGGAGGGAGCCTTATTTTAGGATCAATCCACCACCTAAAACTTAAATACTTACAAAATTACCTTTTTGTCTATTTGATACTAATATTTTTTAAAACGTTCATTCTTAAATGATTAAATTTTTTAAAACGACTTTGTTGATGTATCAAACACTTAGTATTGGATAGATTTGATCTCTTAAATTGAAATTGTAGCTTTCATCTACAATACCTACGACTTTATCGTTGTCATAAAGTTCCATCATAAAACCAGCCATTTGCTTAGCTGTGTGATACATAGGGACATTTGCTTCATAATCAAATTCTTTCATATCTCTTGCAGATTTCGCGAATTCTGTTTCCGTCATTGCTGGTGCTAAAATCTTCACCTTCATTTTCGCACCTTTCTGTTCGAGTTCTTTTGCAAGCCCTTCTGTGAATGCACTAACAAAATATTTAGATGCAGAATAAGTAATCCTACCAACAGAAATTGCATATCCGAGTGCGGAAGATACGTTAATTAATTGAGTTCCCTCTACATGAGAATAATCTCGCACAAATAGTGTAGAAAGGATTGCCAATGACTCTATATTAAGACGTAACATGGATTCTACTTTTTCTAAATTCTGATCTGTCACAGAAGAAGATTGACCAAGACCGGCATTATTAATCCACGTCTCAATTTGATACTGTTTTAAACTGTTATACAGAGTGTAAGCCTGATCTGTTACCGATAGATCACTTGTATGAATAACAACATCTAAATCAGGATTTATATTATGAATGATTGATTTAAGCCCTTCTAATTTATCTAATCTTCTAGCTACAATAATTAAGTTTTTGCCACGAGCAGCAAATTCTAATGCTGTTTCATATCCTATACCTGAACTTGCTCCTGTAATAACTGTGTACTTCATATTCTTTCTCTCCTTAAAAATATATTTAGATTGGTGTTAATTCATTTATTTAAACAACAAGATATAATTCATCCCAGTGCTGACAAATTCATATCAATAATGGTTTCTAATTCTTTTTTATCATTTGTTGTTTTTGCTAATACTCGTATTCCTACAAGGGAATTATGAATAAATTTAGAGAGCCCTTTGATATCATAGTGCTCAGGAATCTCTCCTTGTTCTTGACCATGTTTCAGTAGATCAAATAATAAGGTTTCGGTCTTTATAAACGTCTCTGTAATTTTTTCAGCTACTTCTTGATCAAGTAACGATAATTCAACTGCTGTGTTTACTGTTAAACACCCTTTTAGGTGTTTATCGGTTGGATGAATAACTATTTCAAATACTTTTCGTATTGCCTGCTTAACCGTTAATTCTGATGTTATGTTACTTTTAAATCTTACATCCATTTCTTCTACATAGTGACTTAGAGCTCGAATAAATAAAGTATGTTTATCACCGAATGTATCATAGATACTTCTACGATGAACGCCCATATAGTTCACCAAATCTTGCATGGATGTTTTTTCATACCCCTGTCGCCAGAAAAGCTCCATTGCTCTCCTTAATGCTTCTTTTTCATCAAATTCTTTATTTCTAGCCATGTACTCCCACCTTAGAACGTAGTATCTCGTATGTCTGAGAAAGGATTTAGAATTATTTTATGCACTTAGAGTTCAACAATTTTATACTATTCATTCCCCCTCAATAAACGCTTTAGGTAATTTAAGAATGATCATTCTTATTTTGATAATGAACTGTTAGCTCTAACTTGTACGGAGTATATCAATTTAAGAACGTTCAGTAAAAAATTTTTAACTGAAAGTTAAAACCATTATTTTCCTAACTACTCAGAACTCTTTAGTATATTTCTTTAGGTTTAAAGTCAACACGTATTTTACTCTCTCTACAACTAATCCTGACCCTGCGTCTTCAACTTTTAAAGAGCATCCTTATCGGATACTTCGGTGTACATGAACATTGAATATGCTAATAAACCTTCAAAAATCATGACACCATTCTATAGTTTGCCGTTTAGTTTAAAGTAAATGCCTTCATTACTTACAAATCAATATTTATTGCAGATTATTATCTCCTTCTTCAAGTGTAATTATAAAAGTTACAGTTAGTATCTAAAAAGAATTTCTATCATTAATTTACCCCATTAACAAGCTGCTTAATTGAATTCAACTTGGAAGAAAGTTCAATAAACCAGTCCTCATCCCCTGTTGATAATGCCAAGTCTATTAAAAATAGAATTTGTTCCTTGTTTATCACATTTGAAACGGGCAGACTCTTAACCTGATTACTTAAAATAGGAATGGTTTTACCAACGGTTTCTTGATTGTCACTTGTGATAACATTTACCTTAAATACTCCTTGAGAAATATTTAGTGATTCAATATAACCAATTATTAATTCTCCTTTCCGTGATTTACCCTTAATCCAATCACCTGTTTTTAAAACGGAGCTACTGTTTGACAACATTCCCTTCACCTTCTTGTATTAGTTTAGTATCTAAAATATAGGAAGAGTGTTTCAACTGCTGAGAAATTTTCTTCCTTTACGTTATAACCATCAAATTTAGCTAAAACTGTAATTTATTTTATTACAATTTAATTATAAAAAAGTAGTCAATCATATTATTCTTCGAAATTTCTTACTGTTTTTCATTAATAAGATCGACTACTTCTTTCAGTGTATATTTCTTTAAATATTCACCCAAATGTTCTTCACCACCCAAGAAAATTGAAAATAGGACTCTTTGAATGTTTGCTCCCACAATACAATGTTCATTTGATTCAGGGCATTTAGGCTGAAGTGAACCTTCAGAGGTTATCTTATAAATATCCCATAGATTAACTTCAATTAGATCCAAAGCAAATTTAAATCCACCGCCAACTCCCTCTTTTGATTTTATAAAGCCATATTTTTTCAACAAACTTAGGACTTTACGAATTCGTACTGGGTGAACACAGGCACTTTCTGAAATAGCATCGCTAGTTGCCATCCGGTCCGGCTGTAGCGCAAGAAAAATTAAACTGTGAATGGCAAGTGTAAAATCACTATTCATATCCGGCCTCCTAAAATAAAAACAACTAATCATTTTTTTACTAATTTCTGTATTTCTAGTATGTTTTTAAATACTTATCAACATACTGTAATGATAAATATTACAAATTAGATTGTCAAGTATTTGTTCTAAGCAAATTTCTTCATCGTTTCACAATGGAATTATAAATTTAAATATCCCATTGCTTTTTTACTTGTTCTTCTGCTAACTGTTTAATTTTTTCCAAAGTAAGTTCTTTTTTGACAAGGACATTGGTTTGATAATTTCTATCTTTATAATTAACTGTAACGAATACTTGAATCATCTCTTTTTTCCTCCTTTCAAAAACTTAAATTATTAATTAGCCACTTGTGGTAATTGGGTGTTCAAAGAATTGCGAACCTTGCGAGGCAAAAATCTACGTATTTCCTCTTCGCTATATCCAACCTGTAATCTTTTTTCGTCCTGTATAATCGGCCGGCGCAACATTTGGGGGTACTTCATTATTAAGTTATAGAATTCATTAAGCGAAAGAGATTCAACATTTACATTTAATTCCTGAAAGATTTTTGATTGGGTTGAAATAATATCGTCAGTCCCATCCTCTGTCAAGCGAAGAATAGATTTAATTTCATTGACTGTAAGAGGATCAGATATTATGTTTCTTTCAATATAGTCAATATGATGTTTCTCAAGCCAAGCTTTTGCTTTACGGCAAGAAGTACAGCTTGGTGTCAAATACAGATTTACCATACTTTTGCACACTCCTTTTAAAATATTTTGGCAAATATGCGCTTAGGTGAACTTTTATTAGTTGATAAAACTTCGTTTTAATTATTATTCTGCTGAATACTTGTTCCTTCAGGGTTTAAATGAAATAAAAAAAATTACAGTTTGGCATTAAATATTTGCAGTGTTTTTCTCCACCTATTACCTACTGGCTGTACTGTAATTTTAATCATTACAGTTGGTTTCGTCAACTGTAAAATAATGTATTTTAGTCATAATCACTTGTTTCACGATCTCCTTATCAAGAACATCCTTTACCTTTTCCCACTTTTTGAGCTTCAGACAGGCATCGCCCAATAAACTTGAAGGGAAATAGGAATTCTGGGATATTAATGAATATCTTTTTTCTTAAATCGACCACCATGAACTGAAGCTATATCCGAAGTAATGATAAATGCTTGAGGGTCTAACTCTCTAATAATATCTTTTAGCTTTGTTTCCTCTAGCCTTGTAAAAACACATAAAATAACACGCCTATCTATGCCACAATAAGAACCCTCTCCATGTAAATAAGTTACTCCCCGACCTAATTGCTCTGTAATAGCCTCCGCAATCTCAGTATTATTATCACTTATGATATACACGGATTTCATACCTTCCAAACCTTTTTCTACAACGTCAATGGTCTTAAAGGCAATATAATAAGTAAGCATAGAAAATAAAGCATTTTCTAATCCGAACACAAAGACTGCAATTGAGAAGATAATTACATTAACAAACATGATGATCTCCCCAACAGAAAATGGTGCCCTCTTCTCAATTAAAATCGCTAATGTTTCTGTACCATCTAAAACGCCACCATTTTTAATTGTCAAACCGACACCGAATCCTAATGCCAAACCTCCAAAAACAACCGCCAGCAACTTATCATGTACAATAGAGTCAACATCATGCATGAAAGAAGTAGCTATAGAAAGAGCGACTATTCCATATAACATACTAAAAGCAAAGATACGTCCAATTTGCTTATATCCCAGGAAAAAGAAAGGTAAGTTTAAAATTATTAGAAAGATACTAAGGTTGATGGGTGTTATATGACTTAATATCATGGACAAGCCCGTTACGCCACCATCAATAATTTGATTTGGAATTAAGATAGCCTCTAACCCGTAAGCCATAATAAGTGAACCAATAGTAATGAAAAAAGCTCTTTTGACAATATTTTTAACTGTTAATTTTTTACGGTTTATTTTCTTTTTTTCTTCCCATGTATTCATAATAATATAGTGGGTTCATGAAGCAATGAACTTTCCTCCTTGAATATATAATAGAGATAAAAATACTAGCAATATTATAGTGTCATTATTCTCACTTTAACATTCTTCCATTCAACTGAGACGTTAGTTCCGGAAGAAAAAGACTGCCACCATTTTTAGAAGTCTCTATTTAAAAAAGCACTGAGTTATAAAACATACCTACTTAAGAGTAAATTTGTATTTTATCTCTAGTTTTAAACGTATGACTAGATGGAAACCTGAGCAAATTACTCAAGATACTGATATGAGTATCAAAATAAAATAGAATCTCAAAAGAGAAAAGCCACTTATATACGCCCGTGGTTTTTCTCTTTTTAAGTTGTATAGAGTATAAATATGTCGCTTAGATAAAATGAGGAAGGAATTGATATAAAAAATCACCCACCAAGCAAAATACCTGACGGGTAATTTTTATGAAAAATGATCTGTTAATCAAAGTGTTAAAATGGTTCGTTATCTGCTTCGCTTTATTCTCGCTAATTCTAATGTTTTGATTATAAAAACGACACGCCAGTAAGCTGTTCGCTCAATGTCTAGAGCCTTTTAGCCTCCTCTTTGTCTGCTGCCCATGGACAGACGCCCGGAGTCCCCGGTTTGCCGCCATCTGGTGGCGCTAGAGTCGCGGTGTCAATGTAAGGAAAAGCAGGCCTAAGCCTGCTTTGATAACCTCTAAAATTAATCTTCAAATAAATGGTCCATTTCTTCTTCTTCTTCACGTTTTCTTTTTTTTATGAACTGCATTCTTTCCTCTTGGATTTGGTGTAGCACAACTCTTTTGGCCTTCTTAGTAGCTTCTGTTTCACCGAACTGTGTGGACTTAAACTTTTGAATATTTAAATGGTCGTATAAATTATTAACTAGTTCCATTAATACCCGAGTGTCTATTTGTGTGTTCTTTGTCGTTTCTTTTATCTCACTTAACTCATCGTCTAAGTACTGATAAAATCCACTTGCTCTTTTCAGGTAAGCCTGACCTATTGCGTCAATTGTAGCAGCGTCTAAAAATGTTTCATCGGGCTCATTATTTTTTAATCGTTCATATTTTCGAATGATATCTGCAATGGCGTCCCCTGGAAAACGATAGCCTCTTTCTTTCATATGTTTATGAAGATATTCATCAGCCTCTTCACTTAAAGAAATCATTCTTCTGTGTTTGCTTGCGGTCATTATTCTTCATCCTCCCCAAAGAGTTTATTGAATGTACGATCCATATTTGTCATCGCATCTGAGCATCTTTGCATTGTATCTATCGTTCGATCATACAAGTCATCAATAGCTTGTTCTTGCTTTTCGACTTCTTCCATAATAGATAATGTTTCAATTTGTTCTTTCAAAAAAGCTTGTCTAGAAAGACCTTTCTCTTTGGCTAAACGATCTACTTTACTCACAGCAACCGGACATACATTTCTCACTTTAATCTCCATGTTTGTTCTCCTTTTCTGTGTTTTTATTGCATCAACATAAAAAACGTAAAAAACATCTTGAAGAGCATAAGGGGTTTTTGCCCCCACAGGGTGTGTGGGGCTAGGCAGAGCCTAGCTTCACCGTGATACCACGAAATTTGCTTAGGTGCACACCTTAAGGTTCCTTTCTGAGTATATAGTGTGGATATAAAGTCCCCTTTACAGGTAACTTATCGTGTATATTCTGATGATGTGAAGTCCCTCTGAAGGTCACGTCAGTTTATCGGGATTGAAGAAGTTTTCTGGGTGATTCGTACTCTAAATGTTGAAATTTTTCAACGGCTTCTTTCATGGAGGATACACCTAATTTACGTATAATAGTTTGTCTTTGTGATTTGATTGTGGCTTCTTCTTTAGACAGAATCAACTGCATTTCCCGTCCAGAATATCCATCCAAAGCAAGCTCAAAAACTTGTTGTTCAGCAACGGTAAATTGATTGAAAAATACTTTTTCTTTCAAGATTTTGCATTCTTCTTCTACACTTTTTAGTCGAGCAACTTCATCAACTAAATCAGATGCCAAACTCAAAATATGTTCAATTCCCATTAAAAGTTTTTCACTTTGATCCATGATAAGACCCTCCTGTTTTTTGAGGGCAACCCATGTTATAATAGAAGTCCTTACGAGTTCTACATGGGGTGCTTTCCTGGCAGGGAAAG
>Ga0209796_10000943_pt1 | contig 14037 bp, 9 predicted proteins | sample AgamicOrSfrz_FD_187167 | JGI IMG/M metagenome (GOLD analysis project Ga0209796, IMG submission 187167) | Agave microbial communities from Guanajuato, Mexico - Or.Sf.rz (SPAdes) (version 2) | ecosystem: Host-associated > Plants > Phyllosphere > Phylloplane/Leaf | place: Guanajuato, Mexico...
AGCGAGGGACAACCCGCCCATACAGCCAGCGGGGAGGATGGCACTACTGGCAAAGACCGTTGTAGATTTTTAGCAGGCGCGAAGCGTGGTAGGCGCCACGCCGAGGGAGCATAGCATAGGGAGGAACCCGGACGGTGGAAGAGCCAGGAGAGGCCAGGTCATTTGACGGAAATGGAAGGCTTTCCCCTATTATATTTAGAGAGGGCCCTATGGGGTAAAGGGAAGTGCATGAATTCTTGGAAAAAGAGGAAGCGAGCCTATATAAATAATGTAAAAAAGGAAATGAAATGAACAGATAGAGTCAACGGTACAACAGACAGCGCTGCCTACACGCGAAGACGCTTCCGAGGTCGAGCAGTCTCAATTAATTGAACTACAGGTCCGTAGGAATGCTGGGCCACCTCGAATGGCGTGAGCCGCATGCGGGGAGACCCGCACGTACGGTTTTTAGGGGGATCTGGTCGAAAGACCGGCCGGCGCCCACCCGACTAGAGGGACTGAGAAATTAATAGAGTACAAAACTTATCTTCAAGCTTTACCTTATTTTGATCGTTTAGAGGGCGATCGCGGAGTCACTGAATGAAGTCCTCCGTTTCTTTCGGAGATGCTGACCCGCAGCGAAGCAGAGATGACTAAGTGACATATAGAATATGGTGACGACAACAGCATGTCGTAGAAGAAGATAACAGGTGGAGCCAACGACCCACTAAGACTAACGTATCTACAACTACATCCCCGAGCGGCAGTCAAACGAGGGCGTGAATGCGAGATGCCAGCGGAATGATCGGCCGGACAGAGGCTAGGGCTGCTTTCTTTTCTTCCCCACCGCGTCTTTCCTTGTGTGTCGGAGATATAAAGCGAGTGCACCTAACAAGAACGGGAACTGAGTCGATCTATTCTATGGCGAAGCATCCAAAGCATAACTGCACACTCACACGATCTTTGCCGAGAGATAAGAGCATTCCGTGAAACCGGTGAACTACACTTGCTTCTGGATAGATGTGTGGGGCAGAGGGCTCGTGGTACCTCCTGCTCACCCTTCCTCCTCTGCTTTGAGAACCGTGTGAACGGAGAGTGGGCAGAAGGGAAGGAGGTCCTCATATGGAGTCGCACACAACGAAGAGCAGTGCGAGAGACTGGGAAATGGGTCGAGTAAACTCCCTTGGGGCCGGAAAAATGACAGACAAAGCTTTACTTAGATAGAGTGATTTGATTTGTATTGATTTTTTCTTAGTGATTTCCAACCTATTGACGTCACGTCAACCTCCCTCAATCAAAGGGAGACCTGCTTTCAATACTTGCCTTTAGGTTATGCTGTCATTTTTCCAATATCATTGAATAGCATGGCCTGGGGCTAAGATAACTCAAGTAGGAGAGCCGTGTTATGGGTGACCTTATTGCACGGTTCAGAGAGCACTTGTGTATGTGATGCAAGTGAACGTGTACGAAAAAGCTGTATTGCGGGTGAGTTCTTCGTTCCGTCGTCGACCCTATCTATGTTTCTACGATGGCCCAAGAACACGCTCATTCTTCAGCCGTAGAGAGACTTTTGAATTGCGAGGTACCATTACGAGCTCAATATATACGAGTGTTATTCCGTGAAATAACTCGAATTTCAAATCATTCACTTGCTTTAACTACTCATGCTATGGATGTGGGAGCATTAACTCCGTTCCTGTGGGCTTTTGAGGAGCGAGAGAAATTGTTGGAATTCTATGAAAGAGTCCCGGGAGCCAGGATGCATGCCAGTTTCATACGACCAGGTGGAGTGGCACAAGATCTGCCTCTTGGCTTATGTCGAGATATTGATTCCTCCACACAACAATTTGCTTCTCGTATCGACGAATTAGAAGAGATGTCAACCGGCAACCGTATCTGGAAACAACGATTAGTGGATATTGGTACTGTTACTGCACAGCAAGCAAAGGATTGGGGATTCAGTGGTGTAATGTTAAGAGGTCGTGCGACATGAAGACATTGATAGCAATATGGGGGAAGTTCCCATCAGGCAACAACGGTTCTGCCTGACCCTACTAAAGCATGCATATTATGTCAGTGAAGACTTGGTGTGAAGCCTGCAAGCTTACGTTATAAGAAGGCCCGGGGCTAGGGTGAGCTGAGGGGGGACAGCGTAAGTGAGCGAATGTGTGTAAGCCCAGTCAAACATGACTGTTCTAGGTGGGGCGGGCCACCCACCTTCGAATGGTGTTGGTCCTACGGACCGTGAACGGATTCGCCTCTGGCCTCTGGGCACGTCGGAACCGCATGAGTTCACCGGGGTGGAGCACAGTCCGCCAAAATCGGCATAGGTTAAGTGCTATTGATGGAACATGGGAAGCCTATCTTTCTCCATATGGAAGTGCTGCGGGCACATAGAGATGTGGGTAAAGGAAGCCTCAAAAAGCGAAGGCCGAGCTGTAGGTCACGTGACCTGCACCGAGTTGGTGGCTGACTGGGCTTTTTCCTTGATCAAAGCAGATCAGCTCGCCTTCTTGTTATCAAAAAGTCGGTCGAATCGGGCGGTCCTTACCCCGGTCGAATGAAATAGGTTTAGGGTTCTCTTTTTACAACCCTTTTGATATGATAGGCCCGGCCACCTTAGGGAGAAGGGTATGTTTAGGAGCGGGATCTACCCAAGAACGACCATTGAAGTGGTGGTGTACGGAAGGCATGGACTGCGCGAACGTCCTGCGCCCCCCTTATGTTTAAGGCAGGAGAAAGAAAGCCTCAACCAGAACCACATTCATTCCTTTTGCGTGCGGATGTAGTTAAGTGTCTGACTCTATTGGTCATAGTTTCCTGCTGTTGCGGCCGGTGCTCGTTTGCGCGCGCGTGAACCAACCCAACAAAGAAGGAAAGGATGCCTCTCGGGGCATAGTCGAATGATTCGAGCCGTATGAAGGGAAACTCTCAAGTACAGTTTGTTTTTTTTTGGGGGGGGAGGAGCCCGACAGGGTCCCCCCACTGACTTGGCTCGGGCCTAAGTGAAAGTGAAGTGGTGGGCCTACCCATCCCAACCAGGGGTATGCTGGGATTTGCGAAGAGCAGCACCTTACGATGTTTATGACCAATTGGATTTTGACGTACCAGTAGGTACCAGAGGAGATCGCTATGATCGTTACTGTATCCGTATCGAAGAGATGCGACAAAGTGTTCGGATCATTGTGCAATGTCTTAATCAAATGCCTAGTGGCATGATCAAAGCCGATGATCGTAAGCTATGTCCTCCCTCACGATCTCGAATGAAACTATCCATGGAATCGTGCGCCGTGTGAAACGTAGATCATTGCCGTTCTTAACCGAGACTCAGGTTAAGCTCCGTCTCGGAACTAAGTGGGGTTAGGAGTAAAGCATCCCGAGGTTGGCGCATCTCGTTGGGCGTGGAGAAGCATTGGGAACCTCAATTTCTCTCTTCGGAGCCCTTTCTTTTCTCGTCCCCCCGCCCCGGCATAGCGCTTCGCTTCCGGTTCTGTTGAAGAATCAACTGACTTCTTTCTTCTTCATTGATCTGGGGGAAAAGAAAGCGTCTACCAGTTGGAAAGCTAGACATCTTAACAGTGGCTTGATGAGGATAACTAAGCTGACACGCCGGAGTTGGCTGCTGGCACAACAGGGTGGTGCCTTACCGCACCGCAGGCGGACGCGCGGTATCGTTCGTGGTGGTGCTTCAGGATTCCAATGTACTGCGTCCAAGATCAGAACGAGCTTGCCGGCGGACCACTGCCGTCCCATTCTTGAGTGAGCTGGAGCGCAGCCATCTTATCCACTGAACTAGCGTTAAGCTATCGCTTTGGGTCGAAGCACTAAAAGAAAAGGACCGGGAAACGCGGCGGCATAGGAACCACGGGACCCCTACTAGTAAATAAAGGGAAAAAGGAAGTTTTTCTTTGTATAGGTTGGGTTGCTGGATACGGGATCCTTATAGTAGGCTGGGCCAACATCCAGCCGAGAGAGGGCAGTCTTTAGAAGCTTCAGGCTGGGAAAGCTTCAGAAGGCTTTGTGTTTTCTTATCTTTTTCCCGCCCGCTGAGTAGGAGTAGCACAAAAAGAGGAAGCGGGAAGGGTTATTGATCCAATGATAAACCAAACGCACCTTCTTTCTTGAGGCTCCGTGCACCGGGAAAGCGCTAACGCGACAGGAAAGCGGCCACTAGTTACAAAGCTCCAATAAGGTATCGAGAGGGCTATCACAGTCAGGTGCGAAGCAATTAGCCCTATTTGTAAAGTACCCTTCTGGATATTTAGGGGGTTGAGGCGAGAAATGGCTTTCAGAAGCGTTCCGTTCGCCACGCACTGGCCCCATTCACTTGCTTCTCGTAGAAGTTGTAAGTACACAGTGCCCCACAACTATGAATAGTATAGTGAGGTTAAAACACTTCAGTGCCCGCCCTTTCTTTCTTCTAGGCCACTTTTTCCAGAACGCAGTTTGGGATAACCGTAACCGTGTATATATATAAATAGCTCTTTGATGCTCTGTAATTTCAAAATGTCCGCTTCAACCGCTCTTTCACCTCCCAAAGAGCAAAGTTGGCTTGACGAGCGCAGATGAGGAAGCGGGAGCAAGAAAACCAATAATCTCTTTCTTGTCCTTCTACTTAAGGGGAAAAGAGAAGCGCTTTTGCTACTGAGAAAGCGAACGGTCAGCGCGAAGGTTCAAGACTTAGCCAAGCGTTAGCGAAGCGGAACAAAGCGTCGGTAGCAAAGCTGACAAGGCAAGGCCGACGAAAAGCGCCATTCTCATAGCGGGGCCCTTCGAGTTAGCGAAGGGCTGTAGTAGGGCCGAAGCCCTATGTGCTAAAATACTGAGCCAAGGACGCTCCGCCTTATCTATAGAAGCAGTCAACTGAGTTCTGAACGAAGACGCTCCTTGGTAATGGCTTAATCTATAGATAGAAAGCCTTATGATGGGAAACTATCACGTTAGGTTTGGAGAGAGATGAGACCGGTTATATAATAAAGAGAGCAGATGCAAGCTTTTTCTTTCAATAGCCGGCCAAATGACTACAGGATCATCGGTCTACTCTACCTCAATTCACCATTTCGAACCTTATACAGAAGGTTTTTCCGTACCAGCTCCTTCTACCTATACCGCAGTTGAAGCACCTAAAGGAGAATTTGGTGTCTTTCTGGTCAGTAATGGAAGCAATCGTCCTTACCGTCGTAAAATAAGAGCACCTGGCTCTGCCCATTCACAAGGACTCGATTCTATGTCCAAACATCACATGCCAGCAGATGTGGTCACCATCATAGGTACTCAAGATATTGTGTCTGGAGAGGTGGATAGATAGGACTACGTCTTGCTCGATCAGGACCAGCGCTTTATTGCGAGCCAAAATCTTGATAGATTCCAACATACGCAGTTTGAACAGTCTCCACGTCTCGAAATGAATTCGGATTCGCTCAGTAAGCTAGTTCTGGAGTCAATCAATCCGGATGAGACTTCACTAAAGCGTTCACGAGATGTTCAATCGATCGTGATAGAATCCTAGTTACGAGGGGATCGCTCCATCCATAGTTCAGTAAAGATGGTGAGAGCCTCCCGGCAGTGATGAATAAATATGTCTACTTAAGTCTTTTTCTCTACGACCCGAGGAAACAATGTGTATGGACCAAATCAATTTCCAGAGAAATTTCTTCCAAAGTTTATTCTTTTGGCCATGAGGGGGAAGCCTCTCCCAATTCACGGAGATTGAACTAATGTGAGAAGCTATCTTTACTGTGAGGATGTTGCTGAAGCCTTTGAGGTCATTCTCCACAAGGGAGAAGTTGGTCATGTGTACAACATTGGGACAAAGAAGGAGAGGAGAGTGATTGATGTAGCTAGGGACATATGCAAACTGTTCTCTATTGATCCAGAGACAAACATCAAGTTTGTCGAGAATCGGGCATTTAATGACCAGAGGTACTTCCTTGACGATCAGAAGCTGAAGAATTGTTGATGGTCAGAGCGCACCACTTGGGAAGAGGGGCTGAGGAAGACAATGGAGTGGTACACCAGTAACCCTGACTGGTGGGGTGATGTCTCAGGAGCATTGCTTCCTCACCCGAGAATGTTGATGATGCCTGGCATTGATAGACATTTCTCTGAAGCTGATGTCTGCAAAGAGCATGGGCTTCTTATGATCAATTATGCAACCGGGTGCATTTTTGAATATGATGATACCCATCCACTGGGTTCCGGAATTGGCTTCAAGGAGGAAGACAAACCCAATTTCACTGGATCTTTCCATTCGAAGACCAAAGCAATGGTGGAGGATCTGCTTAAAGAATACGACAATGTTTGCACCCTCAGGGTCAGGATGCCCATATCCTCTGACCTCAACAACCCCCGAAACTTCATCACAAAGATCTCTCGCTATAATAAGGTGGTTAACATTCCCAACAGCATGACCATGAAGGATGAGCTCCTACCCATTTCCATCGAGATGGCAAAGCGGAATCTCAGGGGCATATGGAACTTCACCAACCCAGGGGTGGTGAGCCACAATGAGATCCTTGAAATGTACAAGAACTACATTGACCCGAACTTCACCTGGGTCAACTTCACCCTTGAAGAGCAAGCCAAGGTTATCGTTGCTCCTAGAAGCAACAATGAGATGGACGCCTCCAAGTTTCAGGCAGAATTCCCGGAATTGCTGCATATCAAGGACTCGCTGATCAAGTATGTTTTTGAGCCGAACAAGAAGACAAATTACTCTGCTTGAAGTGTGGAAGTTTCAGCATAATTCAGTCAGAGAATGCTGTAGTCAGCAGGATTGCATTTTTTTTTTAAAAAAAAAACGTTGCAAAAGTGAAAGTTCAGTCCTCACAGTTTCCCTATCCCACTGCCAAAAAGAAGACAGCAACAATAACGCTCCTCGTACTACTTCTCTCAGTAAATACCATTCTCTTAGTTAGGTAGTAAGAGCGTCAATAGGATAGTAAGAAAGCTGCCTAAATTGCTTTCAGCCTATAAATGAGAGTCTTTTCCTAGTATATGCATACAATAGCCATGAAATAAAAGTAGCTCATCAGGTGTTCAAGCCACTCCTCCCCTTTTTCCCGCTCTCCGACTCGAAAAAATAAGACACGTGTACATTATGATCTATCCTATCCTTTATAAAGCTAAAAGCAAGTAAGCATTTCGAGTGTATGGAAGCTTCAAGTAAAGTAAGAAGTCCCACTGCTACTATTCATCTAAGCCTTTATTTATTCCGCTAGTCTGCCCTTTAGTGAAAGCAGAACCAGCGCTTAAGAAAGAGTAGGAGAAGTTGGCACTTCACTTGGCTACGAAACTATTCACTTCGCTACCTTTCCTCTGGTCTAAGTCCTCGCTCCTAACTACAGTGCAATCAATATCTCGTCATCCCCAAGCATACAATAGCTACGAGCTTAGAAAGTCTTCTTTAGGGTGTGGGTTTTCAATAAGAAACGTGGCACAAGGTATACATAGGGCAACCCAACCCGTGACTGGAGAGTTTTTTTTGACTGCAAGGGAGAAAAACGTCTGGTGCTTTCGTATACAAGATTACGGCTGCATTGTTGAGTGATCTCTCTCTCTAACTATCAATCTCCTAAGAGAAGTGCGAAATGACATGCCATAGTGCACTGCTCGCTTTTGTTCTGCTTCTGTGGTGACCAAGAAGCTTTTTCTCAACTAGCCATTGAGAATCACTTTTGTGGTTCCCAATCGGGATGTAGATTCCGGTCTGGTGTGGGGGACACCTTCTTCATGATCTAGGGGTCAATAAGCAAGGGTTCGCTCCGATAGTTGTCACTCTTTTGGCTTTCGCTCCTCTCCTTATTAGTCTTTTGGCCTTCGCTCCTCTCCTTTCAGTCGAGTGGCCTTCGCTCCTCTCCCTAAGTTAGGAAGAGTGGCCTTCGGCTCCTCTCCTTATCAGGTGGCCTTCGGCTCCTCTTTGGTTCTATCTGTCCACATTCTTCCCTTCTATCTAGGGCTATTCCTTATTTATGTCCGCGGATTCTCTTTCTTTATCTTCATCCGCCCCTACTCGTCTTTGCCCTGCCATTTCCAGTCATTTACAATGCCAGTGAGAAAATAATAAGGAAGCCGGCTCATCTTTGATTCTAATGTGCCAATTCCTCTCTTCAATGAAAGATTGATCCGTCACTTCCCGAAGAAAAGGACTCCTAGAGTGTGAACCCAGGATCCGAGATGTGGAAACATTTGCCGAAGCCTATAAATAGAAAATCGAAATTGAATATTCTTGCTCCATCCGGAATGAATTTCCCACCTACCTTGGGATAAGTGGTTGCCGGAAGCTTGAGATAATGACTTGAACACCCGATTCTGGTATTAATATAACTTTTGAAGTTCATCCCGTGAGGTAATCTATACCCGTGCTATAAGGAATATAAAAACGGACTTGTTTTTATAGGATACTGGAAATGAGACTACAGTAAGAGTCCGGGTGGTAGCTCTGTGAATAACTAACTCGATCTTTCATTCCTACCCACTAAGTAAAGGAGTCCAGTCTGAGTAGCTGGATCATCGAAAGACTTCCATTAGTGAATCGTTATAGCATTTTGTATCGATAGCGCTTCTTTTTGAGGAGATTCCGTCTTTGATCCATGCTTGCGATCTCGGTTGTGAAATTTTCATTTTCTTTAGGGAATGAATGTTGTTCCTTTGTTTCATCGCATAGAAGTTTCGTTTTGCCCAAGTCTGAAGATAGAGATAGATATGAATCATCCGCTGTGGAAGGAGATGCGGCACTTGCCATTTCATCCCTAGCCTTCGTCTCGTATAGGAAGGTCAGCCCCTTGGTATGCTAAGATCAGTATCACGCGTAGGTGAATCAAACAATGAAGAATTTGCCAATTTGGATTTTAGTTATCGAGTGTAAATCAATGTTATGCCTTTTTCAGTGTTAGAAATATGATTGAAACCTTCACTTTCGAACCCTGTGAGGATTCAGCTTCCAATTGAGTCGGTGTGTTAAGTATAGACTTTCCAAATACATAAATAGGAAAAACATTCGACGTTTTGTCTCTTTTTTTCCCAATGCTGCCATAAATATAAGAAATAATAGAAAGAAGCGGCTAAGCCCCTGCTTGATAAAGCAAAAGAAAAATGCGGGTAGCTCGATCGCTTCGATTGGTTTCGGTCTAATCAATGAATGTATAGGGGTCCACCTAATCTTTCCGCAGGTACGATCTAGACGACCAATTGGGCTAATCAATCCAATGGCTTCCCGTTATAGAAGGGGATCCTAAACTGGATATTCGGAGCCTATAGATCCCGCGTCGGATTGATCTGACTCCAGCGCCACCCCCACGAAATCTTTTTCTTTGTTTCTTATATGGATGAATTCTTCTTCTATGCCAAAATTCCAAGTTTATTTCTTTCTCCAAGTCTTTTACTTTTCCCTTTTTCTAGGTTTGCTTCTTGAACTTGAACGACCGGTTGTTGAGTCTTATTCCCCCATATGATCTGAGAAAGCCTCTTCTTCGTAAGAAAGCAAGGGCTAAAGCTCAGGGATGGAAGCCAAAACAAAGCGAAAGAAAACAGCATTCAAAGTGGTAAGAATCGCCATTCGTAACCGCTGAAGCAGGAAGATCTGATCGCTACCCCTGAGTGAGAGGGGGTGTTTTCAGAGCAATCACGACGAACGAAAGAGGGCCGGATTCGCAAATGTGTGTTCTCGGGTTATGGATTTAACATAGTATAATTAACATAGTATAAATAGATTCGGCAAGAGATTGCGCGGCATAAGACTCTCTCGACCTGTTAAGCCCATACTGAAATTCCAGGACATTCATGAATCTACTCGAGCTCTTTGGCAGTATTAAGATCCCCTACCCACCTTTCATGCGACTCGCAAATGTTTATGGTTCTAAGGGCAAGTACCTCCTACTAAACGTCCTTATTGAAAACGAAAGCGACACCCCTTGCTGAAATAAGATTCAATAAAGCAGACCACTTTTTTCCTTGGGCCGTAGAGAATAAAACATCATTTCCCCCGGAAAAGAGGATAAGAATCTGATGTCGAAGAGGGATATAATTTTCCTTCAATTAATTATTGAACCAAGTAGTGGCTCTTTCCCGACCGGATGTTATCTAAATCCCTTAATTAAGGGAAGATTGAAATAATCCCTAAAAGTCTCAGTCGCAAGCAACCTAAATATGGCACATGTCGCAGGGCCCCACTCGGATGACTGGTTTTGAGGAAAGGAACTATATCCTTACGTACTACGTTTTTAAGCTAGTCTGATACCCGAAGGCTCTTGTTTAGAGTAGAGGTAGGTCTCTTTTGGAAGCGTTCGCCAGTGACTAGCTCAATCGAGGATGAAAGACGTGAAAGCTGAGTTCAAAAGGAAGGTGTAAACAAACGGCGAAAAAAGCTGAGGCTTTATCTCATTCTCATATAGTGGTATTTTGAATACACTTGCTAGAGAAAATGCTATTGGCCTTTTCGGCTTAGTCACTCTCTCGTCGTTCCGATTAAAGGATTGAACAAGAAGAGTTGCTACGTGTAACATAAAGAAGACTTTGAACCAGGGCTTCCTCTAACAAGAGAAGAAGCGCGTGATTCCCTGACCAAGCAAGGGGGGTTAGTTACGCCTAGAAGAAAGAAAGAAGAGAGACTGTTTCTTCTCTTAGGGAATTCTTGAAGTATGATAGTTGTGGTACATAACGTCCTTACCAGATGCTATGTACAGAGGTATACGCCTATCTTCTATGCGGGTCTTTCCTCCGCTGTTAGTCGCTTAGTGCTAGTTCCCTTGTTTACTTATGACCAAGGGGGATTCTTGTTGGCTGACGAAATGGGAAAGGTGGCAACTATAGAGAAAGTTACCCAATCTAACTAAATGTGACTCCTAATCACATTCCCACGGTACTGAACTCTAAGAGGGTAGGCACCCCCTGCCACCTCTTCTCCCGTAAATCCCATAGGAATCCTCCTGTATTCCAAACGGAAATGAGGGGCCGACTGCTGATCGCCCTGCGGTCACGAATAGCCAGCCTTCAATATCTTGTCTATAAGTCGGGTGAGGACTAGCTCTCTTAGGTTGAACCCTGGTTCGTGTTGAAGTGTAGCTACGTCCCGTAAGGTCACTTTACCCGAATACCTTACTTACATGGAACTAGCCTCGACTTGATCCACGGAGTACACCGTTTGGGAGCCAACTAGGCGCTTCAGAGGCGCTGTTTGGTTAAATGTGCCATCCATAGGTAATTGACGGAGAACATCCATCAACCACTTATGAAGGGGGCCTAACAGCCTTTGGTGAACCCAGTTACCTATGGCAAATAACCTTAGCTAAAGAGAATACCGATAAGTAAAACTTCACTAGCATATCTGCCCTCTCATCCCTCGTGCTTATCCATTTTAGATGAAAAGGAGGAATGATCCTAGGCAGACCCTTCCTGGTAAGGAAAACGGGAACAGACAACTTCTGCGGCAAGCCTGGGTCTTGTACAGCATAATACTGCATCAGACAAGTGGATGCCTGCTTTAAGTAAAGCGCAGTAAACAGCCATCCTACCTAAAGCGTTAATCCGCTTAACCAAGAGCGAGATGAGGGACCACTTCTGTATGTAATTAAATTAAAGAAAACAAAGAAGCCGCAAAGAAGGAAAAAACCTTTCTTAGAAGTCGTTTTCACCTGATCGATCGTATGTCTTAGCCAGAAACCAAGACTTTCCTACTGCCTTCTCCTAGCCTAGGTTGGGAAAGTCACTCTAAAAGCACTGGTTCCAGTTAAAGCGTAGAACACAAGGTATGAAATCACTTGCTTGCAAGGAAATAGGCAAGGCAAGCTCAACAAACAATCAAGTCAGCCAGGTCGGATTTCGGGTTCGCCTTCCCCTTTTGCCTTCTTCTTATGATGTAGTTGTAGAGGAAGCAGCCAGCCACTACACTAGAGATTTGAACAAAAATGGACTTTACCTGGAATTTCTTTACAAAAGGGTAGTTCTTTTAGTCAGTGGATGTAACAACGCATCAATCAGGCTTTGAGACCTAAGAACTCAATTTCGTAAGAGAATATGCCAGATTTCATGTCAATGCTCTCATTTCCCTCAAAGTCAAAAGCAGATATTCAAATAGCATATGGTTGTTTAAGATCAAGTTCTTCTGTTCTCTCAGTTCCTTTCTTCCCCGAGACAATCTCTAAAATACAATATCACATGTCAGTTGGGTATACCACTTGAGGGAATCAGATTCTGACCTGAAAAGAATGAATTTATCTTGAACTTCTAGGCGGACATTACATGAATGACTGTTTCCTAACCTAAAATGCCTTTTGTTTGCCTGAAACTGAAACTTTCGCTGGGCTCAAAGTATAGTCATTGCTTTTTCTGTTTGATTGGGCTTTTGCCTAAGCTTTGGCGAGACCCTTTTCGATAAATGGAAGGGCTACTGGTCATCGCAGGAACTAAACTCCCGAAGACATCATCCAGAGGTCTTTGATTCCTTGCAAGACTCATATAGTAACCCGTCACCCTACGAAATGAAAAGAGATGGCGGTTCCTCGGCCTTGCCCCATTCCCCTTCTTAACCTATGTATTGGGTTGGGAAAGCTGCTTAACTTCGTGCCTCTGCCCTTTAATCCTCTCCTTCTCCATTCGACATGGCTACAGCCAGACAGTCTTTCTTGAACGTAGGGCAGTTCCTTTCTAATAGATTTAGATCAGGGTCTAAATAAGACAGACGATATGGGTAAAACGAAACTTGCATTCCTTCATTAATGTTATTTCATTTCGGTTGAAGATGAATCAGGTGCGACATAACCCATTCAATTAGCTGCCGCTTTCCTTCAATTCCACTACCAGCCACTAGTTGAAGTGATGTTCCCAGGCTAGTGAATCGGGCTAGCTTCTCTCCCTAGGGTCGATTGTCCGTCTAGTGAGTTTGCGCTGAGACTTTTTCTCCCACCAGTCAAGTCAGGGCTGGTCATGGTGACAATAAATGCAGTTTCAACTCCATATCTGTCAATCAAGTTATACTCGCTACTAAAGAAAGAAGGCCCGGTCCTTCTTTACTACTTGAGAAGAAAGACCCCCTCCTTTTCAATCTTGTATTGAGAAGATCTGGGCAGTACTCGTAATGCACGCTTTTCTCTCTCGGGCTAGGTTCCGAGCTCTTTTTGAGCGAGAAAGAGGGATCCTCTAAAAAGAAATTTCTTCTGTATGGAAATCAAACTACAAGGGAAAAGGTTCTCAATCTAAGGAAAGACTACCTTCATCTATTCTGTCTGTAAGAGATAGAAAGCAAAGAGACGTGTAGTGAAGGGTCGAGTCGAGATAGTCTTTCATTCAATTCAATGGGATGGACTAGTTGGAAAAGAGCTTTCACAAATGGATCAGCAGTGATCTCTACGGAGTTTTCCTCAAACTGCACCCGAGCCAAGGGGTTGAATGTCGAAACCAACCATCCCCAGAGTGAGCTTTGAAAATTCTTTTCTGCTAATAGCATTTTTCTCGGTAATCCACATCAAGTGGAAGAGGGGGAAATCTCATCTTAGGACGAGACCCCGGAACATTACTACTCTTTATGAGGCAGATCTGCCTCTGAGGGTACACACTGTCCTCCTCTGTCAAGCCGAGCCTCTACCCCGTCGGCTCCAACCCCGGGTCAGGATAATCTACCGCCCTTGGTCGTCGACCACGCTGGGCCTTCTCATCAACGGCAGGTGCCACCTGCGGAGCTTGCCCCCCCTGCTTCCGCTCCTCTCCTTTCAGTCGAGAACGTAGTTCCTCTCCCGGTGTTAGCTTCGCAGCCTCTCCTTGAAGTCTTAAGCGAACGTAGTTCCTCAATAGGTGTTAGCTTCGCAGCCTCTCCTTTCAGTCTTTTGAGAACTCCGTACCTCAATAGGTGTTAAGCTTCTAGGCCTCTCCCTGCGGTCTTGTGGCCTTCGCTCCTCTCCAACTCAGAAGAGTGGCTTTCGCTCCTCTCCTTATCAGAAGAGTGGCTAAAGCTCCTATTATTCTTCTTTAGGAAAAAGAAGAGTTCAGTGGGGAAGTCACAAACGAAATAAGATTAATTAAACTCTTTCACAGGTCGGTGTAACTAAAGAGAAACTTCTAGCATTC
>Ga0209796_10000945_pt1 | contig 14008 bp, 10 predicted proteins | sample AgamicOrSfrz_FD_187167 | JGI IMG/M metagenome (GOLD analysis project Ga0209796, IMG submission 187167) | Agave microbial communities from Guanajuato, Mexico - Or.Sf.rz (SPAdes) (version 2) | ecosystem: Host-associated > Plants > Phyllosphere > Phylloplane/Leaf | place: Guanajuato, Mexico...
TGCCCCTCGTCGCTCAGGATCTCCGAGAGCAATTCCCGGATGCCCATTTCATCATCTACCACCAGGATGGTTGCCATTTACGCTGCCTTTGTCTGCACTGTTGCTTTTGTCTTTCCCTGCGACGTACCGCCATGCGCAGGACGCGGTCCCGCTTCGGGAGCCGCGGCGTCGTCTGCCAGTTGAAGGAAGAGGATCGAAATCTGCGCGCCTTCGATCACATCGCCCGCTTTCATGCGATTGCGAATGTCGATGCGCGCGCCATGTTCGTCGACGATCTTCTTGACCATCGCAAGACCCAGGCCCGTGCCCTTGGCCTTGGTCGTCACGTATGGTTCGAATGCACGCGTGAGAATACGTGTGGGGAAGCCCGGTCCGTTATCCGACACTGTCAGACGCACAGCGACGCGTGCCTTGCCTTGTGCGTCGGGGTCTCCGTATTCTACTGTCCTCGTCTCCAGCAGCACACGCGGGCGTTCCACTTCGGCCACCGCGTCCTGTGCATTCTGCAGCAGGTTGTGAATCACCTGCCGCAACTGCGTCGCGTCGCCGCGAATGGCAGGCAGTTCCGACAGCTCGACCTGAATCGCGCCCTTGCCTTCTTCGATACCGTACAGCGTCAGCACTTCGCTCACGAGTTCGTTCAATTGCAGATGCACGAGCACGGCCGGAGGCGTGCGCGCGTAATCGCGGAAATTGTCGACCATCTGCTTCATCGCGGCGACCTGATTCACGATGGTGGTCGCGCCGCGCTTGAGCACGTCCGCATCGGATGGCGCCAGCTTGTCGGCCAGCTTCATCTGCAAGCGCTCCGCCGAAAGCTGGATCGGCGTGAGCGGATTCTTGATTTCATGCGCGAGCCGCCGCGCGACCTCGCCCCATGCGATGGAGCGCTGCGCCGAAATCACGTCCGAGATATCGTCGAACACCACCACGTAGCCGGATGTCTGCATGTCCTGCGCGTCACGGTCGGTGGCGGAGACAAGGCGCGCGCCGCGCACGAGCAACGTGAGCGGCTCCGATTCGCCTGGCACCTGAATCGAAAACTGCTGCTGCCAATGGCCGCCGTCGTCGTGAGCGTCGCCGCTTGCCGCTTCGCGATCGGCAAACGCCTTGCGCACCATGCCGCCGAATTCGCTCAACACGGCAATCTGTTCGAGCGCCGAGCCGAGCACCTCCTGAAACTGCTGACGGAAGATGCGCTCGGCGCCGCGATTGGCCGTGGTGAGCCGGAACTGCCGGTCGAACACGAACACGCCCGCCGTGAGATTCGCGAGAATGCTCTCCAGATATGCCTTCGAATGCTCGAGTGCAATGCGGTTGTTCTCGACCGCGGCGCGCGCCTCGGACAATTGCCGCGTCATGGCGTTGAACGACTGCGTGAGAAAGCCGAGTTCGTCGCGCGACTTGATTTCGCGCTTGGGCGTGTAGTCGCCCTCGGTGATTTCCTTCGTGCCCTGCGCGAGCAGGAACAGCGGCCGCGCAAGCTGATTGCCGAGCGCGAGCGCCAGCATCATCGCGATGAAGGTGGCGAGAAACAGCGCGAGCGTGAGCGTGCCGATGTACATCTTGCGCAAGCCGGTACGCCCCAGCGCTTTCTCCTGATACTCGCGATAGGCACGCTGCACGGCGTCGGCATTGCGCGCGAGCGACTGCGACACCGGTTGCGTGAGTTGCAGAAAACGCTCGGTGGGTTGCAGCAGCGTCGCATTCGAATCGGGAATGCGCTGCACGACGCGCAACCGCAGCGCACCCTTGCGGCCCTGCACGCGAGCATCGCCGTCGACTTCACCTTCTATCGCCGCGTAGCCGCGTCCGCGCGCCTGATCGATCATGAGCGACGTGGGCAGGTCGTTCGGCACAAGCGTCGCGTAATTGCCCGAGGCCTGTGCAACGACGTGCATGTCGGGCGTCGCGCCGGACATGCTGCGCGTGGGCTCGACGATCGTCGCATCCTGCACGCCGAACTGATCGCGCAGGCGCAGCAGCGTGAGCGTGGTGCCGGCCGCGTCTGCGCTCGCGAGCTGCTCGGACATCAGACGGCCCTTGGTTTGCAGATCGGAGAGCGACGCGTCGAGCATGCCGCGCCCGAGGTTGAGTCCCGATGTGAGCGCGGTTTCCACATTCACGTCGAACCACGACTCGATACTGCGCGACACGAACTGATACGAGACCACGTAGATAATGCCGCCCGGCACCACGCCGACCAGCGCCATGAAAAACGCGAGCTTGGCCAGTAGGCGGGTGCCGAACTTACCCCTTTTCAGGCGCACGATAATGACGACGACCAGCGTCGCCACCACCAGCAAAAAGATGATCGCGACCACGAGATTGGTCGCATACAGCCATTGGTAATAGCGGTCGAAGAATTCGGTGTTGGCGCTGGCCGCGGCGAGCAGCACGAGCAACAGCACGGCCGTCACGGCGACCGTGGACACCAGCACGCGCACGACGATGCTGCTGACGCTGGTGGCGGAGCGCACTTTATTTAGCACGTTCGGTCACCGTAAATGTAAAGCGCTTCCATTCCGACGCAAGGTTCCAGTCGCGATTGTTCACCGCGTCGATCTGGAACGGCTTGGGCATCAACGCAATGTCGAGCTGCATGCGCACCGACGCAGTGTAGGTCTCGCCCGCATGCACGTCACCGCGCTCGATCACGTGCCACGACGACACGTGCTTGATGACCGCGAGCGCGTCCTTCAGCGTGGAAAAGCCAAATTGCAAACCGCCGGAGGACACACCCGACACGCGATATTCGCGGGTGAGCGGCTGGAACGACAGCCGCAGAGTCTGCGACACGTTGACCGGCTGTTCGTCGAACCAGTACCAGCGCGGCCGGCTGAGTTCGAAATCTGTCGTGAAATAAAGCGGAACGCCTTTATTGACTGCGTCTTCGAGATTGCTGTTCAACTCGAAATCGAAACGCGCCTCGAGGCTCCAACCGGAGTTGTCCGCCTGCAGCGAAGCACGCTGCACGGCGATCGGCTCGGCGCGCACCGCGCCGGGCGCGGCCAGCCACACGGCCAGCGCGACCCAAAGCACGGCGACGAGCCGAAGCGGGAAGAAGCGTTTGATGGTCACCGTTTCTGAAAGCGCGCGTAGAAAAATCCGTCGTGGTCTGAGTTCGCGCCGGCGCTGTTGTCAGCGAATCCTCCGGCATGAGAACCGGCCGATGTGTCGGCGGGCGCGCGGGCGACTGAAGGTAAAAGTTGCCCCGGCGCGTCCAATCGTACCGCATCCTGATGGTTGTTTCCAAACCACTGCGCCTGCAACTCGCCTTCTTCGGGAAAGATCGAGCACGTAACGTAGAGCAATTCGCCGCCAGGTTTCACGAGCGGCCAGAGCGCGCCGAGAATGCGCCGCTGTTCGCCGACGAGCGCGGGAATGTCGGAAGCGCGGCGCAACCAGCGAATGTCCGGATGACGCCGCACGATGCCCGACGCCGAGCACGGCACGTCCGCAAGAATGCGATCGAAGGGCTGGTCAATGTCGTCGTGCCATTTGGACGGCGCACCCGCGTCGCCGATTCGCACTTCTGCTTCGAGCTTGAGCCGCTGCAGGTTTTCGCCGATGCGCCGTGCGCGTGCCACGTCGCTTTCCAGCGCCACGAGTTGCAGGTTCGCGAGCTCCAGCAAATGTCCGGTCTTGCCGCCAGGTGCCGCGCACGCGTCGAGCACGCGCATGCCGTCGCGCACGCCGAGCAGTTGCGCCGCGAGCTGCGCGCCTGCGTCCTGCACCGAGACAACGCCGTCGTTAAAGCCTGGAATACGGTCGACGGGCATTGGCGCGGCGAGCTTGACGGCATGCTCGCCCGCTTTGCTGGCAGCAATATGATGCTGCTCGAGAATCTGCAAATAGGCTTCGACAGTCGAATGCCGTGCGTTCACACGCAACGTCAACGGACCCTGCGTGTTGCCGGCCGCCAGCACGTCTTGCCATGCTTCGGGCCACGCGCGTCTCACCGCGTCGATCCACCATGTTGGGTAATTCCAGCGCGCCACTTCGTCGGTTTGCGCTTCGGCCAGCAACTGCTCGCGCTCACGTAGGAAGTTGCGCAGCACCGCGTTGACCAGCCCCTTCGCGAACGCGAATTCGCGACGGGCCGAAATCGCCCTGACCGCCTGATCGACCACCGTGAACGGCGTGTAGGCCGCGCTCGCTTCGTCGTCGATCAGGAGCGCGAGCGCGCACGCCAGCACATGCCCGACATGCGGCGGCGGCGCTTTCTTGACGAGCCGCGCGATCAGCCATTCGGCCGTGCCGAGCCGCCGCATCGTGCGATAAGCGATGTCCTGGACCGCGCCGCGCGCTGCAGCGGCGCTGCCCTCGGGCGCGGATACGAAAACGGATTGCAGCGCGGCCGGCAAAGCCGCGCCGAGGCGCACGGCGCCGACCGCTTGCGCGGCGCAATCGAGCGCGAAGCCGAGCGATTCCGGCGCGAGATGCAGCACGGACAAGCGGGACTCGCGCGGACGCGCCGACGAAGAAGCAGAACGCGAAGAAGGCTTTGGGATCATGTGAACACGAAGGCAGGCCGCGCGGTAGGCGCGGCACAATGAACACACATTGTAACGTGGCGCGGCGCGCGGACCGCCAGCCAGGGCGGCGTAGCGCCAGCCTGCGTCGATCAAACAAAAAGGCGGGTCCGAAGACCCGCCTTTGTTTTTGTCAGACCGCGCGTCACACAGCGCACACGCGTTTTATTCGAAGCGCCCGGTGCGCGCCATCTCCATCAGACGCGCGATGCGTTCTTCCGTCGCCGGGTGCGTCGAGAACAGATTGGCAATGCCGCCGCCCGCGAGCGGGTTCATGATCATCATCTGCGCGGTGGCCGGATGCTGCTCGGCTGCGGGAAACGGAATGCCGCTCGCATAGCGATGAATCTTGTCGAGCGCCGAAGCGAGCGCTTGCGGGTCGCCGGAAATCTGCGCGCCGCCGCGGTCCGCCTCGAACTCGCGCGCACGCGAAATGGCCATCTGGATCAGCGCGCCCGCAATCGGCGCGAGCAGCGCGACGGCAATGCCGGCAATCGGATTCACGGGACGGCCGTTTTCGTCGCGGCCGCCAAAGAACATCGCGAAATTCGCGAGCGCAGAAATCGCGCCCGCCATGGTAGCCGAAACCGTCGAAATCAGAATGTCGCGATGCTTGACGTGCGCGAGTTCGTGCGCCATCACGCCGCGCATTTCGCGCTCGGACAGCACGCGCAGAATGCCGGTGGTCGCCGCCACGGCCGCATGCTCCGGGTTGCGGCCGGTGGCGAACGCGTTGGGCGCGTCTTCGTTGATCAGGTAGACGCGCGGCATCGGCAAGCCGGCGCGCGTGGAGAGCTCACGCACCATGCGGTAGAACTGCGGCGCGCTGGTTTCGTCGACTTCCTGCGCGTTGTACATGCGCAGCACCATCTTGTCCGAGAACCAGTACGAGAAGAAATTCATACCCAGCGCGATGACGAGCGCGATCGTCATGCCGCGCGACCCGCCGATCATTCCGCCGATCACGATGAAAAGGGCCGTGATCGCGGCCATCAACATCGCGGTTTTGACCCAATTGAACATGTCTGCCACTCCTTGCCCTAACGCGGGGTTCATATCCGTGCCGCAGCATCGCGGCGCCTGATTGTAAGCGAAATGTTAGATATGGACGCGCGCGGAAAATTCAATCATCTGGATGCAGTCGCGAGCTTGATCCCCAAGCCGACAAAAGCGCTGCCGACGCCGCGGTCGAGCCACTTCTTCACCGACGGCTTGCCGGAGAAGCGCTGCGTGACGCTGCCCGCGATCCAGGCGACAAAGCTGTTCCACAGCATGCTCATCACGACGAACACGGCGCCGAGCGTGAGAAAGGCGAGCGCCTTCTGCTCGGTGCCGGCGGCAACGAACTGCGGGAAGAACGAAACGAAGAAAAGCACGACCTTCGGGTTCAGTACATTGGTCCAGAAGCCTTGCATAAAAAGCTGTCGCAGGGACTTCGGCGCGCCGCCCGCGCGTGCTGCGCCGCGAGCCTCGTCCACGGCGGGCCGCGCGAAAATGAGCCGCACCCCCAGATAGATGAGATAAATCGCGCCGACGAACTTGATGACCGTGAACGCCGTGGCCGACGCGGCGAGCAGCGCCGTCAGCCCGAACGCGCACGCGAGCGAGTGCACGCAGCAGCCGGCCGAAATGCCCAGCGCGGACATGAGCCCCGCCCCCCGGCCCTGCGCAACACTGCGCCCGACGATATAAGCCGTGTCCGGCCCGGGCGTGACGTTCAGCAGAAAAACGGCGACCACGAAAAACTCGAAATGGGTAATGCCGAACATGGGAATCCTCGAAAACTGAGTCTCTGCAGGAGGGATTCTAACGCGCGGAGTGCGCGCGGCGGCGCCGCCCGCCATCGGCCGAACGGGCGATGGCAAGGCGCTCACGGCCCGTGCCGGACCCTCTCAACCTGCTTCGGGAAGCTGGAAACGCTGACCCGCAGCCAGCGCGAAGCCGGCGAGGAATTCGCGCACCGGCAGGCGTTTGCCGCCGGGTTTTTGCAATTGCGTGAGACACAGCGCGCCTTCGCCGCAGGCCACCACTAAGCCTTCCGCGGACACGCCGATGACGGTGCCTGGCGCCGCGTCGCTCGTAGCGTTGTCGGCAGTGGCCGCCCAGATCTTGATCGAAGTGCCGTCTTCGAGCGTGGCCACGCCGCCGGGGAACGGATCGAACGCGCGCACCTGGCGCGCGAGCGCGGCGGCCGGGCGGCGCCAGTCTAGGGCGGCCTCGTGCTTGCCGATCTTTTCCGCGTACGTCACGCCCTCGGCAGGTTGGGGCGTGGCAGTCAGCTTGCCGCTCTTTTCGAGTTCGACGAGCGCCTCGACGATCAGCCTGGCGCCGTCAAGCGCCAGGCGGTCATGCAAAGTGGCGGTGGTGTCGTCGGCGGAAATGGGCGTGCGCGCTTCGGAGATCATCGCGCCGGTGTCGAGGCCGGCATCCATCTGCATGAGCGTGATGCCCGTTTGCGCGTCGCCCGCCTCGATCGCCCGGTGAATCGGCGCGGCGCCGCGCCAGCGGGGCAGCAGCGACGCGTGAATATTGATGCAGCCGAACGGCGCAATGTCGAGCACTTCCTGCGGCAGGATGAGGCCGTAGGCGGCCACCACCATCACGTCGTGCGGCGTGGCGCGCAACTGCTCGATGGCCGCCGCGGCCTCGGCCGGATACTTGCCCGCACGGCGCAACGACTGTGGTTGCGCGAGCGCAAGCCCATGCTCCACGGCGTAACGCTTGACCGGACTCGCCTGCAGTTTCATGCCGCGCCCTGCCGGCCGGTCCGGCTGGGTGAGCACGAGGGGTACCGGAAAGCCGGCACCGTGAATGGCGGCGAGCGCCGCCGCAGCAAATTCCGGCGTGCCGGCGAAGACAACGCGCAACGAATGACTCATGAGCGGGACAGAAAGCAGGGAGCGGAAGGACGCGCGTTACATCGCGTGGGCGAGCTTTTTCATCTTGCTCTTGATGCGGGTCTGCTTGAGCGGCGACAGATATTCGACGAACACGCGGCCCATCAGGTGATCCATTTCATGCTGGATGCACACGGCAAGGAGCCCCTCGCAGTCCATTTCGAACGTTTCGCCCTTTTCGTTCAGCGCCCGCACGCGCACTTTCTCCGCGCGCTCGACGTTGTCGTAAATGCCCGGCACCGACAGACAACCCTCTTCCGACAGCTTTTTCTCGTCGCTCGACCAGACGATTTCCGGGTTGATGAACGCGAGCAGCTGATCGTGCGCGTCCGACACGTCGATCACGATCACGCGCTCGTGCACGTCCACCTGGGTGGCCGCGAGGCCGACGCCCGGCGCGGCGTACATGGTTTCGGCCATATCCGCGACGAGGCGGCGGATACGGTCGTTGACCTCTTCCACCGGCTTTGCAACCTTGTGCAGCCGTTTGTCCGGGTAATTGAGGATGTTCAGTAAAGCCATGATTTCGAGTGTGATTTTCGGCGCCGCTGACCTGGGGAAGGCTCGCGTTGGCCATTCGGCCAGGTTGTGGGCCCGTCGCGATACGCACACGATAGATGGTGTCGAACCGGTTCGATTCAACGCGCCATAGCGCTGACGACGAGCCCGCGCGGGTGGGCGCGGCGCTGCAGTTATTTCGGATGATGAAAATTTTAGCATGGCGCCCGCCTGCCCGCTGGCCCTGCACGAGGATCGACCCGCAATGCACACCTTGCCTTCAACGGAAACCGAACTCGCCGCGTGGCTGCGGCTCTCTCTCGCGCCGGGGCTGAAACCGGCGGCGCTGCGCCTGCTGCTGAGTGCTTTCGGCCTGCCCGATGCCATTCTTCAGCAGGACCGTGAAACGCTCGCCGCGATTGCCGGCGAGGCCGCCGCCCGCGCGGCGCTGGCTCCTACAGGCCCCGACTTCGACGCCCAGCTCGACGCGGTGATCGCCTGGCGTGAGCTGCCCGGCAACCAGATCGTCACGCTTGACGACCCGGCCTATCCGCCGGCCCTGCTCACCATGCCCGATCCGCCGCCGCTGCTATATATAAAGGGGCGTCTGGACCTGCTGCATACGCGCGCGGTCGCGCTGGTGGGCAGCCGCAGCGCCACGCCGCAAGGTCTGGAAGACGCCGAACGCTTTGCGCGGACGATCTCGGCCTCAGGCGTGACCGTGGTGTCCGGGCTTGCCCAAGGGATCGACGGCGCGGCGCACCGTGGCGGGCTCGACGGAATTGGCAGCACCGTCGCGGTGATCGGCACCGGGGCGGACCTGGTCTATCCGTCGGCGCACCACGCGCTGGCGAGGCAGATCGCCGTGCAAGGCGTCATTCTGTCGGAATGGCCGCCCGGCACGCCGGCGCGCGCCGCCAACTTCCCGCAGCGCAACCGGCTGATCGCGGGACTTGTGAGCGGCGTGCTGGTTGTCGAGGCCGCCATGCGCTCCGGCTCGCTCATTACCGCGCGGCTCGCCAACGAGATGGGCCGCGATATCTTTGCGTTGCCCGGCTCGATACACGCGCCGCTGTCGCGCGGGTGTCATCGAATGATCAAGCAGGGCGCGAGGCTCGTGGAGACACCTGAGGAGGTGCTGGAAGAATTGGGGTTCGCCAGGACGGCGCCGGCTGTTTCGCCCGTCGATGCCGGCAGCCGCGTTCAGCGCGGTGCGACATGCACGTTCGCCGATGCCGGGGCGGGTTGCATGTCCACGAGCCCGTCGGACACGGGCAGCCGCGAACCGGGATGCCCGGCGCAATTGCCTCTGCCCGAACCCACGCCGGCCGAGGCGCGCCGCCCAGGCGCCACGGTTGCGTCCGACCCCGGCGCACAACGGCTCCTCGCCGCGCTCGGCCACGCCCCGGCCAGCCTTGAAATTCTCGCCACGCGCACCGAAATGGACTACGCCGTCCTGCAGGCCACGCTGCTGCAACTGGAACTCGCCGGCCACGTCAGCGCGCTGCCCGGCGGCCGCTACACGCGGGTAAGCCACGGCCAGGCGCCGGGATAGCCGGCACAGCCTCCCGGCCCGGCCACTCTGCGCGGTGGGCCGTGCTACATTCGCGCCAAAGCATTTGACCAAGCACTTGAGGAACCACCATGCCCGCGCTGAATCTCGACACCGACCAGGACCGGATAGCCGGGCGCGTCAACGACCCCGACACGCTGTTCGTGGCCTGCCTGTGTGCCGAGTGGTGCGGGACCTGTCGCGAGTACCGTGAGGCATTCGACAGGCTGGCCGAGCGGCACCCGGAAATCTGTTTCGCATGGATCGACATCGAAACGCATGCAGATCGATTCGACGATCTGGACGTCGAGAATTTTCCGACGATTCTGATCGAAGACTCAGTAACGACACGCTTCTTCGGCACCGTGTTGCCGCAGGCAGCGATAGTCGAGCGGATGTTGTCAGACCTCACCGCGCTGCCCGGCGTGGTCGGCGCCCCCAAACTGCGTCCGGCGCTCACCGCCGTCTGAAGCACGCCCAAGGCCGTGTTCGCGGCACCCGTGGCCGTCCGCAGCGAGGGCGCCCAAGCCCCGGCGGCACGGCGTTTGCGGCCGCCGCACCGCGCGTTTGCCGCAGCTTGCCCGATTGCTGAGCACGCAATTATGATGGCGCGCTTTTATGCCTGCTTTTATGTCCGCTTTTATGTCACTTGACACGCCGCGTTCGCGCCGTGTGCTATAAAGCGGTCGTTAATGGGTAACAAGGTCGCAAACGAGAGTTGCGCCAACTGGCGCGCTCAAGGCCACCAACCCGGAAATACCAACCTCACATCGAGTCATGTCCAAAGCACTGATCATCGCCGAAAAGCCTTCCGTCGCGAACGACATCGCGCGCGCTTTGGGCGGTTTTACCAAGCATGACGAGTACTACGAGAGCGACGAGTACGTCCTCTCTTCGGCAGTGGGCCATCTGCTGGAAATCGCCGCGCCCGAAGAATACGAAGTGAAACGCGGCAAGTGGAGTTTCGCCAACCTGCCCGTCATTCCGCCGCATTTCGATCTGAACCCGATCGCAAAGAGCGAGTCGCGCCTGAAGGTGTTGACCAAGCTGCTCAAACGCAAGGATATCGACCGGCTCATCAACGCGTGCGACGCGGGGCGCGAAGGCGAGTTGATTTTCCGCCTGATCGCGCAGCACGCGAAAGCGAAGCAGCCGGTGCAACGACTGTGGCTGCAATCCATGACGCCGGCCGCGATTCGCGACGGCTTCGCGCGTCTGCGTAGCGACGAGGAAATGCAGCCGCTCGCCGACGCCGCGCGTTGCCGCTCAGAAGCGGACTGGCTGGTGGGCATCAACGGCACGCGCGCGATGACCGCGTTCAACAGCAAGGGCGGCGGCTTCTTCCTGACCACCGTCGGTCGGGTGCAGACGCCCACGCTGTCTATCGTCGTCGAGCGCGAGGAGAAGATTCGCCGCTTCGTGCCGCGCGACTATTGGGAAGTGAAGGCAGAGTTCGTCTGCGCGGCCGGTTTTTACGAGGGCCGCTGGTTCGATCCGAAATTCAAGCGCGACGAGTTCGATCCTGAAAAGCGCGACTCGCGCCTGTGGTCGCTGCCCGCGGCCGAGACCATCGTCGCCGCCTGCCGCGGCCAGCTCGGCACGGTCACTGAGGAGTCGAAGCCGTCCACGCAGCTGTCGCCGGCGCTCTTCGACCTGACCAGCCTGCAGCGCGAGGCGAACGGCCGCTTCGGCTTCTCCGCGAAGAATACGCTGGGCCTCGCTCAGGCGCTGTACGAAAAGCACAAGGTGCTGACCTATCCGCGGACTGACGCACGCGCGCTGCCCGAAGACTACATGGAGACGGTCAAGCAGACGCTCGGCATGCTCAAGGAGAGCAACAACTATTTGCCGTTCGCCAAGCAGGTGTTGGACAAGGGCTGGGTGAAGCCGAACAAGCGCATCTTCGACAACTCGAAAATCAGCGACCACTTCGCCATCATCCCGACGCTGCAAGCGCCGAAGAACCTGTCAGAGCCTGAACAGAAGCTTTACGACCTCGTCGTGAAGCGCTTCCTCTCGGTGTTCTTCCCGGCGGCCGAATACCGTGTGACCACGCGTATTACCGAAGTGGTGGGCCATCACTTCAAGACCGAAGGCAAGGTGCTGGTCGAGCCGGGCTGGCTGCAGGTCTACGGCCGCGAAATCAGCGGCGAAGACGCGAACCTCGTGCCCGTGCAGAAGGACGAAAAGGTCAAGACCGACAAGATCGCCGCCCAGCAACTGGTGACCAAACCACCGGCACGCTACAACGAGGCCACCTTGCTGTCCGCCATGGAAGGCGCGGGCAAGCTCGTCGAAGACGACGAACTGCGCGAAGCAATGGCCGCCAAGGGTCTGGGCACGCCGGCCACGCGCGCGGCGATTATCGAAGGTCTGCTAGGTGAGAAATATCTGATTCGCGAAGGCCGCGATCTGATTCCAACCGCCAAGGCGTTCCAGTTGATGACGCTCCTGCGCGGTCTGGGCGTGAAGGAATTGACCGCGCCCGAGCTGACCGGCGAGTGGGAATACAAGCTCTCGCAGATGGAGCGCGGCAACCTGCCGCGCGACGCGTTCATGCAGGAAATCGCGCGCATGACGCAAACCATCGTGAAGCGCGCGAAGGAATACGATTCAGACACGATCCCCGGCGATTACGCGACGTTGCAGACACCGTGTCCGAATTGCGGCGGCCAGGTGAAGGAAAACTATCGCCGCTTCGCGTGCTCGAAGTGCGAGTTCTCCATCTCCAAGATTCCGGGCGGCCGCCAGTTCGAGATTGAGGAAGTCGAAGAGCTGCTGAAAAACAAGACGATCGGTCCACTCTCCGGTTTCCGCAGCAAGATGGGGCGTCCTTTCTCGGCGATTCTCAAGCTTTCGCTCGACGACGAAATCAAGAACTACAAGCTTGAGTTCGACTTCGGCCAGGACGCCGGCGGCGAAGACGGCGAGCCGCCCGACTTCTCCGATCAGCAACCGGTCGGCGCGTGCCCGAAGTGCAAGGGCCGCGTGTTCGAGCATGGCATGAGCTACGTCTGCGAGAACTCGGTCGCCAATCCGAAGACTTGCGACTTCCGCTCCGGCAAGGTGATCCTGCAGCAGGAAATCGCGCGCGAGCAGATGGCCAAGCTGCTCGAAGAAGGGCGCACAGACCTGCTCACCAACTTCAAGTCCTCGCGTACTGGCCGCAACTTCAAGGCGTTTCTCGTCAAGCAGAACGACGGGAAAATCGGCTTCGAGTTCGAAAAGAAGGAGCCGTCGGCCAAGACCGCGGCGAGGACGGCGGCGAAGTCGGCAGCGAAGGCCGGCGGGCCGGAGCTCGAGTCCGACGACGAGGACACCTCGGTCGCAGTGAAAGCCGCACCGGCTGCGAAGAAAACCGCCGCGAAGAAAGCCCCCGCGACCAAAACCGCAGCGGCCAAGAAGGCGCCGGCCAAAAAGACGGCGGCCCGCAAAACGGGCTCGTGATTAGCGGGCGGTGCGCGGCATGGCGAGCGCGCACCGCGTTGCCTGCTGGCCGCTGGCCATTCCCCTGCTTTAGCCAACCACGCTGACGACAAAAAGCGCGATCACCCATAAGGTGACCGCGCTTTTTTAATGCGTTTTGCCATGCGTTTTGTCCGCGCACCACGGACGGCGCGCGCACTGCTCCGGCAACAAAACCGCGTTACAGCGGCGTCAACGCGGTAGGTCGCGAGCGGTTCGCCGGCTTACCCAGCGTCTTGGGCACCGGCGCAAGCTCGCTGTCCAGCAGACTCGATAGCGGCTCCGCGCCGTCGAACGCTTCAGGCGGCATTGCAGCATCCGCCGATTCAAACGACGCCGCCGACGCAGGACGCCCCACGCCGTCCTTGATCCACTGCTCACCGAGCAGGCTGTTCGGTGTCTGGCTGAAATGCTCGACCAGATGGTCGATGAACGTGCGCACCTTGGCCGGCAAATGGCGACGGCTCGGATATGCAATGTTGATCTCGACCTGCGGCAAACGGTAGTCGCCAAGCAGGCGCACCAGCCGGCCGCGCGTCATGTCGCGACCAATCAGATAGCTGGGCAGAATCGCAATGCCCATGCCGAGCAGCGCGAACTGGCGCAGCATTTCCGTATTGTTCGCAACGATCACGTTCGACGGACGCACGCGCACTTCACCTTCGGGTCCGGTAAATACCCGTTCGTCGCCCCAGTATTCGGAGGGCAGGCTTAGACACGGATGCTCGAGCAGATGCTCGGGACGCGTGGGCGTGCCGTGTTTCTCCAGGTAAGCTGGGGTGGCGCACACGGTCATGCAGCCCGTGGTCAGACGCCGCGTGACAATGCTCGCGCTGCGCATTTGCCGCGCGATCACCACGCCAACGTCAAAGCCTTCTTCGACCAGATCGACCTGCCGGTCCACCAGCGTCACGTCCGGAATGACCTTCGGATATCGCTCAGCGTAGGTTTGCAGCACGGGCGCCAGGTTGTGCAAGCCGAACACGACCGGGGCGACGATGCGCAAAGTGCCGACCGGTTCGTGGTTTCGCGCGACGACCATCTGCTCGACGTCTTCGAGC
>Ga0209796_10000948_pt1 | contig 13997 bp, 10 predicted proteins | sample AgamicOrSfrz_FD_187167 | JGI IMG/M metagenome (GOLD analysis project Ga0209796, IMG submission 187167) | Agave microbial communities from Guanajuato, Mexico - Or.Sf.rz (SPAdes) (version 2) | ecosystem: Host-associated > Plants > Phyllosphere > Phylloplane/Leaf | place: Guanajuato, Mexico...
TCGACCAGTTGATGACGCAGTTGCGGATGCCGTCTGCGCAGATACGCGAAATAGGCGCGGCCCCTTGCGAGCCGATGCGGGCCCTGCATCATGGCCTCGCATGAGCGGTCGAGAGCCTGATGAGCCGGATCGTTGTCGTGCGTGCCGAGCAGATAGGTGACGTCGCGATCGACATAACGGTATTCGAGCTGTTGTACATCCAGTCCCTTTGCATAGCGCGGCAACCCTTCCGTGCCGTACTTCCATGCGTTGAACCCGGTGCAAGCGGCGCGTGCGTCTGCGTTCGATCCGTCTGTACAGTGCGGACGCCAAGCGTCGAAGTACACATACGACGACGGATTCGCAATGACATAACGCACGTTCACTCCCGCCGCCCTGCATCGCGCGGCGGCGTCGCTGAGTATCGCGTGACGATGCGCGACCTGTGCCCCGCCGGAATGCCCGGCAATGACGATCTCCCGCACCTTCGGATAAGCGCCGTCACGCACGTAGTGTTCGATTAGCGCGTCGAGTACATCGAAAGAGCTCAGCGGCGCTGGCCCGATTGCATCGAGACCGCCCATCCACGAGGTCCACTCCCAGTGCAGACAGTTGGCCGGCAACGAATGATGCTGAACATCGGCCGTCGCCAGAAACTGGGGTACGGCGAGGATAACGCTGTCGGGCTCGACAGTCGACGACGCCAGCGCGCACTGCGTGGATTGCAGATATGCGTCCGCATCGCGAAGTCTTCCGTGCAGCATCACGACCACTCGAGTCACCTCGGTGGGGCGCGCACTGCCGCCTTTGAAAAGCGGCACGGCCGCCTCACCGCGCGCGTTCGATACGATCAACCGTTCGCTGGCCACCACCTGCACGGGCACTTCGTTGCGTGGCCGTGCATCGCTGTCCATTACAAGATTCATCGCGCCGCTCATTGACCGTCGGCCAGCCAGAGGTCAGGCTTGCGAACGAGGCGCCGCCCCGAGGCCGTCAGTCCAACGAGCAGCAGCGAAATGACGCCTGCGCAGATCAGATACCATGCCGGGACCAGCCGCGAGCCGGTAACGTCGATCAACGTCGAAACCGTGAGGGGCGCAAGACCGCCGAACAGCGTGACTGCCACGTTGTAAGAGAGCGCAACGCCTGTCGAGCGCGTCGAGGTCGGAAAAAGCTGCGTGAGCATGCCGGGGTGCGCACCGGACATGAGGCTCAGCACGACAGTCGCAATCATTTGCGCGGTGAACACACGTTCAGCGGACGACGCCGCAAGCACCCATGCAAAGAGCGGATAGGCAACGCACACCCACGCTATCGTGACCGGGAAAAACAGACGATATGCGCCGAAACGGTCGGCAAGACGCCCCGCCAGCGGATAGCCGACAATCCCGATCAGGCCGGACATGGCCGTGCCGAACAACGCATTTTTCAGCGGCAAATGCAGCTGGTGCTCGACATACAGCGGCATGTACGAATGCCACAGGTAGTTCGTTGCGGCTCCAACGATGATGACACCCATCGCGCACAGCGCCGCATCGCCGCGCTCTCGAATGAACGTGCGAAGCGACTGACGCGGTGCGTGTCCGAGCCGCTCGCGCAGCTGAAGAAATTCCGGCGACTCACCTACTTTGTGCCGGATATAGAAGCCCACTGGACCGACGAGCGCGCCGAGCAGGAACGGCACGCGCCAGCCCCACGACACCAGCGATTCGTGCGAGAGCCGCGTGGTGAGGAGCAGCGAGCAGAGCGATGAGAGCAGGAGCGCGACGGCCTGCGATGTCATTTGAAAACTGCCGAAGAACATCTTGCGCCGAGGCGGCGCATATTCCGTGAGCATTGCGGCTGCGGTTGCGAACTCTCCACCCACCGACAACCCCTGCAGAATGCGCGCGACAATCACAATGAGCGGCGCAGCAATCCCGATAGTCGCGTAGCTGGGTGTGAGGCCCATCATCAGCGTACTCAGCGCCATTAGAAGAATCAGCAGCGACAGGGTCTTGCGGCGTCCGTAACGATCGGCGCACGCGCCGATAACAATGCCGCCGAGCGGTCGCACCAGGAAGCCGATCGCAAACGTGGCGAGCGTCAATGTGATCGACACAAAGCCATTGTTCGCGGGAAAGAACACCTGTGCAATGACCTTGGCGAAATACCCGTAGATCAGGAAGTCGAACCACTCCAGGCCATTGCCGATGACTGAAGCAAGCACCGCACGGCGCATCTGTGAACGGCTCAGCGGCGGCGCGGCCGCCGCGGGCGTGACCGCTTGCATAACGGTTTGCATGTGTCTCCTGTGTTTTCGGCTGCCTGCGAATAAAGAGTACGTGCTGAAGTCACCAATGTAAAATACATGTAAGACGCGGTTGCCATATCCCCAGCATATAGCAGGATAACCATGGAACTGAGACATTTGCGCTACTTCCTCGCGGTCGCCGACGAAGGCCAGTTCACGCGCGCCGCCGCCCGGCTGCACATTCAGCAACCTCCGCTGTCGCAGCAGATCCAGGAACTCGAACAGGAATTGGCCTTCGCGCTTTTCGTGCGGCAGCCGCGCGGCGTCGTGCTGACGGCGGCAGGTGAAACGTTCGCAGCACGCGCCCGCTCCGTGCTGCTCGAACTGGACAATGCGGTCATTCAGGCGCGCCGCGTTGCGCAAGGGCACATAGGCACCGTGCGCGTCGCGCTCACGAGTTCGGCTGCGTTCCATCCTCTGACGCCCACCGCCATACGCAATTTCCGTGAGCTGTACCCTGAGGTCGCAATCGACATGACGGAGGTCAACGCGGCGGACATCATCGAAATGATGCTGGAGGACCGTGCGGATGCGGCGATTCTGCGCAAACCGGTTCACACGCCCGCCGGTCTTCGGTTCGAACTGCTGGCCGAAGAACGGATGTTGCTGGTGCTGCCCGTCGGACATCGGCTCATAAGCAGCAGCCGCGCAATAGCGCTTCAGAAGCTTGCCAACGAGTCATTCATTTTCGTGCGTCGGCCAGGCGCGCCCGGTATGTACGCGGATTTTATTAGCGCCTGTCAGTCAAAGGGTTTCGAGCCGCACGTGGTCGAGGAAGTGCCGCGCATGGTAACGGCCATCAACCTCGTTGCGGCGGGCGGCGGTATCTCGCTCGTTCCCGCCTCGATGCATCGCTATCACCAGGAAAGCGTGCGCTACTGCCGCGTGGCGGGCGACCATGCTTTTCGCGCACCGCTGCATCTCGTTACCCGCGATGACCCGCAAAGCGCGGTGGCTTCACACTTTCGCAAGACGCTGCTCGCTTTTGTGCATCGGCATCCGAGCCGCGAGTGAGTGTTGGGCTGGCGAGGTTTGGGGGGAGGTGCGGCCAGTGCCGCTGTTTCATGCGGCGTGTCCTGTCCTGTATAACAACGTAGCCGTAGAACCTCGCACCAGCGATGGGCCACCTCACATTCTGCAGGATGCGTTTCTTTTCTCCGATTGCAAAACTTCACAGCCTCGATTCCTCGCGCAATGAAAGATCATGTGGATTCGGTCAGAAAGGGGCACTCATTCCTACCGTCGATGCGACAATTCGGCGTCGGCTCCGCGCCATAGCGTTGCGTTATAAAGCCGACGCGCGACCGTCAGTGATAGTCGAGAAGCAACATCGTTACAGAACGCGACTACGTCGATCAGCTCGTTTTTCAGCGCGGAATCACTGCAGATCGCTGTGTGGATAGGCGCATGCAGCTTAGTCATCATTTCGACGCCGCACCTGTAGTGCCCGAACCGGTTCATGACTGTCACATCCTTGTGGAACAACGCTCCGCGGAACTCAATGTCGTGATTGTTCCAAGCGGTCTCAAAGGCCTGCTGCAGGTCCTCTGGATGTCTCATCCAGATCATGTAGATTGTAATGTCTACATTGCGACGCCCGATGTCCGCATTCGGCACCTGCCCGAGGGTGCAAAGCAGATTCCGGCTCAGCGCGGAATGTCGACTCATGGCCGGCCGCCGCTGGTTACCCACGCCTAATTCGCAACGACGTGCCGGTCGAGCGAATCTGAACATCTCAGTCCCGCCCCGAAGCGGCCACCTGCGGAAACGGTAGACAGAAGTCCACTTTGCACGGTCGGCGCATTTAGCCACCGCGGATAATGCGGGCAGTGTGGGATCCCGTCATTCGATCAAGCGGACCCATGCCACCCCACATGAACTCACTAACCTAGGTTCTCACCGACGACGCCTTAGTCCGGCGGGTTCGGTGCTGCTCTGCATCCGGCACTGATGTCGGGACGCCGGTGTACTCCTCTGCGGGATAGGCATGCAGTCATTAAATGACACTCCCTTTTTCCGCATAGCGTTTTTTAAGCTGCGGCAATGCGTCGACTATTTTGGCGAGTTCCGCAGTGCGTTTGGGAAAGATAGTCCTAAACTCATCGCTTTGATAATGTGCGACAAAATCGAAGTCCCCGAGCAACGCGCGAACGATACAAACTTCCACCCCCTTTTGTCTCTCCATTTCATCATAAGGGGTGTTTTCGTGCCTGGTCGTGTACAGAGGCGGTAAAGCTTTTAAGAGCGCCTCCTCGCTGCTCAGGTCATAGTGTTTCTGGATGAACGAAATCCCGTCCCTTAACGTAGCAACAAGGACGGGATAAGCCTCCGATAACTCCAACGTTCTACTTTCGACCATCGGCGTCGTCTTTGCAGCCGCGAAGAACATTTCCTTGTTTTCGACGATGAGGGCACCGAGTCGGAAAGGCTCCGGCGTATGAACCAAACTATGCGAAATTGCCTGAAAATTGACGATCGAAGTCTCCCTTTCAACGCCGAGCAACTCTTTCGACAATTTCCGTGCACGCTTGTTGTTGATTGTCACGCTCGGCTGAAGTGGTGTCGTGCCACGCTCAAATCCAAACCCCAAATGTACGATCACCTCGGTGTGCTTTAAGGTCTTGTCCTTGAATTGCCCCGACGCGAAAGTCCACCCGGGAAATTCGTTGGCAACCTTCTCGCAAATGTCGAACAAGTCGGCTTTGAATGTATTCACAATTAACCCTTTTTCCGCAGAACGATGACTGGCGTCGGCGGTAAGTTACCACTCATACCCGCCTTTGCTGCGTTAGTCCCAGATCCTGTACCCGACGCTGTGCCGTTTTGCACCGCGGGGTACACCACGCTCTGGTTCGCCGTCAGCGCGGCATTCCCGGTTTTTACCTCAACGACGGCTTGTCCTTGCGCATTAAGATTGAACGAGGTAATAGGACGACCGGTCGCATCAACCAAGAGGTTCCCGTTCAGATCCTCAGCCACAAAACCGGTTGGTATTCTAACCACCGCGTTCGGCATCCCGTTGAGCGCGCAGTCCGCAATGCACCGGACTGATCCATTGACAAGCGACACTTGTCCTCGAACTGCGAGCCCTTGGGCATCAAACGCAACAGTTGCCTGCACTTCTGCCGCTTTGCCTCCGGCAGAGTTCTCCGCAAGTATGTCTGCTAAACCTCGCGTCGCGCCATTCGGCGGTGAAAGGTAAGGTGATTCTGGCAGTTTAAATCCGGCCACGCTCCCGAGGAGTGCATCGAGAGAACTGCCGAACTGCGACGCATATAGCGCGTTGCGATCCCCGCCTCCCAAGAGATATGCGGCGCCACCCATAATGCCGGCAAGCGGGCTGCCAAGCATGTTGTCCAGCGTAATGGCGCCCACGCTCGGCTGACCCGACCCTAGCTGCGGCCCCTCCACTGCGATGGTCGTCCCCGCGACGGTCTGAATGTTATTTCCCGCAATATAGGCGAGAAACTTCTGAGACAAGCATGAGGAGGACGAGGGGTCTTGACACGCCTTCGCGAGCATCGCGTCCCGCACCGCAGACGTGTTCAACAGGGAAGTTGCCGTATCACAGGCGGACTGATTCGATGGCCCGCACGCCGCTTGTGCGTCGGCTAGCTGTTGCGCTTCCGATTTCTGCCACGGCAACGCCGTGACGTGATTCAGCCAATTGTTCAGCGTTTCGTTTTCTGCCGCGCTCGCGCCGCCTTGCGCATTCGCACCCGCCAATCCAGCCGCAGTACCTCATACCAACGTGGCGATGGCTGCCATTGCCGCGGGAGGCAGATTGCCGGAACCATCGATAATGGGATTGACGAAGGCACTTGCTGCTGCGCCAATGGCCCCGCCCGCGCACCCTGTTCCGAGGGCCGCAGAACTGGCGCATCCCAAGGTTGCATGGGCAAGGAGATACTCAAGCTTGTTGAGTTGTGCATCACCGATCGCATAAGCACTCGACGCCGCGACATCCTGAATCAGGGCATTCTGGAATGCACCAAGCAGGCTGCCTCCCTCAATCGCTGTACCTACGCCAGCCGAAATCCCGGCCTCGGCCAGCATTGCCAGAGCTCGGGTTTCCAAGGTAGAGGCGGTTGATGCAGTCGCCTGATTCACAGTGGTGCCAATCGACGGATTAACACCGGCGAGGCTGGCAAGGGAGCTAGTCGGACCTCCGACAGTTAAGGGCGCCGTCGCGAAATCGAATCCGGTGTCCGAATTGTAAGTAATGCCATTCGTCAGCCCCGCCGTGATACCAGCAACGCCAGCCGCTTCAAATGCGCTGCCCCAATCCAGACTTCCGGTCATTGTCAGTTGCGAGGCGATGCTCGACGTGAACCCGGCAAAAGCGGCCGACAGCGCGATGTTGCCCAGTCCTGCTGTCGTCGCTACCGTGGCTGCCGATGTCGCCGTTGCAGCGGTTGCCGTCGTACCTGCTGCAAACGTGCTACCGGCCGTCGTGCCAAGTGTCGCCCCAATGGCCTCACTCGCCGCGCCGGCCGTCATGATGGATACGACGACAGCGAAGGCTATCCCGACGATCTCCGCCGCTCCAAATCCACCCATTGCGGTAAAGCTCGTATCGAGGTGGTCGGTAACCGTCGTCTGCGTAAAGTTGGTCCCGAGCTGTTGCTGCAGACTGGCTAGCAACTGCTCTGTACCGGCCTGATCGACCGTTGTGTCGCTATCCAACAGTTGCAATGCTCCACCAATCTGGTTGAGCGTCTGCACGTTCAGATTCATGTCAGCCGCGCTCATGAACCCGCCAGGCTGGACCTCAGTGCCGCTCGTCTTCAGGTAGCCGGTGGCTGCGATGTACTGCCAGACATCCCCTACGTTTACCTGATTCGCCTGGTTGGTCAGTGTGCCGGTATTGACCGTCAGCGTATTCGACGCAGCAATGTTGCCTGTGTTGAGAATGCTTCCCTGCCCACCCTGGTTGAAATCGAGTGTGACATTCTGGCCGGTGATGTTGCCGCCTGCCGACATCGCGCTCCAGTTCGGCGGCAAGTAGACTTGCGGCATGAGCGCGGTGACAGTCGGGCAAGTAACTACACCCGTCGAGATGCAACTCGGATCGGGCACAGACTGCTGGACATACCACAACATCGGCTCGGACAGCGCACTGATCTGCGTCTGGGACAACGCATTGCCAAGCTGCAGATTGTTCTGTTCTGCGTAGTTGATTGCGTTCTGATACAGGATGGCCTTTTCCTGTTCGGTGACCGACATACCGGTCTTGCTGTCGTAAGAAAGGCCGTTCACAAAACTGGCCTGGCCGGTCTGCTGCAGCGCCGCCTGTTGCAGTGTCAGGTCTTCCGCCTGTGGACTGTAGTAGAACAGCGTCGAGGATGGCTGCAAGCTAGCCGGCAGATTGTCCAGCAACGTTTGTGGGCCGAGGGCACCGAGCATCGAACCAGCCAGCGATCCGGAAAGATACGACGCCTTACCCGTCACGGGCGTGGGCAAGGCTCCGCCTACCGAGCGCGGCGTCGACAGATTCAGCCCGGGAAGATTCACGAGGCTTAACGATATGACTTGCGACGGCGCATTGACCCGCGGCGTATAGGTATTCGCCGTGGTGATGCCGTTGATCAGCTTCTGCCCTGTCAAAGAGACATACGTGCCGACCACGTTGCCAACGTTTTGAATCTCTCCCGTCGACGTGATGGACAGATTCGGCGCCTGGATCGTCGCGGCGATGTTGCCCACCGGAGTCGGTGGATCGATCGTGCCACCAGCACTCGTATAGGCGCTCCCATACAGCGCCGTACATTCGGCAACTGAACCGCAGGCCCATACGTCGTGACGCTTATCGGGGCTGAAGTCCCCTGTCTCCTGCACCCAGTGCGAATGCCAGTATGCATTTAGCGTCTGAGCCTCGTTCACGACTGGGCCGGCAACATTGATGGTAGCGCTGGTACCTGCTGCGATCAGGCTGCCGATATTAGTCAAACTACCCGCGTTGATCTGCAGGTTGTTGCCAGCACTGATCACCGACGAGTTGCCCGATTGCTGGTCGACATAAGCTTCGCAGTAGCTGGACTTGCCCCTGCATGACCGGACATGCGGTCACGCTTAGGTTGGTGAATTTGCTCGCTGGCGAAACTCGCGTGGTGAGCAGTATTTCAGGGCGCTGTGCGGATGCGACTCGTTGTAGTGGTCAAACGCGATGGCCAGGTTTTGCAACGCCGTTCTCGAGTCCGGCTTGGGCATCCACGAGACGCAGTCTCTCTTCATCGTTTTGACGAAACTCTCGGCCATCCCGTTGCTCTGCGGACTTCTGACCGGCGTCATGATGGGTTTCAGGCCCACTTTTTTCGAGAACGTCAGCGTCTCCTCGGCAATGTAGCAGGAACCGTTGTCGCTGAGCCATTCGATTTCGTTGCTGGCCTTCAACGCACCATCAAAACGGTTTTCCACAGCCTGAAGCATGACATCACGCACCATGTCACCGGTATAGCCTCCAGTGGTCGCAGCCCAGCTCATGGCCTCCCGGTCGCAGCAGTCGAGTGCAAAGATGACGCGCAGCGGCGAGCCGTCGTCACAGCGGAATTCGAAGCCGTCCGAGCACCAGCGGGTATTGCTCCGGTCCACCGCGACCTTGCCGTCATGCCGGCGCGTTGACTGGGTATGGCGAGGCCGGCGTTCAAGCAGCAGACCGTGGGTATGCATGACCCGATAAACCCGTTTCGCATTAACGCGAGGCTGCCCCTGCGCGTCCCGGTTTCGCCGCAGCAGGGCCCATGCGCGCCGATAGCCGTAAGTAGGTAAATCAGCAACCAGCCCCTGAAGCTCCGCGACGAGCGGCATGTCGTCACGGGCGGGCGTTTTGCGCTTGTCAACCCATTCAGCTTCGCGCTTTGATTTCACCGCTAGATTAGAGCGCGACACACCCAGGACTTCACAGACCGTCTTCATCGGTCGTCCCCCGGCAGCAATGGTGAGCGCGCAATCAATTTTTTTGCCCGGCCGTACTCCACTGCTTCGCGGAGAATCTCCACTTCCATCGTCTTCTTGCCCAGCAGTCGCTGGAGTTCACGAATCTGCTTCATCGCCTCGGCCAGGTCGGACGCCGGTACCACCTGCTCGCCGGCACTGACCGCTGACAGGCTTCCGTCCTGATAGAGCTTGCGCCAGGCGAACACCTGGTTTGCATTCACCTGATGACGACGGGCAACTCCGGAAACCGTTGCCCCGGGCTCGAAGGTCTCGCGCACTATCGCGAGCTTCTCCTCGACAGAGCGCCGACGGCGCTGTTCGGGCTGGGTTAAAACTTCAATGGGTTCCACGTTAGAACTGGGCTTAAACATAGGCGTAAGACTACCTCAAAGTTTAAGCGTTACCTCGTGTCCGGTTTTCGCGGGGGCCGGCCCAGTAGCTTTCCTTGTATCCACCAGCTGTCATGCAGCCGTTGTACTGCTCCGTCGCGCCGTAGTTCTGATGAAGAGTCACAGGCGGCGGTAGCGTATTGGAGATGGCGCCCGCTACGTTCAGTGCGATGTTATTGCCCGCGACAATGTTGCCCACTCGATTGTCAATCTATCGGCTGCAACCTTATCTGGACAAGGATGCAGCTAGCTCATAAATCGACGATACCGCCAACGATACCGAAAAATACCACCGGCACTTTCCGCCGCTCCGCGGACCGCAGCGGAGGCTCAGTTCCAACTCTGTTAAATCCATCTCGAAGACGAGCTAGTTCGAGAACATTGGTGTCGGCAGTACCGTCATCGATACCGTCTAGCATTCTCCAACGCGGTCTGACCAAAGCCGCCCAGTGCCAAGGGCCTCACTCACAGAGCCTGATCCTTGTGAAATCTCCTGCTGCCCGGTCTGCTGAGTTATGCGACAACCGAATAGTGATCTGGCAACGCACGAAACATGACCCGGCGCAACAACTCTTCCTTCGTGGACGTACTGTGGGCCTCATCGACGAGTTGATGCGACAGTCTGAGCTGGACTGCGCTGTTCGGGTCATCATCATCGCGGTTACCAGACTATCCAATGCTAGCTCTCGATCACACGAATGTGACCAAGTTAAGCCAATCGAGAGGTCTGCATTAGCAGCATTCAGAATCTTGCTGCTTTCCCCGCTTAAGTACCGTTAACCCCTTAATCAGCTGGTAGGTAATCCCCAAAAATACGGTCAAAAATACTGGCATGCCCACCCAAATCACCCCCCAACCGGCGCCCTTCGCCAATGACACGCCAGAAATGAAAGCAATCATTGCCACAAGGGACAGATATCCCTTCACGGAACGCACTATGATTTGACGTTTTCTCGACATTACTTATTCGTTCCACTGTTGGTATGTTGCTGGATATAGTTTTGCGCGGGACCGGCAAGCACCTGAAACAATTGATTTGCATACGTGCCCAACGAGCCCTGTAATGCAGCTTTTGCCCAAACGCCCAAACCTGTAGCACCTGCAGCCATTGCGCCAGACAGATCCGGGCTAGGTTGATTGGTTATCCCGGCTGCCCCGAATGCCGTAACGCCAGCTACGCCTGCATTGTAGGCATTGGCCGCCATCTTTCCATACGTTCCCATTCCGGCGATTGCTTTGTCCGCAATTACAAAAGGATACATGGCCCCCGACGCCAGTCCCGTAAGATAAGACGAAGCGACGCTCGGCGGATCTACCACGGGCCCATACCCAATCTTCCCGAGACCATAACCGACCGCATTGCCGGCGTAATCGTACGCGCCGCCTAACGCGGCAGCTGATAAGGCCTCCGGCCCGAGCAACGCGACTCCGATGGTTCCTGCGGCATATGGCGCCATCGCCTGCATATTTGTTAAAGCCTGGTCCGCGTTCGCTCCTTGTGCCTGAAGCATTGTGCCTAGCATCTGAGTGTTGCACGGCTGTCCTTCAGCACACGCTGCGGCGAACGCGGATCCTCCGAACGGATTCAATGCGCCGTTAGGATGGTTGTTCAAGTCATCAGACTTGTTGGTTCCGTTATAGAGAGCTTCATTCGTCGCCGCATTGGCTCCGCCCGTGACGTTCTGTCCCAGCGCGCCTGCCGTAACTCCTCCAGCGAGCGTCGACACGGCCACGATGATCACGCGCTGCTGGTCAGTGAGGTTTGAAAGACCGCCAGCCTGACTGACGAGCAAAGGTGTTATCAACGCACTTGCTGCGCCGCCAATTGCCCCGCTTGCACAGCCGGTGCCTTCAGCAGCACTTGCCGCGCATCCCAGCGCTGTGTGCAATACAACGTTTTCGATCGGAGAACCGAATGTCCCGCTACCGATCGCAGCTGAACCAATCGCGGCGAGATTACTGGCAATGCCGTACTCCATGGCACGGCCGAAGCTGCCGCCATATGCGATTGTGCTTACGGAAGCCGATACCGCGCTTTGACCGACGACTTCAACAGCGCCTTGAACGATTTCCCCCATACTGGCCGTACCGGCGCCAATGTCGCTACCGATCTGGTCGAGTGGGACACTGTTCAGTCCGAGACCTGCATCAAGTCCAGCGGTGGCGTATGCGATTGCACCAGCCTCTAGAATCTGCCCAAAGTCCAGCCCTTGGCCACTTGCGAGCTGGTTCATCGTCGCGGCAAGCATCGCGCCGATAATCGGCATCCCCATCATCGAGAACGCCACTGCCATTACCATCGACGCTATTTGCCCTAACCCGAATCCGCCTTCGGCAACGAAATCGGTATGCAGGTTGTCATGAACCGATGTCTGCGCGAAGCTCGCACCCAATTGCTGCTGTAACTGGGCGAGCAACTCATTGGTTCCGGCCTGATCGATCGTGCCGTCCGTGTTGAGCTGTTGCAGCGCGCCGCCGATCTGATTGAGCGTCTGGACGTTCAGGTCCATGTTCGCCGCGCTCATGAAGCCGCCCGGCTGTACCGTCGTGCCCGTCTCGTCAACATAGCCGCCCTTCACCTTGCTCCAGATCTGTCCAACATCGACCTGGTTCGCCTGGTTCGTGAGCGTGTTTGTATTGACCGTCAGAGTGTCGGAAGCGGTGATGCTTCCGGTGTTCAGGATGCTGCCGTTGCCGTCCTGGTTGAAATTGAGCGTGACATCCTTGCCCTGGATGTTGCCGCCCGCCGACATCGCGCTCGTGTCGCTCGGCAGATACACCTGCGGCATCAGCGCGGTGATCGTCGGGCAACTCACATGGCCCACTGCCGTGCACGACGGATCAGGCACGGTCTGCTCGACATACCACAGCATCGGCTTGTCGAGCGCACTGACCTGTGTCTGCGTCAGTGCATCGCCCAGCTGCAGATTATTGGCCTTGGCGTAGTCAAGCGCGTTCTGGTACAGGTAGGCCTTCTCCTGTTCCGTCACCGACGTGCCCGTCTTGCTGTCGTAGCTCAGACCATCGATGAAGCTGGCCTTGCCCGTCTGCTGCAGCGCCGCCTGCTGCAACATCAGGTCTTCTTCCTGCGGATTGTAGTAAAACAGCGTTGAGCCGGGCTGCAGGTTCGCAGGCAGATTGTCGAGCAGCGCCTGTGGACTGAGACTGCCCACCGCCGACGCGCCCAGCGACTGGTCAACGTACGAAGCCTTGCCAGCCACCGGCGTCGGAATCGCGGCACCAACCTGACGCGGCGTCGACAGATTCAGACCCGGCATATTCACCGGGCTCAGCGAAATCACCTGCGACGGCGCATTCACACGCGGTGTGTAGGTGTTCGCCGATGTGATGCCGTTGATGAGCTTCTGGCCTGTCAACGTCACCGACGTTCCGATGACATTGCCGACGTTCTGGATCACGCCGTTCGACGTGATGGAGAGGTTTGGCGCCTCTATCGTCGCAGCGATATTGCCGACCGGCGTCGGCGGGTCAATCGTGCCGCCCGTGTTCGTGTAGGCACTGCCGTACAGCGCCGTGCATTCTTCGGGGCTACCACATGCCCAGACATCGTGACGCTTGTCCGAGCTGAACATGCCAGTTTCCTGCACCCAATGCGAGTGCCAGTAGGCGTTCAGCGTCTGCGCCTCGTTGACGACCGGACCTGCGACCGAGATCGTCGCGCTATTCCCTGCCGCAATCAGGCTACCGATGTTCGTGAGACTACCTGCATTCACCTGCAGGTTATTGCCAGCGCTGATGACCGACGAACTACCAGACTGCTGGTCAACATAGCCTTCGCAATAACTTTCCTTATATCCGCCAGCCGTCATACAGCCCGAATACTGCTCCTTGGAGCCGTAATTCTCGTGAACCGGTACAGGTGGCGGAAGGTTATTAGTAATCGCGCCCGATACATTGAGCGTAATGTTGTTTCCGGCAATGATGTTGCCGGAAGTGTTGTTCAGACTTTGAGCGGGCGTGGTCGAGCTAGCTGTCGTGCCGACACCACCAATCACGATGTCATGGCCAGCGAGCAGGTTCCCGAATGTATTGTTAATCTGTCCGGCGGCAATCACAAGGTCATTGCCGGCATAAATCGTCGCGTCGTTCTGGCTGTAGCCGAACGTCGTGGTTGTCGGGTTGGAACCTCTGGTACCACCGCCCGTGCCGCATGCGGAATTCGGCACACCAGACGCACAACCAACCTGGCTGGAAAAGTTTTGCTGGTTGCCGCCCTGATTGGTAAGCGAAGCGGCATTCACGAAGATGTTATTACCCGCGAACAGCAGACCTTCGTTCGTCAGTGCGCCGCCGCTGATCGTCATGTTGACACCAGCCGCGATCATGCCCGTCGGTGAACTCCACGTCTCGCTGATTGGCGCAGATGGGGCACCTGCGTT
>Ga0209796_10000950_pt1 | contig 13970 bp, 13 predicted proteins | sample AgamicOrSfrz_FD_187167 | JGI IMG/M metagenome (GOLD analysis project Ga0209796, IMG submission 187167) | Agave microbial communities from Guanajuato, Mexico - Or.Sf.rz (SPAdes) (version 2) | ecosystem: Host-associated > Plants > Phyllosphere > Phylloplane/Leaf | place: Guanajuato, Mexico...
ATATTTTATGACTATTCCGGAAGCCTCTAGGCTTGTTATGCAAGCTGGGACACTTGCCCGTGGTGGAGAAATCTTTGTTTTAGATATGGGTGAGCCTGTTAAGATTGTGGATTTAGCGAAGAACCTAATTAAACTTTCAGGTTATACGGAAGAAGAGATTGGAATTAAGTATGCAGGAATTCGACCTGGAGAGAAAATGTATGAAGAGCTTCTAGGGAAAGATGAAGTACATGATGAGGCGATTTTCCCTAAGATTTTTATTGGAAAATCGGTAGAAGTAGATTTTTCTCGGGTTACAACGTTGGTTAATAATTATGAAGTTTATGATACGGAGTATACGAGAGACTATGTGTTGAACTTGGCGAACGATCGTGAAAGTTTGCTTGCGCATAGTATGAATTAGATTGTTTTCTATTATAGAAGAAAGTGGTTTCATCTTTAATAAAATAAGGAGTAGGATACTGTGGCGAAACTATTAATCTTAGGTGCAGGCGGTCATGGGAAAGTAGTATCTGAAATTGCTCAACTCATGAAACAGTGGGAAGAGATCGCTTTTCTAGATGATAGAGAAGATATTTCAGAAGTATTAGGGATTTCCATAGCAGGTAAGTTAGCTGACTTACCTGCATTAAGGAGCGAATATGAATACGCATTTGTAGCTATCGGTAGCAATACTGCTAGGCTTAAGTGGATAAAAAAATTAAGTCAGCACGGATTTAAAATACCAATCCTTATTCATCCTTCTAGTATAGTAAGTGCAAAAAGTTCTATAGAAGAGGGAACTGTAATAATGGCAGGAGCAGTAATAAATCCAGATACAAGAATTGGTAGAAGCTGTATTATTAATACAGCTTCTACGATTGACCATGACTGTATATTACAGGATGGTGTTCATACATCTCCTGGTGTTCATCTTGGTGGCACGATAAAAATTGGGGAGCGAACGTGGATTTGTATTGGAGCTACTATTATAAATAATATTAATATTGGTTGTGACTCAGTCATAGCAGCAGGAGCAGTTGTGACTAAAGATGTACCGAGCAATGTTTTAGTCGCAGGTGTACCTGCAGTTATAAAGAAATAATTTTTATTAATCACAATATCCTCAAGCGAAATAGAAAACACCTTACAAAGGAAGGAAGTCCTTAATATGCAAGATAGAATTTTTCTTTCATCTCCTCATATGAGTGAAGAAGGATATGAAATGGAATACGTGAAAGAAGCTTTTGATACGAACTGGATCGCTCCTCTTGGAGAAAATGTGAACAAGTTTGAAGAAGAGCTAGCAAATAAAGTAGGTTCTAAATCAGCGGCAGCTTTATCGTCAGGAACAGCAGCCATCCACTTAGCTTTAAAAGCAGCAGGGGTAGAAGCTGGCGATATTGTTTTTTGTCCAACGCTTACTTTCTCAGCTACAGCAAATCCAATAATCTATCAAAATGCTACTCCTGTTTTTATTGATAGTAATGAAGAAACATGGAATATGTGTCCAAAAGCATTAGAAGAAGCTTTTAAAAAGTATCCTAATGTAAAAGCCGTTATTGTTGTGCACCTTTATGGACTATCGGCTGATATGGATAAAATTACAGAGCTTTGTACAAAACATAATGTCCCCTTAATTGAAGATGCAGCTGAAAGTCTAGGAACTTACTATAAAGGAAAGCATACAGGTACTTTTGGGGACTATGGTATTTTCTCTTTTAATGGTAATAAAATTATCACAACTTCTGGCGGGGGAATGCTCGTCTCAAACAATGAAGAAAAAATCTTAAAGGCTCGTTTCTGGGCTACACAGAGCCGTGACCAAGCAAGACATTATCAGCATAGTGAACTAGGTTTTAACTACCGTATGAGTAATGTTGTTGCAGGAATTGGTCGAGGTCAGTTAAAAGTTTTAGATCAACGTGTAGAGAAAAAAAGAGAGATCTTTGCTTATTATAAAGCGCAATTAGAAGGTCTCAAAGGAATAGAATTTATGCCGAGTAATGAATGGGATGAACCAAATTATTGGTTAAGTAGCATGACATTGAACGGTCAAATAAGACCTCTTGATGTTATGGAAGCATTAGAAAAAGAGAATATTGAATCAAGACCCGTTTGGAAACCAATGCATATGCAGCCATTCTTTGAAAAGTATGATTATATAGGTAACGGAACAGCAGAAAAGTTATTTGAAAACGGGGTGTGTCTACCAAGTGATACGAAAATGACCTCTGCTGACTTGGAGAGAGTGGTGAGTATTATCAAAAGGTTGTGGTGTGAATAATGAATGGTGCGAATTGTAATGGTATTTATAGAAAATACATAAAGAGATTATTCGATATTGTATTATCTGTAATTGCAATTATCTGTTTAAGTTTTGTGTTTTTAATAGTAGCTTTTCTTGTAAGAGTAAAGCTAGGAAGCCCAGTTTTATTTAAACAAAAACGACCTGGTATGAACGAAAAGATATTTTTAATGTATAAATTTCGAACCATGACTGATGCAAGGGGAGAAGATGGAGAACTACTACCAGATGATGTGCGGCTTACTAGATTTGGAAAGTTTTTGAGATCGACTTCGCTTGATGAATTACCTGAGTTGTTTAATATTCTTAAAGGTGATATGTCACTTGTCGGACCTCGACCTTTATTGGTTCAGTATTTGCCTTTGTATAATGAACATCAAAAACGTCGCCATGAAATGAGACCTGGATTATCAGGACTAGCTCAGGTTAATGGTAGAAATGCTATTAGTTGGGAAGAAAAGTTTAATTTAGATGTAAAGTATGTAGAAAATGCAAGCTTTTTATTGGATATTAAAATTATATTTTTTACAATTAAGAAAGTTGTTGTTCGTGAAGGTATTAATTCTGAGACTGCCGCTACAGTAGAAGCATTTAAAGGTAACAGCTCTAAAGCAGATAGTTTATAAAGAGCATATAACCCTAATCAAATTACCTCTTAATAAAGGGCTGGTATGTAAGATGCAATACAATACTTACTTCAATTTTAGGTTGTTTATAGAGGAGAAGAAGAAGAGTTAACATTAACTTTTTTGTAAATCTAAAAGAGTAATTTAATTGATTAGAATAGAGTGTGAGCTAGTCTATTCTAGATTTAAGGTAGGGGTATAAATTAGTGAGAAAGATACTTATATTAGCAAATAATGATATTGGTTTGTATAAATTTAGAAAGGAGCTAATACAAAAGTTAGTTCAAGGATATAAAGTTTATATATCCCTTCCCTATGGAAAACACATTTCTAAGCTAGAAGAAATAGGATGTGAATTTATTGATACACCAATTAGTAGAAGAGGAACAAATCCAATAACGGATTTAAAATTATTATGGAACTATAAAAAAATTATAAAAAGTATTAAACCTGACATAGTTTTAACATATACAATTAAACCAAATGTATACGGTGGAATTATGTGTCGAATAAATAGAGTACCGTATGTTCCTAATATTACAGGCTTGGGAACTGCAGTAGAAAACGGGGGGCTTCTTCAAAAAATAACCCTAGGATTATATAAAGCTTCTCTAAAAAAAGCTAGTTGTGTATTTTTTCAAAATAAAGAGAACAAAGAATTTTTAAGTAGCAAAATCTCTATTGATAATCACAAACTGATTCCAGGTTCAGGGGTTAATTTGAGACATTATTCTTGCCTAGATTATCCCCAAAGTAGAGAGGTCCATTTTCTATTTATTGCTCGTGTCATGAAAGAGAAGGGAATTAATGAGTATCTAGAAGCAGCAGAATTTATAAGAGATAAATATCCGTATACTAAGTTCCATGTTTTGGGATTTTGCGAGGATGAGTATGAGAAAAAATTAAAAGAGATGCAAGACAAGGATATTATTGAGTACCATGGTATGCAAAGTGATGTAAGAGAATTTCATAAGTTTGCGCATTGTACAATTCACCCTACTTTTTATCCAGAAGGTATGTCTAATGTTTTACTAGAAAGTGCTGCTTGTGGTAGACCTCTTATCACTACTAATAGAAGTGGTTGTAAGGAGATTGTTGAAAAAGAAAGAACAGGTTATATAGTTAAGGAGAAGGATAGTTTAGATTTAATTGAGAAAATTGAAATGTTCTTAAATTTGGACAATAAAGAAAGAGAGAGAATGGGGACATTAGGAAGAGAAAAGGTAGAGAAGGAATTTAATAGAGATATTGTAGTAAACTCCTATTTAGAAGTAATAGAAAAAACTCTAGGGTGATGAGAAATGGATTATAAAAAATATATTAAAAATAAAGAACTAAGATTTAAATTGTTGCATTATCTGAGATTTATACCAGATTCAACGATGTTAAAGTTACAGTATAAGATAAAAATGGGAAGAAAATTGAGTTTAAAGGGACCTAAACGATGGACGGAGCAAATTCAATGGTACAAGGTTCATTATAGAACACCTCTCATGACCCAATGCGCTGATAAATATGAAGTGCGTAAATATGTTGAGTCTAAAGGACTAGAACATATATTAAATAAATTGTATGCAACTTATAATTGTGCTGATGAGGTTGACTTAGAATCTTTACCTTCAAAGTTTGTTATGAAGACTACTAATGGTAGTGGAACAAATATTTTATGCACGGATAAAGCATCGTTAGATATTGATGATATTAAATTTTCTCTTAAGAAGTGGTTAAAACGGAACAACTACTCTGCAGGGCGGGAGTGGTCCTATAAGAATATTGTTCCTAAAATTATAGTAGAAGAGTATTTAGAGGATGAATCAGATTCATTTGACGGCATAAGCGATTATAAATTTTTGTGTTTTAATGGTGAAGCTAAATATATTATATTCGATGTTGATAGGCACACTAATCATAAACGAAATATTTATGATACGAATTGGAACTTTATTAATGTAAGTACAGACCATTCCAATTTTGGGGATAGTGTAGATAAGCCAGCAGGGATAGAAGAAATGTTGAAAATAGCAAATATCCTTTCTGAAGATTTTCCATTTGTTAGAGTTGATTTGTATTGGGTTAATGGAAAAGTTTATTTTGGTGAATTAACTTTCTATCCATGGACTGGGTATGTACAATTCACTCCTGATAAATTTGATTTTATTTTAGGTAATCATTTCGAACTGCCAAATAAGAGAACAAATTAATTTGATGTAATAGAAGAAGGGGGTATGTGAAGAAAAATAATTTTTAATGATTTTGCATTGGAATGTAAAGTGGATTTCTTTAATATTGAATAATTCGTTTTAAATGTGTGGTTAAACTTGTAATATACAAAGGAATAATCAAGAAGTTAAATTTAAATACTGGTGGTGAATTTGATGAAAGTTTTAATATATGATGGGTATGCAAAGTCCTCAAGTGGTACACCCAAAGGAGGATCTACCAAGAGTCTAATAGATTTCTTAAAAGTAAGTATTAGCAATTCACCTCATGAATACTTCTTTCTGACAAACCAATCAAATAGGGATTACTATATTGACCATATTAAACCTTTAGGTGTTCAGGAAATATATATAGAGTTTCCTAAGGATCTATTAGTTTACGGTAAGAAATATGAGAAAGGTATTTGGGCTCATTTTAAGGGCTTATTTTTTTCCTTCCCTAAATTTATAATAAAATTAAGTACAAAAATTAATAAGTATAAGATTGGTAAAGTGTTGGCCAATGATACTAGAGCGGCACTAGTATTAGGTGTGTCCTGCAAAATAACAAATAGAGAGCTAGTTACTTTCATAAGAAGTGACTATGGCCTGAATTTAAATATCATCAGGTATGCACTGATGATGTCTACTAAATTGATAAGTATTTCTGAGGGAATACACGAAATGTTAGATGAAAAATCTCAGAAAAAATCTCATATCATTAATGAAGCTATTGATGTTAAGGATTTTATGGTAAATGACAGGGAAGAAAAAAGCGCAGAAACGGTTAATATAGTTAATATAGCTAATATTTCTCCATATAAAAATCAATGGATATTAGTACAAGTAATGAAAGAAGTTATCAAAAAACATAAAAATGCCCATTTATATATAGTGGGTGAAACTATTGACCAACCTTGTAAAGATAAAATGGATGGTTTTATTGAGGAGAATGGGCTAAAAGAATATGTAACTTTTACGGGATTTGAGACTGATGTAAGAAGGTACTTAAAAATATGTGATGTCTACGTACAACCTTCAATAAATGAGGGATTAGGGCGTAGTATTATTGAAGCTTATTCATTCGGTATTCCGGTTATAGGGAGTTCAATTCCAGGCATTAAGTCTATTGTGAAAAATAATTTTAATGGTCTTTTATTCAACTTAGATGATAAACAACAATTATATAATAATATTATTATCTTAATAGAAGACAAACAAAAGGCAAGAGAGTTTGGTGAAAATGGAAGGAACTTTGTGTATGATCATTTTAATCTAGAAATTAATGCAAAGAAGATAGAGAACTTACTTGGTCATTATTGAAAAAAAGTTGGACTATAATTAGTCTCCTTTGTATAAGGGTGGTGGAGATTCATGTGTAAAATGGCTGTTGTGATATTAAATTATAATAATATTAAAGAAACATTAAAATGTATTGAGGAGTTTAAAAAACAGAGTGTAAAACTAGAAATCATAGTAGTAGACAATAACTCCCCTGATAAATCTCATGAGGAACTACAAAAAGTTGAAGGTATACACTACATACAAACATACGAAAATTTGGGATACGCTAAAGGGAACAATGTTGGAATTAAATATGCCATTAATAATTTAAACGTAAGTAATATTATTATTTCTAATAATGATATTTATTTTCCAAACACGAATGTAATCGAGACACTTAATCAATCCATAAAAGCTCTTCCTGCTAACTGGGGATATATAGGAACGGTTATAAAGGATCAAAATAATCACATATATCAGATGCAACCTAATAGTCATACTACCTTAGTAGATAGAATAATTAATTCAACTTTGATAGGTATTCCGTTTAGGAAATTATACAATAGGGAGCCTAGGCACTCAGGTGAAACAGAAGATATTTATGAATCTGAAATTGTTTCAGGAGCATTTTTTGTATTAAATACTCAGGCTGTAAGTAACATAGGAGCATTTGATCCTTATACTTTTCTATATGGAGAGGAAAGAATTTTGGCAAAAAAATATTATAAGTCGGGATTTAAAGGGTATTTGACTTCAAGAACATATGTTATACATAAAAATTCTGAAACTACGAAGAAATATCCAATTATCTCTTACGTAAACTCTTTGAAAAGTGAATATTACTATTTTAGCAAGTACACTCAGCTAAACTTACTAAAGAAATCTTTACTAGTATGGATTAGATCTTTGGATACAATTATGAGAATTGTCATAGGCAATATAGATAAAAAAACATTTTTAGAAGTAAGAAGGATGTATATTAAGGTAAGGAAGGAATTAGAATGATATATGTCTTAACAATGTCACTTTTATTCTCTCTTATGATTGCAACAAAATTGCCCCCCCATCTTATCCTATCAATATGTTTTTTTATAGTTATTTCTCTACTGACAAAAAAGCGCATTTTATGGCATAAGAGATTATTCATTATAAATATTTGTTGGATTATGTTTATTATTTTTTTCATCATTAATTATTTTTCGTTTCATAATAATGAATTTTATATTGAAGCTATATTGTTTATATGTCTTATATCAAGTATGTATGTAGGGATATATAGTGGTATTTATTTCACAGATAGATTGCTCCACATATTCCCCATCTGGGTATTAGTTATATTTATTCAATTAATAATAAACAATTCAATTTTTCAGATTTTAAATGAGAGGTGGACCATTACAATAGGTTGGTTGACTTCTAATGCTATAGGGGCAGCATTAGCCTTTGGAGTTCCTTTACTAATTTTATGTATAAATAAAACTAGTAATAAATTCATTAAAGTCTTATCTGCAATAGAGATAGCCCTAATTGTTGTTACTGTATTTTTACTTAGCAGTCGTGGATCTATATTGGCTTTAACTATAACTGCAGTTTATTTATTTTTATTTAAAAAAGGTAAAATAAAAATGATATATATGGGTACACCAGTTTTACTAATACTCTCTTTTATATTTTTAAAAGTTGAATTATTAAAAGAAACTTTTGAATTGACCTTAAAAAGAATTTCATCGTCAGGGTTAAACGGGAGAGAAGATTTATGGAGTGAAGGATTTAAATTAATTAAGAGCAATCCTATATACGGAATTGGAGCTAGAAATGGAGAACATATGGACTTTCACAACCCACTTCTACATATATCAGTTCATTATGGTTTAATAGCTGCTATACCAATAACTGTGATTATTTTATCCCCCTTATTTATATTTGTAAGGTTTAAGGTATATAGAGAGAAGTCTGCTGTAATAATGATGGGAACTTATATTGCAATAATAGTTCAGTCCTCTTTTGAAGCTATTTTAACACCATTAATTACAGGGGTTCTAGGGTGGTATTTTATTGGTTTAGTATACGGATACTTACTCATGACTATTAAGTCATATAGAGATAAAAAGAGCTCTGATATGGAAGATCTTAAATGCAACTACTAAAAAAATTTTATAAATAAAAGATTGGGTATGTTTATATGAATGAGAAAATCAATTTTTTAAAACAGGGTTTGAGAAACATTTCTTACACATTTATTGCCCAAGGCATTAATCTAGTAATAAGTCTAGTTAAAGTCCTGTTCATTCCTAAATTAATAGGTATAAATGATTTTTCACACTGGCAGTTGTATGTTTTTTACAGTGGGTATGTAGGCTTTTTTCAGTTCGGATTGAACGACGGAATATATTTAAGGTACGGAGGACACAATTATAGAGATTTAGATAAGAGTGTTTTTCGTTCTCAATTTTGGTTATTGCTTTTCTCTCAAATTATTATAGCATTATGCATGCTTTGGTACTCTGGTCTATTCTTAAATGAACGAGCTTACATAATAAAGGTAACATCTGTATGTCTAGTGTTAAGTGGGATTTCTACGTTCTTCTGGTTTGTGTTTCAATGTACTAATCGTATAAAGGAATACGCTATAGCCATAACGACTGAAAAGATGATGTTCTTATTCGGTGTAGTAATTATGCTTATATCCAACGAGTCACATTATCAACCATTTTTGTTAATAGATATACTCTCAAAGTTAATCGGACTGATAGTGTGTATAACATTTGGAAAAGATTTAATTGTTGGTAGGGTCACCTCCTTAAAAATTTCCCTCACAGAAATATATTCAAATATGTCGGTGGGCTTAAAATTAATGCTAGCTAATATCTCAAGTATGTTGATATTAGGTATAGGAAGATATGTTATTGATTATGTATGGGGAGTAACTGTATTTGGAGAGTTAGCTCTTATGTTATCTATAGTAAGTATGTTTCTTCTCTTCATTAATGCAACAAGTATTGCTCTATTTCCAGCTCTGAGGAGAATCTCTGTGGAAGAACTTCCTAAAACCTATGTTTCTATAAGGAATATACTGATGGGCTTACTTTTAAGTATATTAATACTGTATGTTCCTGCAAAGATTCTCCTCAATATTTGGTTTCCGGAATATCAAGATAGTATTAAATATCTTAGTATTTTACTCCCTCTTTGTATTTTTGATGGGAAAATGCAGATGTTAGTTTCTACTTATCTTAAAGTAATCAGGAAAGAAAATAGTTTACTTACTATTAATATAATTTGTGTGTTATTGAGTGCTCTATTATGCATTTCTACAGCAATAATATTTAAAAACTTAACAGGAGTTATTATATCAATGGTGGTGTCTGTATTTATAAGAAGTATAATAGCCGAAGTGTACTTAGCATTACAGCTTAAAGTATCCCTTATAAGAAGTGTTTTTTATGAAACGTTACTTATTCTTACATTCAGTATTACTTCATGGTATTTAATAGATACAATAAATATAATTATATACTTGATATTTTATTTGATATTTTTAGTATCCATAAGAAAAGAAGCAAGTCTTTTATCAGGAATAATCAAGAATGTTAAATCTGCAAAATAACCTAGGAGGGGTGTATCATGAAAGGAATCATTTTAGCTGGTGGAAGTGGTACAAGACTTTACCCATTAACTAAGTCTATTTCTAAACAGCTTTTACCAATCTATGATAAACCAATGATTTACTATCCAATATCTGTTTTAATGTTAGCAGGAATTAAAGATATCCTTATTATCTCTACTCCAGTTGATACTCCTAGATTTGAAAATTTATTAGGGAACGGTACAGATCTAGGAATAAACTTAAGTTATAAAGTGCAAGAATCGCCAGATGGGTTAGCTCAGGCCTTTATTATAGGTGAAGAGTTTATTGGGAACGACTCAGTAGCGCTCGTCTTAGGGGATAATATTTTCTATGGTCATGGTTTCACCAAAATGCTTGAGCGTACAGCGGGGCGTTCTGAAGGAGCTACTGTATTTGGATACAATGTAAAAGATCCTGAACGTTTTGGGGTTGTAGAGTTTGACGATAAAGGTAATGCAGTATCTATTGAAGAAAAACCTGCTGAGCCTAAATCAACTTATGCCGTAACAGGTTTATATTTCTATGATAATGATGTGGTGGAAATTGCTAAGTCAATTAAACCATCTGCCCGTGGAGAACTAGAAATTACTTCCGTAAATGAAGAATATCTTAAAAGAGGGAAGCTACAAGTGGAGCTACTTGGGCGTGGCTTTGCATGGCTTGATACAGGAACCCATGAATCTTTGCTGGAGGCCTCAACGTTTATTGAAACAGTTGAAAAACGACAGAGTTTAAAGGTGGCATGTCTAGAGGAAATTGCTTTCCGCAAAGGGTATATTACACGGAAACAGCTTCTTGAATTAGCAGAGCCTCTTAAGAAGAACGAATACGGTCAATATTTGCTGCGTTTAGCAGACCAAGTTGAATTAGAACGAATGTTAGTAGGTGTACAAGCGTGAATATTATTAAAACAAAATTTAAAGATGCATTAATTGTCGAACCAAAAGTATTTGGTGATCATCGTGGTTTCTTTACTGAAAGCTATAATAAAGAACTTTTTTACAAGCATGGTATTGATATGGATTTTATTCAGGACAACCATTCATTATCTCAGCAATCAGGTACATTACGCGGGATGCATTATCAGCTCAATCCTAAAGCACAAACTAAGCTTATACGTGTTACGCGTGGTGCAATCTATGACGTAATTGTTGATATTCGCAAAGGTTCTCCTACTTATGGAGAGTGGCAAGGATTTATTTTATCAGCAGATAATAAGCGTCAACTTCTTATACCTAAAGGATTTGCACATGGGTTTTGTACAATTGTAGAGAATACGGAAGTTCAGTATAAAGTAGACAAGTTATATTCTCCAGAACATGATAAGGGTATTGCATGGAACGATCCAGCTCTAGCTATTGACTGGCCTGTTCTAAACCCAGTTCTTTCTGAAAAGGATACAAAACATCCTACTTTAGCGGAAGCAGATAATAATTTTTCTTGGGAGTGATTCTTGATGAATATTTTAGTAACAGGCGGAGCGGGGTTTATTGGGAGTAACTTTGTACACCATATGATTGAGAAATATCCAGAGTATAGCATTGTAAACTACGATGCTCTTACATATGCAGGAAATCCAGAAAATTTGAAAGACATTGAAAACCGTGAGAATTATACTTTTGTAAAAGGTAATATTAATAACAAAGAGCTTGTGAATCATCTAGTAAAATATCATATGATTGACGTAATTGTGAACTTTGCTGCTGAGTCCCATGTTGATCGCAGTATTACAGAACCAGATATTTTTATTAAAAGTAATGTGTTAGGAACACAGGCTCTTTTAGATGTAGCTAAGGCAAATAATATACAGAAGTATGTACAGGTTTCTACGGATGAGGTTTACGGTTCACTAGGTGAAACAGGATATTTTACAGAAGAAACACCACTTGCACCAAACAGTCCCTATTCGGCTAGTAAGGCAGGTGCAGATATGCTTGTTAGCGCTTATTATGAAACATACGGTATGAACGTGAATATTACAAGATGTTCTAATAACTACGGACCATATCATTTCCCTGAAAAGCTGATCCCTTTGATGGTTACAAATGCTTTAGAAGGAAAAGAACTTCCAATATATGGAGATGGGAAAAACGTACGTGACTGGCTTCATGTAAAAGATCACTGTGCTGCAATTGACCTTGTTATTCATAAGGGAGAACCAGGAGAGATCTATAATGTTGGCGGACATAATGAAAGAACAAATAATGAAATTGTTCATTTAATTGTAGAGAAATTAAAGGCTCCAAAAGAATTAATTAAATTTGTAGAAGATCGCCTTGGTCATGATCGTCGGTATGCAATTGATCCAACTAAATTGACAACAGAACTAGGATGGAAACCCCAGTATACATTTGATACAGGAATTGTAGAAACAATTCAATGGTATCTAGATAATGAAGATTGGTGGCAAAACATTAAATCTGGTGATTATATGAATTATTATAATAAGCAGTATGGTGATAAGTAATGAACAGAAAGATATTAATTACTGGAGCAAACGGACAGCTTGGAAAAGAGTTAGTTGAGCTTTTGGCTGAAAAAGGATTCGATGTTTATGGGTGTAGTAGAGATGACATGGATATAACTGATTCAGAGCAAGTGCAGGGAGTTATCGATAGAATTAATCCAGAGGTTATTTTGCATTGTGCTGCTCATACAAAGGTAGATATGGCAGAGTCAGAACCTGAGAAGGTGTACTCTATAAATGCCTATGGTACACGTAATGTTGCTGTAGCTGCTGAAAAAATTGGAGCAAAGCTTGTATATGTAAGTACTGATTATGTTTTTGACGGATCAGGCACCGAACCTTACCTAGAGTTTTCTCCTACATCTCCTTTAGGAGTCTATGGCAAATCAAAGCTTGCGGGTGAAGAATTTGTAAAACATCTTCATTCTAGATTTTTTATTGTAAGAACTTCATGGGTGTATGGTAAGCATGGCAATAACTTTGTTAAAACAATGTTAAAACTTGGAGTGGAAAAAGGTGAACTTACTGTAGTTGCTGATCAGATTGGATGCCCCACGTATACATTAGACTTAGCGCAAGCTATTTTAGAAATGATTGAAACTGAAAAATATGGTATGTATCATTTTTCAAATAATGGAAGCTGCTCTTGGTATGAATTTGCACAGGCAATTTTTGAAGGAGCAGGAATAGAGGTTAAGGTAAATCCTTGTACAACAGCAGATTTTCCTCGACCCGCACAGCGCCCATCTTATTCTGTTTTTAGCCATATGTCTTTAAGATTAAATAACTTTAAAGAGCCTCGGCATTGGAAAAAAGCATTAATGCATTATTTAGAAGCAAATTTTAAGAGGTCATCTTCCTAATATCTCTTAATAAACTCAGGATTCCAAAGTGAACAATATTTATGAGAGGTATATAGGATAGAAAGGAAGTATTATTAATGTATAAGATAGCAGTAGCAGGAACAGGCTACGTTGGCTTGGTAGCAGGCGTATGTTTTGCTGAAATGGGCCATCAAGTAACTTGTGTAGATATTGATCAAAACAAAGTAGAATTGATGAAGTCTGGTATTTCACCAATCTATGAAGCAGACTTACAAGATTTGATGATAAAGAATTATGAATTGGGAAACCTTAATTACACAACGGATTATCAGTCTGCTTATAAAGATGCAGATGCTATCTTTATTGGAGTAGGAACCCCAGAGCAACCCGATGGATCAGCAAACCTCTCTTACATTGCAACAGTCGCAAGACAAATTGCTGAATCGGTAGAGCAAGATTGTCTTGTTGTTGTTAAATCTACAGTTCCAGTAGGTACAAATGATAAAGTAGAGCAATTTATTCAAGACTTTTTAATTAATCATGTAAGGGTAGAAGTAGCATCAAATCCAGAGTTCTTAGCACAAGGATCTGCAGTACATGACACATTACATGCAGAACGAGTTATTATTGGAACGGAAAGTAGCTGGGCTGAGAAG
>Ga0209796_10000958_pt1 | contig 13904 bp, 4 predicted proteins | sample AgamicOrSfrz_FD_187167 | JGI IMG/M metagenome (GOLD analysis project Ga0209796, IMG submission 187167) | Agave microbial communities from Guanajuato, Mexico - Or.Sf.rz (SPAdes) (version 2) | ecosystem: Host-associated > Plants > Phyllosphere > Phylloplane/Leaf | place: Guanajuato, Mexico...
TTAATAGTAATAATAATTATACTTAAATACTTAATATATAACTAAAAATGAATACAACACTTATAATTTTTATTTAAAAGTTTATTAAATACACACTAATTCATACTAGTTATAGGTACAATAAAAAGTATAAATACATGGATATATCTATTTTTTAACATAAACAATATATAATTTTTAAAGACATAAAATCTTTTATCCGAAGAACGACTTGAACGTTCACGACATAGTGTCAACAAAGCTTAAATTTGTCCTGTCTACCAATTCCAGCACTCGGATTTAATTTGTACTAAAACTATAAAACATAAAAAACCAAAAAAAATAAATTAATAAAACCATCTTATATGCATGTACTGTATATTTATATGATAAAAATAAATAATAACACTTAAATAATTTAAATATATAGGAAACTATAAAGTTTAGGTAATATAAATTTAGTTTTACATAATAGATAAGTAAAATATTCATTTAATCTTATAAAAATATTTATTATAAAAAAAATTTTTTTATTTATATAAGGCCAGAATGACTCGAACACTCATCTGAGCTATTATGAGCAGCTTGCTTTACCTATTAAGCTATAGCCTTAAAGGTATGCGGACAGAGGATTTGCACCTCTATTTACTGGTCATGAGCCAGGTATGTTACTATTACATCAATCCGCATAATAAGTATATAAAATATATATACATAGCCCAGTACGAGACTTGCACTCATATCTTCCGATTACAAAACGGGTGCATTACTATTATGCAAACCAGGCTAAAATAAGTATTTATGATAAGTATATTATTTAGTTAATAATAAAATTAGTACTTTGTACCTGAAAACATCAAAGCCATTTCAGCCAAAGCCTATTTCTGTAATAAAAAATTTATTATTTTGTAATCTTATACAAAAAAATTTATTACTTCGTAATGTTATACTACGTATCTTTAAGAGTATCTTAAGGTAAGCTTCGTGCCTAGATGCATTCAGCACTTATCTTAACTAACATAGCTTTCCTGCCATGCCTATACTATAAATATATACTTGAGTATCAATGTAACTAAAAATAAACCATTATAATAGAATACCTTTAAACTACATCAAAGTTTAGTCCTAAAATATAATATCTTAAAACTTCTTCAAAGTCAAAGCTAGTACAAATTATAAAACATTATAATAGAATACTTTTAAATCACACTGTAGACTAATTATCCACTAATCTTAAGTTTCACATAATCCTATATTCCACTTAGTCTTAAGCTTCTCACCACCTCCCCCTAGTCATAAGTATTACCCTATAAAAATAATTAGACATAAGATATTATCTAATTCTCATTATTATCTTTCATTCGTTAATATTAAGCATATAAACAACAGGTAAACCATAGGTTAGCATACCCAACTCCTTTCGTACGAAGGGGCTATCCTTATTTTACTCTAATTTCCTCTAGAAGATAGAAACCATACTGTCTCACGACGTATTTAACCCAGCTCGTGTAGCTCTTTAATCGACGAACAGTCGTACCCTTCATGATTCCTGCATTCATGTGGATGAGCTAAGCCGACATCGAGGTGCCAAACTGCGCACTCAATTTGTACTCTCTGGCGCAATTAGCCTGTTATCCCCAGCGTAGCTTTTTCAATAATACAAGACCTTTCCTTACTGCGTCTTGCGATCTTTATGCCCTGCTTACGCAACTGATAGACGTGTATGTCAAACAGTAAAGCAAGATTAAGCCATTAAACTTTGTAAGTATATATCAATATCATTTTTTTTTCTTTATATAAATTTATATAATAGATTAAAAAAAATAACTAATAGTATTATAATTAATAAATCTAAATATTAATTATTAATACTCTGTATACATCTATTTTCCACATAGGTAAAATCTTACTTATTTTAAATTGTTTTAGTTCTAACTCAAATAGAAATATAACTGAATTAATTATATATACTCTTTACATAATCTATCTTAGATATCACATGTTTTTTACAAAAAGTAAATATAAAAAATAACAAACTAAAAGTTTTAACAATAAAAAAAGCAATTATATAATAATGCCTCATATATTATTTGCAAATTGCATAATTACAAAATTAAATTTGGATACTCCCAGGTACTCTTTGTGGGATCTGTGCCCCGCATAAACCGTCCGCTAGCCATTGTCTCCTGAGAAATCTCCTTTTCTGGATTACGTTCAGACGTTAGTAAGCAAAAAGACTATTGCTAACCTATTCTACTGATATAACAACCAGAGTAAAGGTGTTTCAATTTTGTTTTGTCAACTACCTTATTCACTAGAACCTGTTAAATTATACCCTATAACTAGTAACAGTAAAGCTGCATGGGGTCTTCTCGTCTATCTAGAGATAGGCAGTATCTTCACTGCCATTCCAGTTTCACTGAGCCAATCATTGAGACAGCTGTTGCATCGTGAGATCATTCATGCGCGACATCATTTAAATGCCAAGGTATTTCGCTACCTTAGGACCCTCATAGGTAAGGCCGCCATTAAATGGGGGTTCCTTCAAAACCTAGCCTATGTTAGTCGGCTAAGTAAATCCGTTAACCAGCCATCATCGGGCAGATAGCGCACTCTATACATTGATTTACATCTTACGCAAAGTGCTGTGTTTTAATTAAACAGTCGTGCAACACCATTTTATGTCTCCTCTTCCTAGCCTGATATTAATCAGTAGGAATGGCACACCTTCTCCCTCAGTTACGGTGTCAATTTGCCGAGTTCCTTAATGATTGTTAGCTCAAACGCCTTCGTATTCTCTACTAGCTTACTTGTGTTAGTATCTAGGTACGGTTAATTTTCAACACTATAGTTACAATACAATAGTATCATCCTGCAAAAGTAAAAGTTTAAGGTTTGTTCGCTAGTTTGATTACTAATAGTTATTGAAATATATGTTTTTCCAGAACAATTTTACTCTAAATGCTCTTTTTACAACAAACTTAAAATTTACACATCCAATACAAACATCTTTATATATCCTCTCCCAACATAGAAAAATATAGACATAACATGACCACTTTGCTGATCATGCTCACTTTGCAGATATACTCAACGATAGTACTATATATCTATCTTTTGGAAGATTTATTCATACTATATCATATTAAATATATAACATTTGTTATAAAAAAAACATCTACTTTATGTTGTTACATAAATAATCTCATCATTTTATCTTTTAAGTTTAATTTAGAGACCGTTTTAATCAATACCATAAGCTTAAGGCGAGAGTTTCCTCTTTTTCGTTACTTGTGTCAGCATTATCACTTGGGATATCATTTTTATAATTAAAATTAAAAAAATTAATTCTAAGATTTACCCAATGTTCCGCTACCCCATAAATTATACTTAAATAGTATTCAAGTATATTAAAAATAGTATTAAAATATTGCATTAAGTCATATGACTTATAATATTTAACCTATTATTATTATGGACAAGGTGTCGGTGTTTTGTTTAGATCCGTTATATCTTCGGCGCTTTTAACTTATGAGGTTAGTTATTAACTAACCTATTGAACCAGTGCTCTGTTACGAGGTCTTTAAAAAATGGCCGCTTCTAAGCCTATTTCCTGATTGTATAGTTTAAATACTTCCTTACTTTCACTTAACAAAAACTTTGGAACCTTAAACACTTGTTCTGGGCTGTTTCCCTTTGGACATACAACCTTATCGTTAAATGTCTGATAGCTCAATATTCATCATTGCCCTTCCGAGAGCAAATACTCGCGAATAGAGTCTTCACGACCCCCCCATGTGCACAAAAGGCATTAAAATCCTTAAAAAGAAAATAATACACAATTTGTCCGAGATTACAGTTCTGTACCTGCTATGATGTTATTTAAAACCACATACTTACATATGTTTCGCGGAAAACCAGCTATAGTAGTCAGTATTGTCTTTCACTAACTTACCACAGTTCTTTGGATATCTTTACAACGATAACCCATTCGGCCTTTTATAAGCCTGACCATAGTAAGATCACTACCCTTCGGGTCTCTATTTAGATACTTATTCATTACTTAATAATTGGATTATCTAGGCAAATATGATTAATCAGAGGAAACAATTTATCTAATTGTTTATTTTATAAGTTTTTACTTATATCTTAGCTTTGGTTTTAACCTTGGCCTTGATCTATTTATAATCCTTAGATTAATCAGTGCTTGCTTGCATCTAATTAGAACTTGCTGACCCATTATACAAAAGGTACGCTCTCATATGTTTATTAAACTTAACTTGAGCTGCTTATAAGACTACTAATTAAATTTTTCCTTTACAGTACTATTCGCTATCGCTTGTATATTATATTTAGGCTTAGAGGAAGGTTCCCCTTTATTCAAACAGATTAATCCATTTTACTTTAAAGCCCTCAATCTATTTTCATTCACACTACTAATAGAATCTCGTTTGATTTCCTTTCCTGAAGCTAGTAAGATATTTCAATTCACTTCGTTTAAAAACAGAATTTCTTCTAAGAGTATAAGACAATATTTGTCTTCTTTTGCACTCTCTAATATACAGCTAAATGTCCTTAATAGTCTCTTTATATACTTGCCATAAATTTAATCCTTAAAATATTATACAAATGTTATTAAGGTATTAAGATTATGAAATAATACATTACATATCAAATACATTACTATATATTTTTATATACTATTCTTTAAAATGATATATCGGGTTATTATGATTCGAACATAACTATTCCTCAACCCAAATGAGGCGCCTAACCAACCTGGCTCTAACCCGTTTATTAAATATATTAAATATATTTAATTAATTATTTTTTTAAAAATAATATTTATATATTTTACATATATAAAATATAACAGAGAATATCCGATTCGAACGGATGTTGGTTTATACCAAAATAAGTCTCAAGCTTACCACTTTAAACCACTCAGTCAATTCTCTTTTCTTATTTAATAAAGGTTTATCCTTTTATTTTTAATTTATAATATATATATATATCTTATGCAATTTGCTAAAAAAATATCTATTATACTTTGTGTAAATAACAGGTTAAATTTAATATAAGTTATTTATATAATTTTTATTTAAACCACCTGTTATGGTATTATTGTAATATATATCCGTAAAAAATATTCTGTTCATTACAAACATTATATTCATTACAAATATATTTTTATAAGTGCGTACAAGACTTGAACTTGTAACAATATGTCCGTAGCATGCCGTTATACCAATTTAACTAACGCACTTTTATTGATTCCTCAACGAATTGAACGTCGATCACATCCTTATCAAAAATGCGCTTTACCTATTAAGCTAAGGAACCTTAATTAGATATATTAACAAAAATATTTATAAAAAAAAACGAAATATTTACATAAAACAATATAAAATATATTAATATAAGCTAAATTTATAAAAGTTTACAATTAGAAATAAGACAATTTTAAAAGGATGTTAAATTTATAAAACGTGTAGATTTAAATTATATAATTCATTATATATTATATATAATATATACAAAGAACATATTATATTATAGCAAGAGCATCCAGATTTGAACTGGAAATTTGAAGTTTGAAGCTTCCTATTTTACCAATTAAACTATACTCTTTTTAAAATTAATATAATAATAGTATATTGTGTGTAATTTAATACTTAATATGTTATCATTAATTTAGATATACTATTATAAATCTATAGATTATTCTTTTACATATAAGCCAAATTACAAATTAATATAATTACTTAAATCATACAAAACTATATAAATTATTTTTTAAATTCGGAAAAGAGTGGATTTGAACCACCAGGTGTTAAACACAATATTTAGCAAATATCTCGCCTTACCAATAGCAACTTTTCCTTTTTATTTAAATCAATAATAAAAATACCTTTTTAAGAAAGTAATTTATACTTATATGATGCATAATACTTTAATTACATTTAAGATAATATCTTATAAATATTATTTATAAAATATTTTATCAATATCCTAAATAATATGAATTGTAATATTTAATATATTCTTTAATAAAAATTATATTCATATATAACATATACTAAATATGAATTAGCCAGTTAAAGTATTTATTATAATATTCGACTACATTAAGACCCTCAATAATATATAGATACAAATAAGAATAATCATACAACATCAACAAAGTGTCAATAAAGTATTCCAGCTTCAAATCCTAAATGATGATTATCAGTTAAATGATAGGCTAATAAACGTCATAAACCTACAGCTAAAAATGCTGTACCTATTATAACATGTAATCCGTGAAATCCTGTTCCAAAATAAAAACATGACCCAAAAGCACCATCTGAGATAGTAAAGGATGAAACTGAGTATTCTACACCTTGAAAAGCAGTAAATATTATAGCTAATATTATAGTAAATACTAAACCATATAAAGATTTACCTCTCTTTCCGTTTATTAAAAAATGATGGCTATATGTAACAGTAAATCCTGAAGCTAATAAAATTACTGTGTTTATTAATGGTAATTCGAAAGGATCAATAGCTTCTATTCCCATAGGAGGTCACATAGCTCCTAATTCCACAGTAGGTGAAAGAGCACTATGGAAAAATGTTCAAAAAATAGCTACAAAAAATAAAGCTTCAGATACTATAAATAATCCAACACCTATGTTTAATCCTCTTTGTACTGCTAGAGTGTGATTTCCTATATATGTACCCTCTGCTATAATGTCACGGAATCAAAATGACATAGATAGTATTAATGATACAAGACTCATACTCAGATTATTTTCTGCATAAGCGAATCCATGAAATGATAAAACAGCTGATGTTGTAAGACTTAGTAAACTAATTGATGTATATAAAGGTCATGGTGAAGGAGAAACCAGGTGGTAAGGATGGGCCTGAAAATTACTTCTATTAATATTTAACATATACTAAAACTATAATTTCAAAAATACATACTTTTCAATTATATTCTTATTAATATAATATACCACAGCAATAAATCTTAGTCTTAAATATTTTTTATAGCTAATATTAATATAATAATATTATTATATTAATAATATAATCAGGTTCGAGTTAGGGCGGAATTGAACCGACATCTACTTTCGTGACAAGAAAATCCTTTACCATTTAAGTTACTAACCCTTTACGGCCAACCGAATTCGAATCGGTACATATCGTTTGGAAGACGAATGGTCTACCATTAACCTATAGCCGTAAATATTTTATAAGATCTAAGGGATTTGAACCCTTATAATAATGATTAAAAGTCATACGCTTTACCATTAAGCTAAGATCTCTAAATATATACTTAAATTATACATAAGTATTAAGAAATAAGTGATTTGAACACTTAACCTGCCGTGTGTAAAACGGATGCTCTACCAATTGAGCTAATTTCTTTTTTTTTTTATTTTATAGTAATTGGTAAATTTTTTAAAATTTATTATTATTATTATTTCGTATTAGTTTGTGGCTTTATTGTTATAACTATAGCACCAACCATCGCTAATAATAATATAATAGATGTAATAATTAATCAAATAGAATAATTACCATATAATATGTTTCCTATGCTTGTTATATGAGAAGTTTCTGCTAAATATCCATCTCATGACACAGATGTTACATGAGCTAATCTTGTATCAGTACTATTATAATATAGTAAATTATTATAAGTTATCATCATGTAAGGTAAAACATTATTTATAAAATAATTAAAAAAACTACCTAATAATATCGCTAGAGGTATACTATTTATACTGTCTGTTAATAGTTCAGATATTCTAACATTTATTAACATTAATATAAATAAAAATAATATAGATACAGCCCCTATATATACCAGTAAATATGATAATCCTATAAAGTTTAACCCTGTTAAAATTAAATAGCAAGATATGCTTAAAAATAAACCTATTAAAAATAAGACAGAAACTATGGGGTTTTTACTAATAATAACTAATATACCAAATAATATAGCAATAACATATAATAAATCTAAAGTTATTTCTTTATAACCACTGAATATCATTTCTTTTATAATATACAACATGCTAAAGAATTTTTACCTTCTCATAACTGTTATCCTAATTATAATATAGACATTAAAAAATTTATTATCTATAATTATAATCATTACTATAAATAATATATTTAATAATTATTTATATGTGACAAAATGTTTGAAATAAAAATATAATAATAATATATATTATTAATCCTAAGTAAATTAATAATTAGAATACTATCCTATTTATGTGATAGCCGAAAGCCCTTAAAATGAATCGAACATTTATCAGAATATTAACAGTATTCCGCTCTACCATTGAGCTATAAAGGCCTTTTCCTGCATTAAATATAATTTATATACATTCAATAACTAATAAGATAAATAAAGCTCTAAATTTTACAAATAAAAAGAAAAGTATAGTAATAAAATGATAGGAAGAAAATTATAAATTTTAGTTAGTAATTAGGAGACAAGAGATTCGAACTCTTAAAAGTATATTACTATTGAGTTTACAGCTCAACCCTTCTTACCAATAAAGGAACCCTCCTTACTTAAAACCTTAATAGGTTTAATATGTAACGTCTTATTGATGCGTCACTTGTACCTAAATGTGTTGCTGCTTCCTTATTTGAATAAAAAATTACAATTATATATTTATAATAGTGGCATCCTGCTTATTTATCTGTATTGTAAAATTCGCGGAAAATTTTTCAAGTGATGACATATATGTTTAAAATATAAGATAAACTTATATAGGATAATATATTAATAATAATATTGAACAATTAGTTAATAAATATATGAAACACATAATATATTTGTATGAATATATTTCTATAAATTCATGTTTGTATGAATATATTTGTATGAATATAATAAATATTATATATATTATGGGTGTATCGTTAATATTAATTAATCCCGGGCTAGTTCCCCAACCCGAACCGTATTTCGACTTAACACCAATCAGAGTCACGCATACGAAGATACTTTGCCAAAAGATCTAAATCTAATTATTTAGAATAACAATCAGCAACTACCAAACTTATTGCACATACTCCTTTCAGCGCCTGACGAGTGGTTAGTACCTATCTGAGATTAAATTCACCGTGATGTGATTACTCACGATTACTAGTAATTCCTTTTTCATGCAGTCGAATTTCAGACTGCAATCCATAGTTTTTCCTATTTTAGGGGATTAGCTCCAATTCGCATTATTGCATCCCTTTGTAAAGGCATATGTGGCACGTCTATAGCCCACAATATTAAGGCCATGATGACTTGTCTTAGTCCCTGTTATCACATCCAATTGTAAGCGGTGAACTGCCTTATTATATTAAATAAGACAAGGGTTTACGTTAATTTAATGGACCTAACCAAATCTCACGACATTAACTGAAGACAGCCATGCAACGCATGTGGTCTAAAAAAATATATAGTTAAAAGGTGATCCTTTATCTATATAAAATAATATAGAGCATTCAAATTGTGGTAAGGTTATTCGTGGATCATCGAATTAAATAACATACTTCACTACTGGTTTCAGAAACGGTCTAATGATTTCAGTTCCTGCGTTGCCACATTACTCTTGAGGTGGAGTGCTTACACTTTCATTTATAGTTCAGCCATATTTTTTTGATAAGCCAACCTATGACACTCATCATTGTCTGCCCAGGCTACGGGGGTATCTAATCCTCTTCACTTTCTGAGCCTTCGTCCCTCAACGTCAGTTTCTGTACTTTACAAATTTTATATCTCAATCTAGATTTTGACTGAGTCTTTTATGGTTTATACCTTTTATACAAAAGAGTTAAAATAGTAAAGTCTATGTACATAGAGGTTTGCCTTCGCCATTATCCGTCCTAGAGGTATCAAAGCATTTCATCTCTACACCAACAGTTCTGACATCTCCCTCTCACATACCAAACTCTAGTGTAAAAGGTACTGTTTGGAGCCTTCTACACAGTCTAGGTACCCTATATACCTAATAAAGATGAATAACACTCGTCTCCCTTGTCTTACCGCGACTGCTGGCACAAGATTTAGTCGAGACCTATAGATATAAAGTTGTCATTATCAGCTTTATCTAGAATTTTATAAGACATAGTCAAGCAAGTTAATAATTTAATACCTTATATATTAACTCTCATTCCTCCAAGTTGCTGGTTCAGCCGTTAGGCCATTGACCAATATTCCTCACTGCTGTACTATACGTACTGGGGTTTTTTCAGACCCAGTGTGATCGATCGACCTCTCAGTCTCGACTACGGACATAAGCTAAATATGACATTACCATATTTAATACTTATCCGATGGTTATTTATAATCAACTAAGAGCGAAAAATATTAATTTTCTTTTTTTTTTATTATAAGGGATTTATTTTCCCTTACTCTTAGGTAGCTAAAATACCTTTTGCTCACCTGTACACCACTTCAATATAATTAATTTATTATAAATAAAATATTGACGTTCGATTAGCATGTGTCAAGCATTTGGATAGCGTTCAATCAGAGCCATCATCAAACTCAAATAAAAAATTTATAAAAGAAATATTTATTATAGGAATAAAAATTATTTATTATTAAAATATTTATTCTTATCTAAGACTCGAACTTAGATTCAGATATTAGAAGTATCTTGTTCTACCATTAAACTAATAAGAATTCTTATAATAATTGTAAAATAATAAACAACAAACTTATAAATATAAACATTATAATTATTTGTTATTTATTATTTATAATGAATTATGTTTTATACATTACTATCTATATTTATATAAAAATTTTTTTTAATTAGTAAGAAAAAGTAAATATCATTAATTACTTTTATTATGAAAAAATCATTACCTTATTAAATTATTTTTGTGGGCTTTAATATATATATAGATTGCTATATACAATCTTCTTCCATAATTGCTGTATAATTATAAATAACTATAATTTAAAAATAAATTATTTATATAATTATAATGCAATTTTCCTTTTAGAAATAAATAATTATTTAAAAGGGATTTATTATACTAGTTCCTAATCCCTCAAATATAAAAAAGAAGTTACTCTATGGTAATGGTGCAAAGTGATCTTACCATTAGGAAAGTTAGCATAATAAGTTAACTGTAATCTAACAGTTTTTTACTTAAACAAAATAATAAAAATATTAAAAAAAAAGTTTATTATATAGATAATTACATTTATAATAGTAGGTTTACTCCAACTATTGTTCTTGTAATCAAGATAAGAATTTTTCTAAAGATACTGATTCTACAACAATAGGCATAGAACTATGTAATATACCACATATCTCTGAACATTGACCATAAAATGTTCCTAATCTATTTATAAGAACAGAAAATTGATTCAATCTACCAGGATAAGCATCACATTTAATACCTAACGCAGGAACTGCAAAAGAATGAATAACATCTGCTGCAGTAACGATAAATCTAGTGTGTGTTATTTCAGGAAGAATAACTCTATTATCAACTTCTAACATTCTTAAAGCTCCTTTTTCTAAATCTGACTCAGGTACTAAATAGGAATCAAATTCTATGAAATCTCCATCACTATTTAAAAAATCTGGGTATTCATAACTTCAATATCATTGGTGACCTTCTGCTAACACAGATAATGATGGATCTGTAACTTCATCCATTAAATATAATAGTTTAAAAGAAGGGAAAGCTATTAAGACTAAAATTAATGCTGGAGTAATAGTTCAAATTAATTCTATTAAAGTACCATGATTAAGATATTTGTTACTTATAGGAGACTTACTGCTACCAAAATTTTTAATAATAGCTCCCTGTATTCAACCTACACTAAATAATATAGCAACTAAATAATACATAATATTATCATGTAACTCCACAAGAGCCTCCATTTGTGGACTAGCACTATCTTGGAAATAAAGTCCTCAAGCTTTAGGTGCATCACAATTAATGTAGTTTACATCAAAATAATAGCCGTTACATAATGATAAAAACATACCTAATATAATAGGTGAAAAAATCATTAAAGTTGCACCAGCAGGATTTATTGTACTACTTTGAAGAGGTAAACTTGTAAATGCATGTGGTTTAGGTGGGCTATGTAAAGCTCATTCTAAACCAGGAGAACATCTATCTTTAAGTATACGTAAATAATCACTAAATAATTGAGGAACAGCTCAAGGATATCCAAATATAGCTTTACCATGAACAAGTTGTAAATACACTATTTGTAAAAATAGTGCTGTAGCAACAACAGATATAACAGAACCAATACTACTAACAAAATTTCAACCTGTAAAAGCATCAGGATAATCACTTATCCGACGTGGCATTCCTTGTAATCCTAAGAAATGTTGAGGGAAAAATGTAACATTAACCCCAACAAATAACACTCAGAAATGGGCTTTAGAATATAATAAATTATAATCTAATCCTAAAATTTTTGGTATTCAGAAGTATCATCCACTAAATAAGGCAAATACTGCTCCCATACTTAATACATAGTGGAAATGAGCAACTACGTAGTAAGTATCGTGGAAGGCTATATCAAGTGAAGCATTAGCAAGCACAACTCCACTTAACCCTCCAATTGTGAACATAAATACAAAACCTAATGCAAATAACAGTGATGGTATAAAATGTAAAGAACCACCATAACAAGTTGCTAACCATGAAAATATTTTAATACCAGTAGGCACTGCAATTATCAATGTAGCAGCCGTAAAATACGCTCTTGTATCCACGTCCAACCCGACGGTATACATGTGATGACTTCAAACTACAAATCCTAAAATACCAATAGAACACATGGCATAAACCATACCAAGATAACCAAATACGCTCTTATTAGAATTAGCTGATATTGTAGTACTTATTATACCGAATCCTGGGATTATTAATATATAAACCTCTGGATGACCAAAAAATCAAAATAGGTGTTGATATAATATAGGGTCACCACCACCTGCTACTTCAAAGAATGATGTATTAAAGTTTCTATCAGTTAATATCATTGTTATTCCACCAGCTAAAACAGGTAGTGATAATAGTAATAAAACAGCTGTAATAACAACAGCTCATGCAAATAAAATTAATTTATGTAATCTTATACCAGGACTTCTCATATTAAATGTTGTTGTCATGAAGTTCATAGCACCTAAAAGAGAGCTAATACCAGATAAATGTAACCCAAATATAGCTAAATCTACACTTGGACCACTATGACTTTGTATACCTGATAATGGTGGATAAAGAGTTCAACCTGTACCTACTCCATTTTCTATTCCACCAGCAAATAGGAATAATACAATACTAGGTATTAAAGATAAATAACTTATGTTATTAAGTCTAGGAAATCCCATATCAGGACCTCCTAATCCTAATGGAAGTAAAAAATTACCAAAACCTCCTATTAAAGCTGGCATAACCATAAAAAATATCATTATAATTGCATGAGCTGTTATAATACTATTATATAATTGATTATCAGCTATATACTGAACACCAGGTCCTGATAACTCTAATCTGATCAATACAGAAAAGGCCGTACCTACTAAACCTGAAAATAATGCATATATTAAATATAATACTCCTATATCTTTAGCATTAGAAGATAAAAATCATCTTTCAAATCACATAGTTATAGAAGATGTTTTTATATTTAGGTTTTCTTTGTATTTATTTGTTGTTGAGGTTAAAATATTTTTGCTTGTAAATAACTCTGAAATAGATCTATTAATAATAGAAAAAAAAGTCATAGTTAATTTTACAGCATGAGTGTAATTGTAAAAAAAGGCTATTTACTACACTAAAATTTATTATATAAATAAAAATTTTTATTTCGACATATTACAACTATGTGTATATACACATACATTGCTATTAAAATATGTATATTTTAATTCATA
>Ga0209796_10000959_pt1 | contig 13876 bp, 9 predicted proteins | sample AgamicOrSfrz_FD_187167 | JGI IMG/M metagenome (GOLD analysis project Ga0209796, IMG submission 187167) | Agave microbial communities from Guanajuato, Mexico - Or.Sf.rz (SPAdes) (version 2) | ecosystem: Host-associated > Plants > Phyllosphere > Phylloplane/Leaf | place: Guanajuato, Mexico...
CCCTTTTCTGTAATACATTGTCCCTTTTTGTAGTATGTAAGATAAACTTGTTTATTTGTATGTAAGGCTTCAATCAAGGTGAAATTCATCTGTTCCATTTGCTCTTCTGTTAAAACAGGTTGAGCTATTTCTGCCTGCTTATTTATCATTTCCTTTAACTCTATGTATTGCTCGGGCATAGTGGCGAATGGACGCCATTTTTTCATTCCTCTAGATTCCATCTCTTTTTCCTCCTTAAGCTTTATGGCCACCCATAAGGCCGTTTCGATAACGAACTGTTGAATAAGGAAGGTGACTAGACGCACGTAGTAAACTATTCTTCCCATAACGCAGCCGAATCTCATCAATCGTTTTGGTAAGAGCATAGGCTCTTTCACGCTGATCGATGTCTTCAAATAAGCCCATTTGCTCCTCTTCTTGAATGCTGGTTTTCGATAAGGAAATCCCAATGGAGCGAATCGGCATGCCACTATCATATGTATGTAAAATCGTTAAACAGTACGGAAAGATATCTTGGCTTAAGTTCGAAGCTCTCCCCATTTTCTTTTGTCTTGAGAAGCCTCCCCCTGTTTGTTTGCTATAGCCAATGGATAAATGAACCGTTTGTGCTACCACTTGATGCATCCGCAAGCGAAAGCACACGTCATCCAATAGCTCCAACAGCAATAATTCCACTTCTTTTCGGCTTGTATAATCTCGAAAGAGAATCTGACTTTTCCCAAAGGAACGGGAACTAGGGATGTACACATCAGATATACGACTAAAATCAATTCCATTGGCATGTTGGTGCAATTCTTCGCCCATGATGCCAAATTCTTTTTGTAACATCTCTTTCGAAGAAAGAGCGAGTTCTTTTATGGTGTAGATGCCTAAACGATTTAATCGTCTTTCTGTAGCTGACGAGATTCCCCAGAAATCCTTCATTGGATGAATTGACCATAACTTAAAGGGAATATCCTCATATCGCCAATAAGCAACTCCTGTTGGGCTGAGCTTCGCTTCATGATCTAAGCTGACTTTAGCCAGTAAGAGATTAGGACCGATTCCTGCGGTAGCTGTCAGTCTTGTTTTGCGATAGATCTCATCACGTATTCGATGAGCTAGCTCCTCTGGTGTTTCAGCAAATAAATGCAAAGAAGCTGTAGCATCAATAAATAACTCATCAATGCTATACGCATGAAAGTCTTCAGGAGCCACATACTGTAACACCAAACTTGAAATATAGTTCGAAGCCTTGATATATCTCTCTATGGATGGATTCACCACATGGATATCTTTCCTTTCAGGAATTTCAAAGAGGCGACTTCCTGTTCTGATTCCTTCCTTCTTTCTTTAATAAGGGTGTGGCAGTTAGCACAACTGATCCTGACCGTTTGGTATCTCCTACGACTGCAAGCTTTGTTTTCAAGGGATCGAACTGCCTAATTACACAAGAAACCGAAGCGAAGAATGACTTCATATCGATACATATAATGACTCTGTTTGGTAGCTGCCCATAATCCATTGAAAGAACTCCTCAAATAAAGAACGTTTGTTCTCTATTACATACGAACAAACGTTCTTTATTCAACAAAAACTCTAAAGTTTTCCCGATTATTGCTATCCTGTCGGAACTGCTGTACAAATTATGCTTTTGTTTTTTAGTTTCTCCTTTCTTTTTTAATAAGAAAATAAATTCGAAGCACATGATAAATAGCATTACCACTAATACCAATCAAGGCACTAGTTATAAATAAATTCATAAGATCACCTCTCATTGTTAAAATTTTAAGAGGAAGCTGCAAACGATTTTTTCCTCTACATAAGTAATAGTGAAATTAAATCTTTAAAACTAACAAGATCTTATAAAAATTTAAATATTTTTTAGAAAGGTAAATTTGTTAAATGTATCAAATGAAAATTTCCCCATTAAGCGATGCTATGAAAAGGGAGCGACTTTTCAAGGTGCATTAAAAAGATACGGAATTACAGAGTCAGATATATTTCAAATGCAATTAGTGATTCAAGATAACAAAATATAATTCTAGTTGTGCTTTTTTTATTTTTATAACGCTAAGATATTAAAAATAAATACTTTAAAAACTCCCTGTTATTTATTTAGCTCCGTAAAAGCTTTCTAGCTTTACAGTTTAAGTTTTTACATCCAAAATAAGAAATAAAAATACAGATTGTAAAATGGAGGGCATAATGTATAAAGTCGGGGTTATAGGACCTACTTCATCTGTAGAACAAATTATTAATTTAGGTAAGGAATATGAGCTGATTATAAATTTTATTGGTTACCCTTATAAAGATTTTAAGGATACTGAAAGTATCATTTTAAAATATGATCAATATGTGGATGTATGGCTTTTTTCTAGCCAAATTTCATATATGATTGCTGAAAATACCACCATTCCTGCAGAAAAGTTAATATATATTCAACATACTGAATCGGGAATTTATAAAAGCCTTTTACACGTCGCCCATGATCAAGGAGAATTTTTAAACCAAATAAGTATTGATGAGCTGACAACCTCTCATCTGCAACAAGCGTTGCAACAGATAAACTTTAAGCCTAAAGATATCTACGTCAAAACCTTTGACGTAGACTCTACTACTAAAGAATTAATAGCTTTTCATACTGATTTATGGGAAAGTAAAAAAACAAAAGGGGCTTTAACTTGTTTTGAAGCTGTATATTTAGGTTTAAAAGAAAGAGGAATTCCTGCCTATCGAATCTCTACCACAGAGATGGAAATTAAACAGTCCTTGAGAATTCTTGCAGAAAAGACAAAAACTTTTTATTTTAAAGATACACAAATTGGTGTGCAAATTCTTGAAATAGATAATTTTGAAAAACTATCAGAGAAAGCTAAGAGTTCTTATAGCTTGCAGTATTTAGAAATCAATTTAAAGGAGATTTTACTTAGATTTTGTGAGCGATTAGATGGTTCTTTATTAGAAAAAGGAAATGGCCGGTATATAATCTTTAGTTCACGTGGGACGATTGAAAGGGAAATTGGAATGTTGCAAGATACTGTCTTTCAGCTTACGAATGAGTCTAATACTACTGTTAGTGTAGGTATAGGGTATGGGGAGACCGTTCACTCTGCAGAAATAAATGCTCAAAAGGCCATTCAGTTGTCAAAAGAGAAATCCGAATATGGAATAATTATTATCCAAGAAGATGGAAAAGTTGTTCAGTCTGTCGGTGAAGAAGATGAGTTAAGCTTTTCTTATCGTATTAATGACACGGATCTTTTAAGTAAGTTAAAAAAAGCTAAGATTAGTGTGAAAAATTATAATAAACTATACGCCTTAGTTAAAAGAATGAGTTCAAGTGATTTTACTATTAAAGACTTATCAAGCCACCTTTATTGGGATGAAAGTAATGCAAGACGCATTGTCGTCAGTTTATGCGAGGTAGACCTAGCAGAGTGCATAGGAGAAGAATCTTATACTTCTCGGGGCAGGCCAAGTAAAATTTACCGACTAAAATAACCATTCACTATGTGATGGTTATTTTTTATTCCCTAAAAAATATATTGAAAATTTTCAATAATTAGAATAGAATCATTTTAAGGTAATTACCTGTTATTAACCTTAAAATAGCAATATTTAATTATGAATAACAAACTATTAATTTGTAGCACGGGTTTTTAACAAATAACTATCTATAAACACCTTTAAGAAAGAGGGAATTTTATGAATGAGGAACAGTATCTAAAAAAGAAAATAGGTTTTTGGTCACTTACTGCACTATCTTTAGGAGGAATTATAGGATCCAGTTGGCTTTTTGGTGCTTGGCAGACTGCAAAGCTAGCCGGGCCGGCGGCTATTACATCCTGGGTTATAGGAGGATTTGTGATTACATTAATAGCCCTTGTTTACGCTGAACTAGGTAGTGTAAAACCTGAATCTGGAGGTTTAGGACGCTATCCTCTTTATTCTCATGGAAAGATGCTAGCTACCGTGACTAGTTTCTCCATTTGGTTGGGATATTGTGCTACCGCACCTGTAGAATCTGCAGGAGTCATTCAATATGCAAACCAATTTTGGCCAGGTCTATATGATGCAGCTAAAGAACAGTTAACTACAACAGGGATAGTAGCTTCAACTGTCTTAATGATATTTTTTGTTGTCGTTAATTATTTTGGGGTCAAGTTATTTGCAGTTACTAATACAATTATTACTGCCATTAAGTTTGTAGTTCCTGTCCTAACAATTATTGCTTTTTTTATGACTGGGTTTCATTCAGAAAATTATACGAGTCATGGTTTTGCTCCTAATGGTTTTAGCGCGGGACTAAGCGCTATATTAACCAGTGGTATATTCTTTGCTTATACAGGGTTTGGTAATGTAGTCATGATGAGTGGTGAAGTAGTTAAACCAAAGCGTAATATCCCCCTAGCTTTAATTACATCATTAGTTGCATCAACAATATTATATACATTACTTCAAATTGTCTTTATTGGAGCTGTTCCTGCAGAAATGTTAAGTAATGGTTGGAGTGGTATTAAGTTTGACTCTCCATTTGCTAATTTAGCTCTTATGGCAAATATGGTATGGCTTTCTTGGATTATCACAGCTGATGCTATGATTTCTCCAACAGGTTCTGCCCTTACTTATACAGCTGGAACATCAAGACATGTCTTTGGAATGGCGAAAAGTGGTTTCATACCATCTTATTTTGCAACAGTGAATAAACGATTTGGCGTTCCCACACGCGCTTTGACCCTTAATTTTGTTATTGGGTTACTTTTCTTATTTCCATTAAAGAGTTGGTCTGCGATTGTAGCAATTGTAGGAGCCATCGGTATCTTCAAATATGCTTCGGCTTGTGTAACAGTGATGGTTTTCCGCAGAGTTGGTTTGTCGCAAAATAAAGGAATTCCCGGAATGCAAATTATAGCTCCATTAGCGTTTGTATTCGCTACATTACTGATTTACTGGACAAACTGGAGTAGAGTTCACCTTGCTATTTGGGGATTAGTTATCGGAGTTGCATGGTACTTAGTTGTTCATATGATTAATAAAAATAGTTCGATAGAAATTATAGGTGGCATATACCTAGTTATTTATATTCTTATGCTTGTCTTAATATCATCAATTGGTAATTTCGGAGGTAGAGGTCTTATTCCTGAACCATTTATGTCCTTAATAGTAGCTGCTTTAGGTGGATGTTTTTACTACTTTGCAGTATACAACGGGGTATGGTATATGCGAAAAAAAGGGAACATTAAAGAATTAGAAGATGAGATAACAAATGCATCATAAGAACATTCCTATTTATCTGAAAAACAATACGCAATTCAAAAACTATGTAAAAGGAGAATTATTATGAAACTCTGGGGAGGACGCTTTAGAAAAGAAGAAAACAAACTTATGGAAGACTTTAATAGCTCTCTTCAAGTTGATAAGCGACTTTATGCTGAAGATATTAAAGGCAGCATTGCACATGTGAAAATGCTTATGAAGTGCCGGTTATTGACTGATGAAGAAGGAGAAAATATTACAGAAGGTCTCATCTCTATTTTAGAAGATATTGAAAATGAAAAGTTAATAGTTGAAGGCGAGTTTGAAGATATTCATAGTTTTGTAGAAACTAACTTGACTGAACGGATTGGTGAAACAGCGAAGAAACTCCATACAGCGAGAAGTAGGAATGATCAAGTAGCATTAGATGTTAGATTATATGCTAAAAACAAGGCTGGAGAAGTTCTCAAATACATTAATGAACTTCAAGGCAATATAGAAAAAAAGGCAGAAGAAAACAATGTTATTATGCCAGGATATACGCATTTACAAAGAGCCCAAGTAGTCACTTTTCAACATCATCTAATGGCGTATTATAACATGCTGAACCGAGATAAAAAGAGAATCTTTAATGCTCTTGAAATTATGGATGAAAGTCCACTTGGATGCGGAGCTCTAGCAGGTACAACGCATACCATTGACAGAGAATTAACAGCAAAAGACTTAGGTTTTTCTAAACCAGTTGATAATTTTTTAGATGGTGTTAGTGATCGAGATTACCTTATTGAATTAATGTCTGCTTTCTCTATTATCATGATGCATTTAAGTAGATTAAGTGAAGAATTAATTCTTTGGAGTAGTCAAGAATTTAAATTTATCACGATTGATGATGCTTACTCAACTGGGAGTAGTATCATGCCTCAAAAGAAGAATCCTGATGCAGCAGAACTAACAAGAGGAAAAACAGGAAGAGTATATGGATCCCTTATGTCACTTTTAACAACAATGAAGGGGTTACCATTAGCTTATAATAAAGATTTACAAGAAGATAAAGAAGTCTTTTTTGACTCTCTAGATACAACATTAGCTTGTTTACAAATTATGTCCAATATGATTTCCACAATAGAAGTAAATAGTGAGAATATGAAGAAAGCTGTGAAAGAGGGATTTCTCAATGCAACTGAGGTCGCTGACTATTTAGTGAGTAAAGGTGTTGCCTTTAGAGATGCGCATAGTATCGTGGGTTCCATTGTAATCTATTGTGAGGATCAAAAAAAAGCAATTGAAGAATTAACTTTAGAAGAATTAAGAAGTTTGAGTTCGATTATAGAGGAAGATATTTATGAATTTATTGATTATGAGAATATATTACGTAAAGGTATCAAGGTTACCTTGTTAAAGTAATATAGGAACATAGACCTTCCAGGCTCTGTTCAAACTTAAATCATGGTGCAATATTAAACAGATTATGTACAATAGTTTATTTACTGTTTTCTTTTTTCATCAAACATAACACAATCATATACCTTTATAGAAAGAATCTCCCAATAAACGAGCTCTTTTCAATCTTCATTCTGTTATTCATCTTCTAATATAAAAGAGCCGTTTTATTAGGAAGAAGAAATCTATAAAAATTTGTCTGATTAACGTTTTAACTCTAAAACATGTGGTACATATACAGTACAACGCCAATATTATTATTGATTGTTGTGAAAAGGTAAATACTTAATTTATGAAGGGACTGATTAGTTTTGAAAGAATTAACAGCGACTTCGACAACCGTATTACCTCAAATTGAAAGTAGATATTCGTATCTTACACAAGGCACTTTGGTTATGAACCGATATACGTAACGAAAGGGCCTCACAAGGGCAAACGAACAAATTCCTAAACTGTATGGGAAGAAGCCTGTATCTCCTTAGATACAGGCTTCTTCTTTTTGAGTTTACATAAGTTTGATTATAGGAAGTAGACTTTTCAACCTATTACCTTGTTAAAAACGTTCGTAAAAATACGTGTATTTTAAAGGACGTTCGTAAAATGTTTTCAAATCTAAACGAACGTTGAGAATGATAAATTTTTCATACAAACTCATAGTTCGTAAAGGTATACAAATACGAACATTTATTTTACGAACTGTCTGTTTGTGTTCATTTTTTATATGAAAGTTTATTTTGATTATTGTAGTGATTGTTTATCTAATAATTGCATAACAGCTTTATAAAGTACCAATAAGGCAACGGGATAACCCGTTGCCTTTTAAATAACAGATGATCTTAGAATATTAGTCTAGGACCCGTACACGTACTGCTTCTAGCCCCTTTTGACCTGTTTCTACGTCAAAAGAAACCTTTTGACCTTCTCTCAGGACTGCATAACCATTCCCTTCAATAGAGCGATAAGAAACAAAAAGCTCAGTTTCATCCTCTGTTGTAATAAAACCATACCCTTTATTAAAATTGTACGACTTGATTGTTCCATTTTTTCTTCCCATCCAATCTTCCCCCCCTAAATTATTAGTTTTTTTATATTGTATAATATTTGTAACACATTGAGGGAATTAGTGGGAAAATAGGCTTATGTCTTTGTTATTGAGTGTGGTTTTCTAATCTATAAAATTAACATAAATTCATTCTTCTTAAATCACCATCCGTAAAAGCATACTTTTACGAATTGTATCTTTGCATTTTATGGACTAAAATCAGTTCTCAGAAGGACAACACCATTTGACACTAATTATTAGTAAAATAAAAAGACTACATCGCTAAAATGTAGTCTCAATAGGCAGGACAACCTCAAAAGTAGTTCCTCCCCCATCATTGCTATAAGCTGAGATAACTCCTCTATGTTGATCTATAATTTGTTTAGCTATGGACAATCCTAATCCATTTCCTCCGGTTTTTCTATTACGGGATTTTTCTCCGCGATATAGTGGCGTAAATATATGAGAAATCTCGCTAGATGAAATTCCAATACCGGTATCTTTTACAACTATTTTGCAATATTCTCTGTTTAAAGTTGTAACCGTGACACATACTTCTCCTTTATTAGGAGTATACCTTATAGCATTTCCTATTATGTTTTCTAAAGCTCTAGATAAGAGATACTGATCTCCATTTATAATGATAACCTCTTCATCATTATAATTAGATTGTAAGCTTATCTCTTTCGTTACAGCTGCTGGATAGAACCCTTTAATTGTGAGGTCAACTGTATTAATTATATTGATTTCTTTAAATTTAGGTGTAGGTTCAATATAATTAACAGTAGTAAAAGTATGTAAATCATTAATCAGTTCATTTAAAATATTTGCTTTCTTATAACTAATATCAACATATTTATTAATTTTTTCCGGCGTATTGGCTACCCCTTTTTTTATTCCTTCCAAGCACCCGCGAATAGAAAAAAGAGGAGTTCGTAAATCATGTATGATAGAGGATATAAAAATTTTTCTTTCCTTTTCCATTTCATTCTGCTTATCTAGGGACTCTTTTAATGTTTCCTGCATAAATACTATAGCCTCAGAAAGTTGATTTATTTCCTTTACTGGAGTATGGGGTACATTAAAATTAAAATTTTGTTTACTTACTGAGTCAGTAGCTTTCCTGAATTCCTTCAATGGAAAAAGTATTTTTCTTTTAATAAACCTTACACTAATAATTAAAATTAAAACAAAGATAGATAACCAAATGAACGCTCCTCCCCATTCATTGATTATGTAAGATATCCATCTATTAGGGGTATGTTTTATCTCAAAAGTACGATTATCTTGTACATAGGCTACGCCTAGTAGCTTGCCATTAGAATAAACCTTATATTCTTCCAAGAAACTTGACAATTCCACCTTATTTTTGGAGATATCTGAGTTTAACTCATACTTATTAGAATTGGTAATGTTAGAAAATATTTGTTGTTGTTTTTGATCTATTAGCCTTATTTTAATTCCTAATGTACTAGTTTTTTCATTAATTGACCTCTGCCATGATAAATCATTCCAATGTTTCACATCATCTAAAACATACTTCTTCATCCATGTATCCAAGTTATCTAATTCTACATTCTTATAAGGAGAGTAAAAACCTTCATACAGATGAACGGTTAATCTCGTAATAAACAAAGGAATGACTAAAAATAAAATCAAAAAGATTAAGGCCCATTTCTTTATAGATAATTGAAAATTATTCACCTGAAACTCCTTCTACTTTATAACCTACTCCCCACACTGTAGATATTTTAAAATCATTTGTTTTTCCCTCAATTTTATCTCTTAATTTACCAATATAGACTCTCACACTATGAAAATCTCCTTGGTTATAGCCCCAGATTTTCTCAATAATTTGGTCATATGTAAAAACTTGATTAGGATTAGTCAAAAAAAGCTTGATAAGATCGAATTCTTTCGCTGTTAAGGTAACTTCTTTATCCCGTATAAATAAAGATCGTGTCAGTGTATTCAATTCTAGACCTTTAAACCGTATAACTTCGTTTGTTTTATTTTTCAATGGATTATTAAAATTAGTTAGTCTTCTTTCAATTGCTTTAATTCTTGCTACGATTTCCCCTGGAGTAGCATCTTTTACAATATAATCATCTGCTCCAATGTTTAATCCTCTAATTTTATCCGTATCGTTTTGTAAAGCACTGAGGAAAATGATTGGCATACTATACAATTTTCTTAAGCTTTTACAGAGAGCAAAACCTGACTCTTCTGGCATCATGATATCCAACAATATAAAGTGAATCTCTATTTCAGAAAGAATTTCCTTTGCCCTTTTTCCATTTGCAGCTTTATAGACTTTATAACCTTCAATACTTAGAAAATCCTCCAATAATTCAGCTATTTCTTCCTCGTCATCTACAATTAAAACGTTTTTATTCATAATAAGTTCTCCCCATTAATTAAAATACACTTAATTATAACAATAAATTCTTTTGATGTTTATTTTTGTTAAATTTGATACTTTTTTGATATTTATTGAATAATATTTTTAGATTTTTCCCTTAACATACACCCTATAAGGGGGGTATTAAATATGAAAACCATATTAAGTGTTGAAAATATTACTAAAATATACGGTGAAGACTCTAATCAATTTTACGCATTAAGAGATGTAAGTGTGACAGTAAAAGAAGGCGAATTTTTAGCGATTATGGGGACTAGTGGTTCTGGAAAATCTACTCTGTTAAATATGATGTCTGGTCTAGATAAACCTACTAAAGGGGAAGTAATTTTGGATGGTCAAAAAATAAATCAATTAAAAGATTCTGCTTTAACAACTATAAGAAGAGATAATATAGGGTTTATTTTTCAATTTTTTAATTTAATACCCGTTCTTACAGCTATAGAAAATGTTACTTTACCAATTGATCTAGCAGGAAAAAGAAAAGCAGAAACAAAAGGAAAAGAAACTTTAAAACTTTTAGGAATTAGTCAATTAAAAGATTCATACCCTTCTCAAATGTCTGGTGGCCAGCAACAACGCGTTGCAATAGCACGGGCATTAGTGACAGAACCTAAAATTATATTGGCTGATGAACCAACTGGAAGTTTAGACTCTAAAACGGGAAAAGAAATCTTAAATATATTGAGACATTTTTGTGATAACTTAAATCATTCCCTCATAATGGTTACCCATGATGCAAATGTAGCATCATATGCACATAGAGTGATCTTCTTACAGGATGGAGTAATTCAAGACGAATTAATATTGAAGAATAAAAATTTATCTTCTAAAGAAAAAGTTATTAAAATAACTGAAAGAGTGGAAGGTATTTCATTATGAGTTTAATTTTTTCTTTAGCAAAAAGTTTTCTTAAATCACGAAAAAGCAGAACTATCTTATCAATTATAGGGATTTCGATCGGCTTCATGTTACTTATTTCTTCTAATATACTAATGAGTACATTAGAAAAATCAAATGAAAATATAGTTGAGGAGAAATACGGTAATTATGACTTAATAGTGGGCTATCAAAAATCTAGTTTATTTTTAAATAATAGCGATGTAGATAAAATTAATAAGCTTGAAAATATTCAACAAACCAGCCCCTTCCTTTATCCATATATCGGTAAAGATACCCCTTATAAAAAAGAGATGGAAATTCAGCCGATGTATGTGGGGTTGAAAAGTGATTCTTTATCAAAAGAGCATGAATTCACCAAGCTATCTTCGGGTCATCTACCTGGAAAATCTGAAGTAGTTATTCCATATAGCTGGGCTAAAGCAAAGAATTTAAAACTTGGCTCTACATTAACTTTTCCATTTCCACCAAATGAAGAGAAAGCCGTACGTGTCTCAGGAATTATGAAGAAAAGTGAATACCTTCACTCAGTTGTTTTATTTCAATATGATTGGTTATCTAAAGCTACTTCTCAAGACAATCATGTTACAACATTAATGATCAAATTAAATGACTGGCATGCAAAAGGACAAGTAATAAACCAATTAAAAGAGATTGACCCTAAATTTTTTATTGATGGACAAATTAAAATGGATAAAGAGCGAGAGCAATTAGGAGGACTAAAACCTGTCGTTCAAGGGTTAAATATAGCTGTATTGATTGGAAGTGCTCTTTTGTTAATTAGCACGTTGCAAATGTCGATTCAAGAAAAGAAAAAGGAATTAGCTACTCTAAGGTTATTAGGGGCAAAGAAAATACAAATAGCATGGTTAGTGATTTCTGAGTCAATAATTATTGCAATTTCATCTGCTTTACTAGGTGTTATTTTTGGCATAGGAATCTCTTTTATTCTAAAGGATGTAATAATAAAAGTGAGTGGAATCCCAGTAGAAAATATTTATATTGAATGGCCCTCAATTATGTATAGCGTGTTATTAGGTATTTTTATAACAATAGTAGCAAGTACAATCCCTGCAACTTTAGCCAGCAAATTATCTCCTATGCAGGCATATAGACAATCCATTGACACAGAACATAAAACAAGGGTTGCTTTACCTTTTATTAGCGTTTGTTTAGTTTTCTTATCTATTGCTCTAAGCTTTTTTAGTTATGTAAAAATCCATGATCCTAAGATCTATATACTTTCGGCTGCCATATTAATCGTATCTATATTTTTGGGTATTTCTTTCTTGTTAAGGTGTACTGTTAAAATATTATCTTTTATAATCAAACCTTTTTTAAAACAATATAGTTTATTAGCAAGTCGTAATACGATTAGACAGTTACGAAGAAGCGTACAAATAGCAGGTTTAATCATGCTAGGTGTTATCATAAGTATTGTTGGAATAAGTGTTTTGACTACAGTGAGAGATACAACGGAGAAATCAATATTAACGAAATACCCTCTAAGTCATGTAATTGACTCTAATTCAGAGTATGACAAACCTGGATTACCGTTAACTTTTTATAAGCAAGTAGACAGCATTCCCGGGGTAACATCAGTCCCCGTTTATAAAGATATTACGGTATTTACTCAAAATTTTGATGAATCTAATATCAAAAAGAATTCAAAGCTGATGTTGTACAATATAAATAAAAAAAGAGAAGTCATGACAGGTCTACAAGGTGTAGACTTTAATAAGGTAAAGCGCAGTTTACCCTTAAAAGTCACTAAAGGAAGCATAGACATAAATCAATTAAACCAAGGTGGAGTAGTCATAACAAATTATGGTTCTAAAGTGTTAGGCTATAGATTGGGGGACTACATTAAAGTTATCCATGACAAGGAATTGAATTTTAAAGAAGATAAGCTTGATTACAAAGATGGAAAATCTAAAGACCAAATACTCAGCCTAAAAGTAGTTGGTATTATAAAAGATTATCCTATGCAAGAAGGTCCTGATATAGGTATCTATACTTCACCTGAATTTATGAAAAAACATTTCAATATGGATAGTATAAATGAAATCTATTATAAAATAATCGATAAAAAATCCCAAAGTGACATAGAAAATAAAGTTGAAACCCTAATCGGAAATCAGCCTTCGTCTAAAGTTATATTATATGACCGTCAAACTGAATTACAGACATTATATAACCAATTTAATCAAAGGGTTGCTATTTTATTATCATGTGTTGTGTTAATTTGTTTGTTAGCTATGATAGGTCTAATGAATGGTATGGCGAGTAGTCTTCAAGAACGTTCGCGAGAATTTGCTACAATACGCGCTTTAGGAAGTCAAACTAAAAATATAGTTCGTTTGACGTTAGTAGAGGGAGCACTGGTTACATTAGGTGGTGGAATCCTAGGAGCTCTTTTCGGATCTATACTATTAAACGAACTATTGTTGTCACTTGATCATAATAGCATTACTCTCCCTTGGAAAATGATAATAATTTGTTTGATTACTACTCCTATACTAGGATTAGTTGCAACCTTAATTCCAGCAATGTACTTATCGAAAAGAGATATCCTTAAGGAATTATCTGATTAATAATATAAACCAGTTATAATTAGCTGGTTTGTGGCTTATTAGATTTAATAATAGATGTGGACTTTATATGATTTCACTACTTGCCCTTGAAGTCATCGAAAGCATGCTGTGAAAAATAAAAGTAAAAAGCTATCTCATGGAATGAGATAGCTTTTTCAGTAAGTGGTGATTAACTTACTAATCGACTTGTAAATTATAAATAATTTGGATAATAAAGTAAAGTATTTTTATTCTATTGCATAT
>Ga0209796_10000961_pt1 | contig 13855 bp, 9 predicted proteins | sample AgamicOrSfrz_FD_187167 | JGI IMG/M metagenome (GOLD analysis project Ga0209796, IMG submission 187167) | Agave microbial communities from Guanajuato, Mexico - Or.Sf.rz (SPAdes) (version 2) | ecosystem: Host-associated > Plants > Phyllosphere > Phylloplane/Leaf | place: Guanajuato, Mexico...
TATTTTGCCGTGTGTAAGCGGCTTAAACTCATTACCGCTTTTATACCTGGAGTTATTCAGCGCCATTACTACATGTCCGTTTACAATGTGCAGGCTTTTCCCTTCAAACGAGATCAGGTCAAGTTGTGTCCAGGCATGTTTTCCCTTAGTTTCAAAATTGCCGCTGGCCTGGCAGTAACCACCAAAGTCGCGCACTTCGCCTTTTGGGTTAAAAATATAAGTAGTGGTATCAGGCCTTTTAGTAACCCGGATATCAGCATGTGAGGAGGCTATAGGCCAATAATCGCCTGTGGTTCCCTCACCAACCTGAAATTCCTGTCCCAGCATCCAGGAGTGCCAGTAATCCACGCCTGCTTCACCCTGGGAGTTATACAACACGCCGGAGTCCATATAATCATTTAAACGCGGTTCATACTTTTTATCTCCCCACCTTACTTTAAGCCGCAGGTGATAGTTGCCAAAATCCTGTTTAGTAAAAACACAGCCATAAATTTCACCACTGATGCGGATCTCCGGCTCCCCGTTTTCCATCACAACTGAAAAAACATGGGCGGTATCTTTATTGTATCCTATCGGTTTTACATCATTGCCATTGGCATCCTTTGGTATGCGGCCCTGATCGCCATTGGTATGTTTAAAACTCAGATAAGTGTCCCACTTAGACATATTTTTATCCAGCAGATTTTCCCATTTGTCCCCCGGTTGAAAAGATGTGCAGATAATCAGACAAGAGAGAACAAGGCAAGCCTTAATCAAAGTTTTCATATACAATTGGTTGGTATTACAAACGTAACTATTTCCGGCGCATTTCAGATATGGCCTGCTCCTGTACAAGCTCTATAATTAATTAATGAGTGGCGGATTCAAAATCCATACACACAAAGTGTCTTTTACCCCTTATTAAAGCGGCTGCCATAGCACTGCCAGTGTCTTTCCCTAATTTAGGGGAAAATCACAGACAGTGCTCATTGTAGGGATTTTAATAAGGGGTAAATTAGGGACTGTTTTATGATACTATCTTGCAAGAGATGGCACTGAAGGCTTGCAATAAAAAGCAAAAGCCTCCAATCGGAGGCCCTCACATCTATAATTTATGAAATATTATTTACGGTTGTCCGCTTCCGCCTGCAGCACCATAAACCTGCCCGTTGGCATAGCTCGCATCACTTGCCGCTAACTGCACATAAATAGACGCTAACTCGGCCGGCTGACCAGGGCGGCCAAGAGGAGTTTGTCCGCCAAATTGTTTCAGTTTTTCCTGGGTAGCACCGCCACTAACCTGTAAAGGTGTCCATATTGGTCCCGGTGCTACACCATTAACCCTGATCCCTTTTGGCCCTAACTGTTTAGCCAGCGACTTCACATAGTTCATCGTAGCGGCTTTGGTTTGGGCATAATCATACAGGTCGGGTGATGGATCGTAGGCCTGCTCTGATGTGGTACCAATAATTACGGATCCAGGAGGCATGTGGGGCACGGCCTGCCTGATGATCCAAAATGGTGCGTAAATATTGGTTTTCATGGTTGCATCAAAGTCTTCAGATGTAATATCAAGGATAGACTGTTTCGACTGCTGCCGACCGGCATTGCTCACTAAAATATCAAGGCCTCCTAACTGCCGCACGGCTTCATCCACCAGGTGCTTGCAAAATGACTCTTCCCTCAAATCACCTGGGATGGCAACAGCTTTGCGTCCTGCCGCTTTGATCAGGGCTATCACTTCTTTGGCATCCGGTTCTTCAGTGGGATAATAGTTTATCGCTACATCCGCACCTTCACGTGCATAGGCTATAGCAGCTGCACGTCCCATGCCTGAGTCGCCGCCTGTGATCAATGCTTTTCGTCCCTGTAACCTGCCCGAACCTTTGTAGCTGGTTTCGCCATGATCCGGCTTGGGGTTCATTTTGCTCGCTAACCCTGGCCATGGTTGTGACTGGCTCTCAAACGGTGGCCTTGGATATTTAGTGGTTGGATCCTGCAGACCCGGAGGCACTGTTCCTTCCCCCTCTGATGATGAACCGGTAGCTCCTAACACCGGTGATACTGCCGCAACAGCTATAGTAGCTCCTATCCCGCCTATTACTTCCCTCCGTGTAATTTTATTTTTTTCATTCATGATTTATGCTTTTGCTCCTATCTGTTTAAAAGTTAACCGATTGCATTTTGATTGGTTTTGAAAAACAGACTTTAAAAAACTCTGAAAAGTTGTAGTACTTAATTACCCAGATGTTAGGACGATTTTTTATAGGTTTGCCTCATGGAACATGTGTTGGATAACCCCGCGTGGAACGCTTTAAACTCCGGTAACAAGGAGCTGGCCTACGGGAATGACCAGGTAAAATATTTTGATGGTGAAGTATCACCTTTTGTAGGACTTGCAGAAACTTCTGAAGACAACTTCAGGTTGCTGTATGAGCTCGTCGACCGTGAAAGTCCCGTCCTGTTTGTTACACCCAAAGAAACTACAATTTCTGCCCCATGGAAGCAGTTGGTTTACATAAAAGGTTTCCAGATGGTGTTTGAGGGCGATGCACCCATTTACGCTCCAAAGTATGAATTAAAGGATCTGACGAATGAGCATATTCCCCAGATGCTGGACCTTACCAAACTGACCAATCCTGGTCCGTTTGCCTCACGTACTATTGAGTTCGGTCATTACAAAGGTATTTTTGACGGCGATAAGCTGATAGCTATGGCTGGTCACCGCCTGCATCCCAATGAGTATATCGAGATCAGTGCTGTATGTACCCACCCTGACCATTTAGGTAAAGGATATGCGCGGGAACTGCTTCTGTATCACATCAACCATATTAAAGCCGGCAATGGTATACCGTTTTTACATGTTCGATACGATAATGAGCGTGCTATTGATGTTTATGAAAGCTTAGGCTTCAGAACCCGTACTGAGGTTTATTTTTATGTTCTGCAGAAGGACAAGCAAGAGATATAGTACTACTGCTACTGTGTTTTTTAATGCATTTTGCTTTTTATAAAACCCATGCTGCTATTGATGGTTGATTAAGGTAGTGTTAACCTAAAAAGAATAAGTGAGATGGAAAATAAGCATGTAACACAGGGGAATGCCGATAATAAGGATAATACTATTGGCGGCGCTCCAACTAACAAACCTGATCCCAAAGCGCAGAATGATACCGGCTTTGCAGGCACTACCAATGCGGTAAGTCAAAATCACCAGGACAAAGACGGCTACAGGATCACACCGGAGGATACCATGATAGGATATGATGGTAACGACGAGCAGATGAATATGAGCCTGAATGAAAAAGAAGACCGCAGATCAGGCAAAACAGGAGTTGACGATAGTAACAGTTAATTCTGTTAAATCTTCTAAAAGGCAAAGGCTTCCCTTATAAATGTAAGGAAGCCTTTGCCTTTTATTAACAGCCGACTTTAATCTTTAAAGTCACATAAAGAAGCGACATAATCACGGCTTCCATCTGTAACCCACGAGTCGAGTTGCGCGGGATCCTTCATTTGCTGACCACGTAAGCGTGGTACTACCAGGTAGCCGCATTTCAGATCGGTAAGGGCAGCCATATCAGTCCACAGCTTTTCAATTTGGGCCACAGGATAAATATCTTCCTGAGCATGTCCCCAGCGATATTTTACATCCTTAATGGTTACGTAGGTTGGGATGCGATGGGCGACACTTCTTACTGCCTTGGCCATTTGCGCTTCATCACCCTTTTTAACATCTTCCCTTGTGAGGCCGAAAAGTTTCAGCAGCGGATCGATCTGGATCCAGGTGGTGTTAGAGTTATAGTAGCTTAGGTTTAGCTCATCTTCTTCGCGGGGCTGGGCCAGTCCCTCTAATAAACGCAATTGGTGATTGATCTTAGCCAAACCTCCGCCGCGGTCCTCAATATGGCGGGGGATCACTTCAAAAGTCAGTACATTGCCTGATTCCAGGTGGTAGCTAAGTGCAGCCGGATCAACATCAGCACCCAGAGTATCAATATTATGCAGCATAATGGTTTCTACTTCCGGATGCTCTTCCAGAAGCTGTTTTAAGGTGCCGTTACGCAGCATGTTTGATACCTCGTACCAGTGACCAAGCGGAGAAAATCTTTGCGAGGCCACGTTATCTACATAATCACTACCCTCACCTTTGGACTTTGCCCAGTTGATCATGCTTTGCCTTACAGCGTCACGTACCTTTTGCTTGTTTTCATCAAGTGTTTCCTGTGGCATATCTTCCCACAAAAAACGCAGGTCGCGCTCCATGGGCACAAACCGCTGACCGATTGATCTGCCGGGAGAAAGGTATACCGGACCACTATAAGTAAAATTACCCGTCTCCTGCAATTTTGCTGCTATTGGCTGATGAGTAAGGTAACTGGTAGCTACCAGGTGCGGTATTGACGCTTTATAATTTTCGGCAGTCTTTTTGGTCTTAGCGAGGTGGATCTCAAGGAAGCTGCGGTGAGTTCCGGCCATTTCAACAAATGGATTGATGGCTTTAATTACGCCGGCGCCTTTGGTCCAACGGCTGCCAACACCCGCTGCAAGGCTCAATACGGCTACTTTACCTTGTTTGATAGCCGCTTCACCTTTTTCTGTAGCCTGAATTTTTTCGATATCGCCTATTTCCTTCGGATCAACATCCTCAATCAATGTTTCGGCAGGTAGTCTGTTGCGGGAAAGACCAATGCGCCCTTTCTGCATCTCCTCCCTGATCTCTTCATGCTGAATATAGTCGAACCCGTTTTCCTTTTTGATCTGATCAGCCTTGCGGTTCTCGTCGGATTGATTGCTTTGGCTTGAGGGATCCGAAACTTTAAATAGGTTACTTACAATGGTCCTCAACAGCGGGTAAGCAAGATTATTCTGCTCGCAATGGGTAGTAAAGAAATCAATTTCGGCCCGCCGGATATAAGGAACTGAAGAGGGTTCCTTCTTAACCAGTTCGGATACATGGATGCCATAATATTGCTCCGGCATTACAGCCTCATTGCCCTCGTGCAGGCTGGCCCAACTTCCTTTATGGTTAATGCTCCAGTTGTATACTACCGGTTCCATAGCAAATGGCATTGATGCTGAAAGTTCCTTACGGGTCTCGCTTAATATTTCGAGGGTCTTAACTTTAGCCTGCTCGTATTTTCCCGGGTTCACAAACATACCCATACCACCGCCTGACATGCCACCCAGCATCAGGAAACCATAATAATCCGGCCCAAATGCTTTTTTTGCTTTCGCGATGATCTGTTCCGTAAAATAGGTTGATGCCCAGGGAATAATAGTTTTGATGGGACCGAAAAAGTTCGTCTCCGTATTTTGAGCCAGCTTCTTAACATCCCCATCTGCTATAGCTTGCAGAATGTTATCAAATATTTGGTTGGTTTGCTGGCGCGCCATCCATTCCTTTTCACTGCGCAGCAGATATTTCTCAGTAACCATTTCCAGGATAGGACCCACGTTGGAGGCCATACCGCCATGCATCAGCACCAATGAGTTCATTAGCCTGTCATAAAACTCGGGATGAACTTTTTCGCCGGTAAGTATTTCATGTTTAGGTAACAGTGATCCCTTACTGGTTCCAAATTCGGGATCACCTTCTTCCGCAAATGCACCTCTGATGGCTTTAATACCTGGCCATACCCCGCCTGAGTCCTGCCAGCCTCCGCCAGATCCGCCTATCCACTCACCAAGAATAGCTCTTGAGGCAATTAAACGACGCTCGCTTTCTTCAAGTCCGCCTACCAGGTTTTTAGTTTGCCCTGTGGCTCGCATCAAAACGCTAATGATAGAGCCAAGCAGATTGGTTGATACGGCAAACCTTGATCCCTTTGGAATATCGTTCACCCGTGTTACCAGTTCAATGCCCATTCCTGGCCCTGCTATCGCTGCCAGTATTTTAGTCAGTGATTGGTTAGTCCCTTCAAATGATGGTGGAATGAGGCCCGAAGCAATGATACCCGCCTTAACCAGGCTCAGGTAATCATTACCGAAGTTAAACAGGTCCTCCAGGTCGGTAATATCTTTAGTTGTATTCAGGTCGATACTGGTTACCCGCAGAACAGGTTCAGTAATTACCCGGACATAAGAGTGCAGTGGCGGGCGTATATCCTTATCCCGTCCGAACACGCCAAGATCAATTGACACATTCACTACTCTTGCGCCATCCGGATAGTCCATTCCAAGGAAGAAGATATCGGACCAACCACTATGTGTCAGGTCCATCCTTACAGATGTTTCTTCATGAAGTATTGGGTAAAACAGTGAGCCTTCCTTACGTTGTAAAAGTTTTGGATGTAGTCTGATAGGGTGCTGCTCCTGGTTGCCGGCCCTGAACATCCACTGGTTGCCCTTGCTTGAACGTACGCTTTTACGTACCTGGTTAGCCAGGATCTGGAAGGATAGTTGATGATAGCTTTCAGCTAATGCGCTAAAGATGGCAGCATTAGGGCCTTTCAGGCGGATCTCCTCATAAAAAGCATGAATGGCCTGCTCAAAGCGTCTGCCAAGCAGATCCTCAAAACCCGTGTATGGAACCTTTCCGGTTTCCGGCACATCCTTGTCCTGGCTTAATATAAACCTGAAGCCCGCATACAGGAACAGAATAGCTCTTACCTTATCGTAAAGGTTGGGTGTATTTTTCCTGAACTCCTCCAGCTCACTTAGTAAACTCAGGAGTTCTTTGGATGAAAGCTTGCTGCTTAATTCAAAAAACGAACGGTTACGTTTTTCAGGATCGGCAGAAGTTATAGTCTCAATAAAAATGTTCATTGGCAGGCTGTTATTTACGGCTATTAGCTTCTGCAAGCAATTCCACTAGTGTGCTTAAAGTTTCATCATGGGCTTCTCCGGCCAGGCCAAGGGCTATCTGCGCCCTTAACAAACCATGCTGGCGGCTCAGGTCATAACGTGATCCCTGTACTTCAAGGGCCAGGTAACGGTCTTTTTGAGCTAATTCCTGCAGGGCCGGTGTAAGCAATACATTCCTGGAACCAGCTTTGATTTCTCGCTCCAGTATGTCGAATATAGCCGGTGTAAGTACGTGCATACCAAAAAAGCACAGGTAATAACCAATGCGCAAACCCGGCGTTTGCAATTCAAGTTCGGCCAGGCTTAATGATGGTTTCTCAATCAGTTTTTCTACCTCATATACTCCAGCCTGGTTAGGCACATGTTTACCGGTAACTGTGCCATACCGGCCAATCAAATGTTCTGGAGTAGGGTTAACAGCTGAAACCGGACAAGCCTCTGCAGCAGCCAGTTCAAGCAGTTGCGCCGCGCATCTTTTGCCTTTAATGTTCGAAACATATAAATAATCACCAAGCAGCAACAGGAACGGCTCGTTACCCACAAACTCTTTGGCACAGCTAACGGCATGCCCGTAACCAAGTGGTTCGGCCTGTTCGACATAGTGAACACGGTCCAGGAACAGGTCAAGTTTACCGGCTTCGCTTCTGGCCCATTCTGCATCTTTGAATGATCTGGTTAAATTATCCCTTAGAGCTTTAAAAGCACTTTTATAACGATCGGCATCACCCGGAGCGCATACCACGCATATCTCTTCAACTCCGCTGCCAAAAGCTTCTTCCGCTATAATTTGTAATACCGGTTTGTGCAGTCCATCGGTATCAATAACAGGCAGCATGGCCTTTTGTACCGTATCAGAAACAGGGTATAAGCGTTCTCCTCTTGCTGCGGCCGTGATAACGGCTTTCTTGATTTTCATTTATAGATTAAGTTTTACTGTCAAATATTTGTAGCTAAACGCAAAATTCAAAAATAGTAAGTTTGGTGATGTTTTATGCTAAAAAATCGATTGCAATCGGTGTTTTATCAAAGTGCATCGTCCTCCTGAAAAGCTTGGGAAAATCAGTGTAACCTGTTATTCTGAGAAAATACGCGTATTGTTTTTAAATATCTTTTTTGGTAATTGCTGTCGAGTGGAGTTTCGGTAACTGCGTATTGCTTGCCTGAAGTAGCATGTATAAAGGTAATTTGGCCTGGTCCACGGGCAACAATGATACCCATGTGGCCCGGAACTTTAACTGTACTATCCGTTCCTGTAAAAAGTATCAGGTCGCCGGGTTGAGCCTGATTTACTTCTATTTCCTTTTTTACGGAGCCGAAATCTTTTGAACTGCGGGGAACACTTATGCCAAAATGATTAAAAACATAGGTGATAAATCCTGAACAATCAAAACCTTTTTTAGGATCAGTGGAGCCGTACTGATAAGGGGTTCCCTTTAGGCTGCGGGCAAAGTTTACTATCTGTTCCGGTGTAACGCTGCCTGTTTCTATAACAGGTGGATTTGTCGGGCCTGAACGCTGTATTTTGTTATAGCTGCTATCGGTCTTCGCCCTTACAACAGCGGTTGAATGCCGGGATCTGTTACAGGAAGCAAAAACGATGAATAGTAAAGGATAAGCTAAATATCTGAATTTCATGTTATTGTAATACAGTTGAAAGCCAGATAGTGTTTGGTTGTTATACTTTACAATAGCATACTATACATAAATGCCCTGAAACTATTCAGCAGGTAAACTAAAGTAAAAAACTGATCCCTTGCCCGGCTCACTCTCTACCCAAATAGAGCCGTTGTGTTGCTGAATAATTTCGGCACATAGATAGAGTCCAATTCCAAAGCCACTTATATGCTGGGTTTGTACACTTTCAACACGGAAAAAGCGATCGAAAAGGCGCTCCTGATCTTTTGCCGATATACCAAAGCCTTCATCCATTACACTTACCACTGCTTTACCGTCTTCCTGACGGCAATTTACTTCTATAGTTGTTCCCCGGTGCGAATATTTAGTAGCATTGGATAGAAAATTATTAACTACCTGTATGATCTTATCCCGGTCGGCAAAAACTTTTACATCATCAAGGCAATTTATTTTTATTTCGTGTGTTGGGTTAAGCCACCAAACATCTTCTACCGCTTCCTTTACCACGTCAGAAAGCACAAAGGTTTGTTTAGTAAGTTGTATTTGCGTTTCCTGCCACTTTGCTACATCCAGGAAGCCTTTGATCATGGTATGCATTTTCTCGATCTGCTCGTGTACCTTTTCTAAAGCTCCCGTATTAAAATCACCCTGAATCTTTTTAGACTTACCCAGCATCATTTGAATATAGGCTTTGGCCGAAGTTAAAGGGGTTTTTAACTCGTGGCTCACCCGGGCAATAAAATCATTTTTGCTGATCTCGTCCAGCTTGTGAGCTGTAATATCCATTTGGGTTCCTGAAAAATGTGCAGGTTTGCCTGCAACTTCCGGATAGAGTTTGCCCGTTGCCTTTATCCATTTCAGTTTACCGTTATGGTAACCAATAACCGGATACTCCATATCAAAGGTTATGTGGCCTGCAATTGCCTTTTCAAGCTCATTAGCTACTGTTTCCCGGTAATCTTTTCTAACTCTTTCAAGTGCTGTCGCGATGTCTATTACATCTTCTGGCAGGTAACCCAGCAATTCCTTAAACCGGTCTGAAACGGTAAGCTCACGCGTATTTACGTTGATGTTCCAGGTACCCAGCCCGGCTGAGTCTATTGCTAAACGCAACCGGTCTTCTATTTCTTCAATAGTTTTGGTTTGAGCATTGGCTATTTCAAAAGCAGATTGCTCCTTTTGTGTTGCCTCCACAGCCTGAGTAATATCCACGACAACATGCGCCACATATTCAACCTCGCCTGCTGAATTTAAAACAGGTGAGTTGGTGACTTCCCAATAGTGTACACTAAAACGGTCAGTGCTACGTACAGGAATGTTATACTTCTGACCCCGTAATACCTGTGGTTTTTTAGTAGTAATAGCCTGAATTATGCTATCTTTCAGGGCCACTGCATTTTGGGTTTCCAGGTCAAACGGATTTTGGGGAAAAGCATTGAAAAGAGCCTCTCCTATAACCTCTTCAGCCCTTGATGAGGTGGCATCCAGATACGCCTGGTTAACTTTAACTATGGTAAATTCAGGTATATCCGGTTTAAGAATCAGCGTAGGGAGCGCTGCTTCAAAATAAGCATTAAAATCTATTAACGGCTCTGACACGAGTTTATATTTTAGTTTTCTTTTTATTTTAAATCAAAATATGTGCCTTTAAAATATTTTATTTACTGAAGTGATATTTTTAAAAACATTACTGGTCTTGAGCCCTTAATTCATACCAAGCGCGATGGTATGAACCAGACCAATAATAAAAAAGAACCAGCTAAAAAACCTAAAATGGGTTTGGGCCAGGTGTTTAACATGAGTGTGGGATTTTTAGGAATACAAATGGGTTTTGCCCTGCAAACAGGCAATGCAAGCCGTATTTTGCAGACCTTTGGCGCTCAAATAGATCGTTTAAACCTATTCTGGCTTGCTGCTCCTTTAACAGGTATGATCATTCAGCCTATTATCGGGCACTATAGTGATAACACCTGGACAAAGCTAGGCCGCCGCCGGCCATACTTTTTAACGGGAGCTATAATCGCAGCATTTGCTTTATTTTTTATGCCGAATGCTTCCTGGCTGCAAGGCATTATGCCTCCTGTGCTGGTAGCAGCGGGTACCCTTATGATCATGGATGCCTCTTTTAATGTTTCGATGGAACCTTTTAGGGCACTGATTGCGGATAACCTGGATGAAGAGCAACACAACCAGGGATTCTCTGTTCAAACAGTACTGATTGGTATTGGGGCTGTAATTGGATCCCTGTTGCCCTATGCCCTGGCCGACTGGTTGGGAATACCTAAAACAGCAAAACAAGGTATGGTACCACCTAATGTTTTGTATTCTTTTTTAATAGGTGGCATTATGCTTATAGGTACCGTATTGTGGACAGTAATTAAAACTAAAGAATTTAATCCTGAAGAATACGACAGCTTCCATCCGGAGGAAGCTGAAAAGAGAAAGGGTGAAGAAAAGAAAAATGTTTTTGCAGAAATTTTTGCGGACATGAAGCAGATCCCTAAAACCATGAAACAACTGGCACTGGTTCAGTTTTTTACCTGGTATGCGCTTTTCTCCATGTTTGTTTTTACTACCCCAGCCATTGCCGATCATGTTTTTCATGTTAAACCTCAGGATACTTCATCACCTGCTTATAACAATGCTGCTAACTGGGTTGATATATTGTTTGCTGTATACAATGGCGTTTCAGCGATATACACCTTGCTGCTGCCAAAAATACTTAGTAAGATCAGCAGGAAAAAAATGCATTCAATTGCCATGATGGTAGGTGGAATAAGCCTGGTATCCTTGCTTTTTATCAAAAATCAGTACTTGCTTATTTTACCCATGGCAGGTATCGGTTTAACCTGGGGAAGCGCTTTGGCTATTCCTTATGCTATCCTCTCAGGCTCAATACCAGCTACAAAAACAGGGATATACATGGGTATATTTAATTTTACCATTACCGTACCCCAAGTTTTAAACGGTATAATAGGCGGACTAATTGTTAAGCATCTTTTTAACAATCATGCAGTTTATACATTAGGTATTGCCGGTGTGCTTTTATTTGTAGCAGCAGCTTCTATATTTAAGGTAGATGATACAGAAAAGCAGGGAGCAGGAGCTTAATTACAAATAGCTTAACCACCACTGCCGGTGTGTTTTTTTATACTGACTGTACCAGCGGCATGGAAAATACAAGATAAATATTACCAGCAGCCAGATGAGATAAACGCCAGCCAAATTAAAGCCAAAGCCTGGGGGGCTAAATAAAAACGGCACTTTGGGGGTAACGATCTGACTGATTTTATAACCTAATGCAAAAAATGCAGAGATATGTACTGTTTGAATAAGGTACCAGTGGCACAAATAATAAAAGAAAGGTACATTGCCAAATACGATCAGCATGCGGGTAAAACTGCTTTTAACATGTTCTGTTATTGAAAGCAGGATCAGTGAGCAACCGAGGGTCATGCTGAGATATAGCAGCGAGCAGGGGTATTTGGTAACGTTAAGAAAAGAGATAACAGTTAAAGCTGTACTTTTTTGCACTGACCAGGGAGTCGGATCGCCATAAACATTAAATGCACGGAACACCAAAAACAGGGCAAGCAAAGCGAGTCCGGAATAAAGTAAAATTTTTCTTCTTTTAACGGCATTATATGAAGTGTTGTAGAAAGAGCCAAAAAAGTAACCAATCAGCATCACTCCTGTCCAGGGTAAAAGGGCATACGCAGCCAGCAAGTAATAGTTATTTCCTAATTGTATTAAACTGCTGAAGCCGCTGGCTGATACCAGCAGTTTCCAGTATACAGTTTCCTTTATCGGTCCGGCATTAACAACATCAAAAATGTTATGCCCAAAAAATATCATTGCCCCAATTATACCAATAGCAGTTACCGAAAGTCTGCATCTAACTAACAGACCCAGCAACACCATGCTCCCGCCAATGGCCCAGATCACCTGGAGGACAACTATATTGTAGAGTGGATTGAGTGTTATACCGAAGGTTATAAATATCACCTCTACCGCTATCAGCCAAAAACCTCTTTTGATAAGGAATGCGCTTAACTGGTTCAGGGTACGCCTTGTTCCTGCTATATAGGCCGAAACGCCGCTCAGGAATACAAAAGTAGGCGCACAGAAATGTGTTATCCATCTCGTGAAAAATAAAATTGGTGTGGTGGTAGCCAAATTGGTAGGATCGGGGGTACCCTGGTGAAAGATATCCCTTACATGATCAATAGCCATGATCAGCATGACCGCACCGCGTAAAATATCAATAGATTCTATACGGTATTTTGTAACCGGAGCAGCGGCCTTACCCGATATCTCCACTTCAGGCTGAACTATAGCTGTTGACATGGTTTAAATGTTTTAAGTGAATATAAGTAAAAATATATCTGGTTGTATGCTAAATGCTTATACATTTTCGCGGCAAATATATTGATGCTCATAAGGACTAAAAGAGTGCTTATTTCAGCTTCAATATTAATCAAGACAAAAAGCAAAGGCTGAGAACATTAAATTAAAAGGTGATGTTTTAGTAACAGTTAATGGAAGCAACAAATACCATAGATCATATTTTGGAAAACGAGTCACCAGGAGCAAGGGCAGAGCCAACCTATTGGCTCACCCGCTTTATGATCCTGCGGTTAATGGGAGTTGTGTACGCTGTTGCCTTTTTGGTGGCCATCAACCAGCTCGTACCGCTCATTGGGTTAGATGGATTGCTACCGTTGAGCACTTATCTTAAACAAGTGGGGCAGGCGCTGGGCTCAACCGGAGCTGGGTTTGTGCGTTTGCCGTCGTTGTTTTGGTTCTGGCATTCTGATACTGCATTGTTAACCGTTGCATGGATTGGTTTTGTGCTGTCGGTTATTGTTGCGGCAGGATATACCAATGCGATTATGATGGCAGTGCTATGGTTCCTGTATATGTCTATTGTGCATGTAGGGCAGGACTGGTATGGTTATGGTTGGGAGATCCAAACAACCGAGACAGGGTTCCTGGCCATCTTTCTTTGTCCGCTGCTGGATATGCGGCCATTTCCAAAACAACCGCCTCCTTTTCTGATCATTGTATTGTTCCGGTGGCTCATCTTCCGTATTATGCTGGGGGCAGGTATGATCAAGATCCGCGGCGACCAGGCCTGGCGGAACGGAACGGTGCTTTATTATTTTTTCGAGACACAACCCATACCAGGTCCGCTTACCCGCTGGTTTCATTTTCTGCCTCATTGGGTGTTGCGCGTTGGCCTTTGGTTTAACTGGATTGCCGAAGTGTTTGCACCCTGGTTTGTATTCTGGCCAAGAGTAGCGAGGCATATTGCCGGTGCAGCAATTATCCTGTTTCAGCTTAATATTATTGTTAGCGGGAATCTTTCGTTTTTAAACTGGCTCACTATTATCCCGGCATTGGCTTGCCTGGATGATGGCTTGTGGTCGCGCAT
>Ga0209796_10000964_pt1 | contig 13809 bp, 10 predicted proteins | sample AgamicOrSfrz_FD_187167 | JGI IMG/M metagenome (GOLD analysis project Ga0209796, IMG submission 187167) | Agave microbial communities from Guanajuato, Mexico - Or.Sf.rz (SPAdes) (version 2) | ecosystem: Host-associated > Plants > Phyllosphere > Phylloplane/Leaf | place: Guanajuato, Mexico...
CAGGTGAATGCAACGTCAAGCGATGGGCGTTGCGCTCCATATTGTCTTACTTCCTTTTTTGAATTACTGCATAGCACAATTGATTCGTACGACGCCGACTTTGTTGAGTCGGCTTTTTTTTTGCGCTCTCCGGACCAGCTTCTACGCTTACTAAGACACCCGACGGTCTTCAGGCCGTTAAGCCTGCGGGTACGCCCGTATTACTCTCCGGGAGGCCTCTATGCATTACGCTTCAGGGCTGACAGCCCAGTCTATCCCCATCTCACCCGAGCCGAACGATCCGGCTCCTTTACCCGACCCACGACCGCGTCCGCAGCCGCAGCCCGATCCGCCGCCTGACGAAGAGCCGATTAAATTGTCGCATCAGGCGCGGAGATCTGCGAGGATACGCGCCTGCAGATTGTCCGTCCTTTAATACGAGAATACATTGTGACCGCTTTTTCTACCCTGACTGTTTTACCTGCCGCCCAATTAGCCAACCTTAATGAGCTGGGTTATCTGTCGATGACCCCGGTTCAGGCCGCCGCCCTGCCGGCGATCCTTGCGGGGAAAGATGTGCGCGTGCAGGCAAAAACCGGCAGCGGAAAAACGGCCGCATTTGGGCTGGGTCTGCTGCAGCATATCGATCCGGCGCGCTTTGAAACCCAGTCGCTGGTCCTGTGTCCGACCCGCGAGCTGGCCGATCAGGTTGCCGGTGAGCTGCGTCGCCTGGCGCGCTGCCTGCCGAACATCAAGATTCTGATGCTCTGCGGCGGGCAGCCCTTTGGCGCCCAGCGAGATTCACTCCAGCACGCCCCGCATATCATCGTCGCCACCCCGGGCCGTCTGCTCGATCATCTGCAGAAGGGGACGGTCTCCCTTGACGCGTTGCAGACCCTGGTGATGGATGAAGCGGACCGCATGCTCGATATGGGCTTCAGCGACGCCATCGACGAGGTGATCCGCTTCGCGCCGGCTGACCGGCAGACCCTGCTGTTTTCCGCCACCTGGCCCGCGGCAATCGCGGCGATCAGCGGCCGGGTACAGCGCAATCCGCAGACAATTGAGATCGACACTGTCGATGCGCTCCCGGCGATTGAGCAGCAGTTCTTTGAAGTTTCCCGCCACGGTAAGATTGCCCTGCTGCAGCGCCTGCTCAGCCAGCATCAACCCGCATCCTGTGTGGTGTTCTGCAACACCAAACGCGATTGCCAGGCGGTCTGCGATGCGCTCAACGCCGCCGGGCAGAGCGCCTTGTCGCTGCACGGTGATCTCGAGCAGCGCGACCGCGATCAGACGCTGGTGCGCTTCGCCAACGGCAGCGTCCGGGTTCTGGTGGCGACCGACGTCGCCGCCCGCGGCCTCGACATCAAATCCCTCGCGCTGGTGGTGAACTTCGAGCTGGCCTGGGATCCGGAGGTGCATGTTCACCGCATCGGCCGTACCGCCCGCGCCGGCGAACAAGGGCTGGCCATCAGCTTCTGTGCGCCGGAAGAGGCGCAGCGCGCCACGATCCTGGCCGACATGCTGCAGCTCTCCCTGAACTGGCTGCCGGCGCCGACGGGCAACACCATCGCACCGCTGACGGCGGAGATGGCCACGCTGTGTATTGACGGCGGTAAAAAGGCGAAAATGCGCCCGGGAGATGTGCTGGGAGCCCTGACCGGGGATATGGGTTTTGACGGTGCCGATATCGGCAAAATTACCGTCCATCCGGCTCATGTCTATGTGGCGATCCGCCAGAATATGGCGCAGAAGGCGTATAAGCAGTTACAAAATGGCAAGATTAAGGGCAAAGCCTGCCGCGTTCGACTGCTGAAGTAAGGGCAGGAGAGTGCGTCTCAGGCGGCTGCCTGAGACGCGTGAGGGTTACTTCACTTCCACCACGTTCAGACGCAGTTCATCGAGACGAGCGTCTTCTTCTTCCGGCTGCCAGCCGGCAGGCTGCAGGGGAATATCCTCCCGGTCAAACGCCAGATCGCCACCGTCCACCACCTCGGAGCCGTGGGTGATACCTTTAAAGTCAAACAGATTGACATCGCTCAGATGTGAAGGCACCACGTTCTGCATCGCGCTGAACATGGTTTCAATGCGCCCAGGATAACGCTTATCCCAGTCGCGGAGCATATCGGCGATCACCTGACGCTGCAGATTTGGCTGCGAACCGCACAGGTTGCACGGAATAATCGGGAAGCCTTTGGCCTGGGAGAAGCGCTCGATGTCCTTTTCGCGGCAGTACGCCAGCGGGCGGATGACGATGTGTTTGCCGTCGTCGCTCATTAGCTTCGGCGGCATCCCTTTCATTTTGCCGCCGTAGAACATATTCAGGAACAGCGTTTGCAGGATGTCATCGCGATGATGGCCGAGGGCGATCTTGGTCGCCCCGAGCTCGGTGGCGGTACGGTAGAGGATGCCGCGACGCAGGCGAGAGCACAGCGAGCAGGTGGTTTTCCCTTCCGGGATCTTCTCTTTGACGATGCCGTAGGTATTCTCTTCGACAATCTTGTATTCCACGCCCAGCTGCTCAAGATACGCCGGCAGAATATGCTCCGGGAAACCAGGCTGTTTCTGATCGAGGTTCACCGCCACCAGCGAGAAGGAGATGGGCGCGCTTTTCTGCAGATTACGCAGGATCTCCAGCATGGTATAGCTGTCCTTGCCGCCAGAAAGACAAACCATAATGCGGTCGCCCTCTTCAATCATATTGAAGTCGGCAATCGCCTCACCGACGTTGCGGCGCAGACGTTTCTGCAGCTTATCGATGTTGTATTTTTCTTTTTTACTGATTTCTTGATTTTGCAGCATGTAATAGTGGCTCAATTCATAGTGTGGCATCAGAAGAGCACGCGTTCTGCCAGCCTGGACAACGTGGCGCTGGCGCGTAGCAATTAATGAGGTCTGACAGACAACCGTGGCGTGTATGGTACGGATTCAGGGGCGGAATGTCAGCATCTTTCCGGCACTTTCCGCTGCGGGCAGGCAGGCGGAGGCGGTGTAAGCGGAAATAAAAAGCCCGCCGGGCGGCGGGCTGTGGCGTTAACGCACCACCAGGACTGAGCACTCGGCGTGGCGGACCACCGCGGCGGCGTTGGAGCCCAGCAGATAGGTGGTGATATCTGGCCGGTGCGACGCGATGATCACCAGGTCGGCGGGTAGCGACTTGGCCAGCGCGAGGATCTTATCTTTTGGCGACCCTTCGGCGACGTGAAAATGCATCCGATCTTCCGGGATGGAAAATTGTTTGGCGATCTCTTTAAGCTGCGTTTCCGTTCCTTCGCGCAGCTCATCCATACCCGGCAGTTCAGCGGTGTAAGCCATTCCCAGTGAGGCATAATAGGGCAGGGAAGGGATCACGGAGAGGAAATGGACCTCGGCGTCGTCAATCCGTGCTTCCGATTCAACGTGACTGATAATGCGTTCAGTAAATTCTTTATCAGAGATATCGATAGGGACAAGAATCATTCTGCTCATAAAAACCTCCTGTTTAAGTATCCCCTCACATTGTACGGCATTAGAGCACGTTTTGTATCATGACCGTGGTCACACTTTGACATTAACGTGGCTTGCGTTCGGGGAATTTCCCTTTGATCACGCCGTCATAAAATCGTCCTTTTGACACCACCTGTAAAAAATCGCGGAAAATACGCGGTGGCACGCCGGTATATTGCAACGGCGGCTGGTGATAAAAATAGATTTCCAGTGTGGCGGAGGCGTCATCGTAGGCGACAGAGATAATTCGGGATGATTTTACTGGGTGATGATGCATGGTGGACGTCCTCGGGCAAGCACTGACTGAGCACGACTATATCACTAAATGGACGGCTATTTTAACCAGCGGGATATATTGTTTTGTTTTATCTACTGTACGGCGGGAGGAAGAAGCCCGCCGGAACCGGCGGGCTGGCGCATCAGAACTGGTAAACCAGGCCCAGGGCGACGATGTTGTCGGTAGAGATACCGTTGTCTTTGTAGAAGCTGTCGTTGTCATCCAGCAGGTTGATTTTGTAATCAACGTAGGTAGACATATTACGGTTGAAGTAATAGGTAGCGCCAACGTCCATATATTTGACCAGATCTTTATCGGCGTAGCGGCCGTTATTATAGAGATCTTTGCCTTTGGACTGCAGGTAGGAGATGGCCGGACGCAGGCCGAAGTCGAACTGATACTGCGCGGTGACTTCGAAGTTTTGCGTTTTATTGGCCACGCCGTCATTGCCGTACGGGGTCATATTGCGGGTTTCTGAGTACATGGTCGCCAGGTAGATATCGTTGGCGTCGTACTTCAGGCCGGCGGTCCAGGCTTCGGCTTTATCGCCGCGGGCGTTGGTCTGGGTCATCTGATCGTTGGTACGGTCAGAAGAGGTGTAGGCCGCTGCCGCGCTGATGCCCATGCCGAAGTCATAAGAGGTGGAGAGACCGAAGCCATCGCCATTGTCGAAGCGAACATCGCTGTCGCTGCTGCGGTTATTGGTGCCGACGTTGATATCCTGCGCGTTCTGACCTTCGTTTTTACCCTGATACTGCAGGGCAAAGTTCAGACCCTCCACCAGGCCAAAGAAATCGCTGTTGCGGTAGGTCGCGACGCCGTTGGCGCGGCCTGCCATAAAGTTATCCGCATAGGTGTAGGAGTCGCCGCCGAACTCCGGCAGCATATCGGTCCAGCCTTCGACGTCGTACAGCACGCCGTAGTTACGACCGTAGTCGAAGGAGCCGTAATCGCCCACTTTGATACCCGCGAATGCCAGACGGGTCCACGCCTGATCGCTGGAGCTCTCGGTGTTGTTGGCCTGAACGTTATATTCCCACTGACCATAGCCGGTAAGCATATCGTTGATCTGGGTTTCGCCTTTAAAGCCGAAACGCAAATAAGTTTGATCGCCGTCTTTTTTCGAGTCGCTGGAGAAATAGTGCAGACCGTCTACCTTGCCATAGAGATCTAATTTATTTCCGTCTTTATTATAAATTTCCGCCGCATGGACGGCACCGGCGGCTAATAAAGCCGGAATAACGAGGGCCAGTACTTTTCTTTTCATGAAGAAATTCCTTTAACTGTTTTTATGTTTTAGCTTCCGGGAAGGAAGTGAACTCATGCTAAAGGAGCGGTCTGAGATATGGTAAGACTCAATTGTTACGATATAAGTAAAATCTAAAATAAATAATACCAAAGAAATGGTGATAATTATGCTGAATATATCCGTGGATAATATACAAAATAAAAATTATACATGCCCAGGGTAATCACGTATTATTCGCACGTTATATGCCTTTATTGTCATGCCAATTATTTATTGTTGCCGTCTCATTCTGCGGAATGATTTTGTTTATCGGTAAAACGACAAGCCCGAACAACATGTTCGGGCTTTTTTTATGGCTGCAGGATGGAAAATAACCTTAGCCTTCGCTCGGTGATTTCTCCGCTTTGCCGGCCAGCTGGGCGAGGAAGTCATACCGTTTCTGCAGATCGGCGGCGGCGTCTTTCCACAACTGCTCCGCCACCTCCGGCTGCTGGGCGTTCAGGCGACGGAAGCGTTGCTCGTTGAGCAGCGTCTCGGCCAGCGCGTCGGACGGCGGACGAGAATCCAGCGCCAGCGGCAGTTTGCCTTCGTCGGCGCGACGCGGGTCGAAGCGGTAGAGCGGCCAGAATCCAGTGGCGGTCAGCTGACGCATCTGATCGTGGCTGAGCGCCAGATCGTAGCCGTGCTCTTCGCAAGGACTGTAGGCGATGATCAGCGACGGTCCCGGATAGGCTTCCGCTTCCTGAATCGCTTTCACCGTCTGGTTCAGCTGCGCGCCCAGCGAAATCTGCGCCACATAGACATGACCGTACATCATCATGCTGACGCCAAGATCTTTGCGCGCCTTGCGTTTACCGTGTTCGCCAAACTTGGTGACTGCCCCCAGCGGGGTGGCTTTTGACGCCTGGCCGCCGGTGTTGGAGTAACACTGGGTATCCAGCACCAGAATGTTGACGTTTTCCGTCAGGCTCAGCACATGATCCAGACCGCCGAAGCCAATATCGTAGGCCCAGCCGTCGCCACCGATCAGCCAGACGGATTTCTCCACCAGCGCGTCAGCATCGGTCAGCAGCTCTTCAGCGCCGTCCACGCCGGCCAGCGCCTGGCGCAGGGCCGCCACCTGTTCGCGGCGTACTTCCGGCGTCGCCTCGGCATGCAGCGCCGCGTTCAACTCTGCCGGCAGTTTGTCGGCAAATTCGCTCAGCAGGCGCATCACGCGCTGACGGTGCTGGTCGACGGTTAAGCGGATGCCGAGCCCGAATTCAGCGTTATCCTCAAACAGCGAGTTGGCCCATGCCGGGCCGCGGCCGTTGGCGTCGGTCGTATACGGCGTCGAGGGCAGGTTGCCGCCGTAAATGGAGGAGCAGCCGGTAGCATTGGCAATCAACATCCGATCGCCATACAGCTGGGTCAGCAGTTTGATATACGGCGTTTCGCCACAGCCGGAGCAGGCGCCGGAGTATTCAAACAGCGGGCTGATCAGCTGCGAGGTGCGAATATCTATCCGCTCCAGTTTTGTGCGGTCGATTTCCGGCAGGTTGAGGAAGTAATCGTAATTGACCTTCTCCTCTTCCACATGCTCCAGGCGCGACATCATATTGATAGCCTTGATCTCCGGGTTCTGGCGATCTTTCGCCGGGCACACTTCAACGCACAGGTTGCAGCCGGTGCAGTCTTCCGGGGCGACCTGCAGAACGTATTTTTGTCCGCGCATATCGCGGGATTTGACGTCCAGCGAGTGCAGACTGGCAGGGGCGTTCTCCATCTCTTCCGGCGCGACCACTTTGGCGCGGATCGCCGAGTGCGGGCAGGCGGCGACGCAGTGGTTGCACTGCGTACACAGCGCTTCCTTCCAGATGGGGATCTCTTCGGCGATATTGCGTTTCTCCCAGCGCGTGGTGCCCATGGGCCAGGTGCCGTCCGGCGGCAGGGCGGAGACCGGCAGCGCATCGCCGAGGCCGGCCAGCATCGCGGCGGTGACCGTTTTGACGAAATCCGGCGCGGCGTCGGAGACCACCGGCGGGCGGTTCGGACTGCTGGCGTTCACTGGCTGGAGCGGCACTTCCGCCAGCGATTCCCGGGCCAGGGCCAGCGCCTGCCAGTTGCGTTCCACCAGCTCCTGGCCTTTGCTGCTGTAGCTTTTGGCGATCGCCGCCTGCAGTTCCGCCAGCGCGCTGTCGCCCGGCAGGATGCGGGTGAGATGGAAGAACGCCATCTGCATCACGGTATTAATGCGCGCGCCGAGGCTGCACTCGCGGGCGATTTTCGCCGCGTTGACCACGTAAAAACGCGCTTTTTTCTGATTCAGAGTGGCCTGGACTTCCTGCGGCAGGCGAGACCAGACCTCATCGGCGCCGTACGGCGTGTTGAGCAGGAAAATACCGCCGGGCTTCAGCCGCTCGGCCATCTGGTATTTATCGATAAACTGTAGCTGGTGGCAGCCGACGAAATCAGCCTGCGAAATCAGATACGAAGAACGAATCGGTTTTTCGCTGACGCGCAGATGCGAGACGGTGAGGCCGCCCGCTTTCTTCGAGTCATAGACAAAATAGCCCTGCGAGAACCACGGGGTCGAGTTGCCGATGATTTTGATGTTGTTTTTGGTGGCTGACACGCTGCCATCGCTGCCGAGACCGTAGAACAAGGCCTCGAGCTTGGCCTCTGCTGGCAGGGTATTTTCTCCCAGCGGCAGCGACAGATTGGTCACGTCATCATAGATACCGACGGTAAAGCGTGGCTTCGGCTGAGCGGACTGCAGTTCACTAAATACCGCCAGCACGCATTCCGGGCCGAACTCCTTGGAGGAGAGGCCATAGCGGCCGCCGATGGTGCGCGGCAGCGTCTCGCGCTCGCCGCGGTTAAAGGCTTCCGCCAGGGCGGTCATCACATCGAGATACAGCGGCTCGGCAAGCGCGCCAGGCTCTTTGGTGCGATCGAGCACCGCTACCGCCCGGGCGCTTTCCGGCAGCGCTGCCAGCAGGTGGGCGGCGGAGAATGGGCGATAGAGGCGCACTTTCAGCACGCCGACTTTCTCGCCGCGGCTCAGCAGTTCATCAACCACCTCTTCGCAGGTACCGATTGCCGAACCCATAATGACGATCACGCGCTCTGCCTGCGGGTGGCCGTAAAACTCAAACGGTTTGTACTGACGGCCGGTGGCGGCGGCGAAGTCGTTCATCGCCGTCTCAACATGGTCATAGACCGCGTCGTACCACGGATTGGTGGCCTCCCGGGACTGGAAGTACGTGTCGGGGTTGGCCGAGGTTCCGCGGATCACCGGGTGTTCCGGATTGAGCGCGCGCTGGCGATGCTCGGCGATTTTATCCTGCGGTAGCAGGGCGCGAATGGTGTCATCCGCCAGCGGGGCGATTTTGTTGATTTCGTGCGAGGTGCGGAAACCATCAAAGAAATGAATAAACGGCACCCGGCTTTGCAGGGTGGCGATATGCGAGATCAGCGCAAAATCCTGCGCCTCCTGGACGCTGCTGGCGCACAGCATGGCGCAACCGGTCTGCCGCACGGCCATCACATCGGAATGATCGCCGAAGATCGATAGCGCGTGGGTGGCGACGGTGCGGGCGGCGACGTGCAGCACAAACGGCATCAGCTGGCCGGCCAGTTTGTACAGCGTGGGGATCATCAGCAGCAGACCCTGCGATGAGGTAAAGGAGGTGGAGAGGGCGCCGGTCTGCAGCGCGCCATGTACGGCGCCAATGGCGCCTGCCTCCGACTGCATTTCGACCACGCGGGGAACATCGCCCCAGACGTTTTTCAGCCCATTGCCGGCCCAGGCGTCGGCCTGTTCCGCCATCGTTGAACTGGGCGTGATCGGGTAGATGGCGATAACTTCACTGGTGCGAAACGCGACGGAAGCGACCGCGCCATTACCATCAATCGTAATCATATGAAGACACCCTTACATTGCGCAAAAGAATGGACACGTGAAACCGCGACGCGCCCTGTAATTATATAAGGGGTAGTTTAGCAAACCGTTGGCGCGGCCATTTTTGCATTTGTGTCCTCAATGCGCCGGCCACCCGTGACCAGATCAATATTTTGCATGGTTCGCGGAGAAAATGGCTTCCTGCCGAGTGTCGAATCACGTGCGCCCGGCGACCAGGCCGAAGCAGATCAAGCTTTCGGCGAAAATTTGCTAGAAAATGTTAATGAGGCGCATAAATACGTACTTCCCCCCTCGACGCCGCCCGCCACGCTGCCTATTATTCTGGGGTTTGCTTTTTTAAGACGTTTCCGAGGGGAGAGAGAATGCGAGCTGCGATATTAGTAGGTTGTGCGGCGCTGTTGCTGTCGGCGTGCAGTAGTGAACCCGTTCAGCAGGCCACGGCGGCGCACGTCACGCCAGGCATGCGGGCGGCGATGAGCGACGCCGGTCAGGCCAACTGCGCCATGATAGGCGGCTCGTTATCGGTGGCTCGTCAGCTCGATGGTTCGGCGATTGGCATGTGCGCGCTGCCGAACGGCAAACGCTGCAGCGAGCAGGCGCTGGCGGGCGGCAGCTGCGGCTACTAACGGCGGCCCCGTCGCGGGGCAGCGTCAGCGGCACCTCAAGGCCGGCTAGTGCATCAGGTCGGCGAGCTTATAGACCAGCGTCTGGTCGGCGGTCGCCAGCGTCAACTGGTTTTCCGTCAGATCGACCTGCGCGCCTTCGCGCAACATCTTGCCGATCGTCGCGTCAAGGGTATTAAGCTGGGCATCGTGGCACAGCATCCGGGTCATCGCCAGCGACTTCACCTTCAGCTCGCCGTCCGACACCTTGCCTTCCCCGCTAAAACCGTTGCACATATTGCCCGAAACATACATCTTGCCCGTAATAGCCATCTTCTCGCCGAAGCTCAGCTCCAGCGGCCGGTCGCCGACGTTGACCGCCTGGCCGTTGACGCTGGTCAGCACGAAGCGATGATGCTGCAGCTGTTCCGCGCCGGTGGACACCTTACTGTTATAGACACAGCCGGACAACAGCATACCTGCCGCCAGTAGCGCCGCCAATTTGTTCATTTTCACTCCAAAACATTCACATTACTAATAAAACCAAGCCAGTGTAACGGTATCGCAGCGGGGATCTGTGGGGATTATCTGAATGTGCTCCCCCCGGGAGAGGAGCACAAAAGGGAAAGGAATCAGACGATGGCGTTCGGGCAGGTTTCGCCGTTTGCGACCTGCTGCAGGTTGCCCAGGGTGGTCTCCGAAATGCTGATCAGCGCCTCAGCGGTGAGGAACGCCTGGTGGCCGGTGAACAGCACGTTGTGGCAGGCGGAGAGGCGGCGGAAAACGTCGTCCTGGATCACATCGTTGGATTTGTCTTCAAAGAACAGATCGCGTTCGTTCTCATAAACATCCAGCCCCAGCGCGCCAATTTTCTGGTGCTTCAGGGCGTCGATGGCCGCCTGGGAGTCGATCAGCGCGCCGCGGCTGGTGTTAATCACCATCACCCCGTCCTTCATCTGGTCAAACGCCTCGCGATTGAGCAGATGGTAGTTTTCGTCGGTCAGCGGGCAGTGCAGGGAGATCACGTCCGACTCCTTGTACAGTGTAGCGAGGTCGACATATTCCACCCCCAGCTCCAGCGCGGCGGCGCTTGGGTACGGGTCGAACGCCAGCAGGCGCATGCCGAAACCTTTGAGGATCCGCAGCATCGCCACGCCAATTTTCCCGGTGCCGATCACCCCGGCGGTTTTACCATACATGGTGAAACCGGTGAGGCCTTCGAGGGAGAAGTTGGCATCACGGGTACGCTGATAGGCGCGGTGGATGCGACGGTTGAGCGACATCATCATACCGATCGCATGCTCAGCGACGGCTTCCGGCGAGTACGCCGGGACGCGGACCACGCGCAGGCCAAGCTCTTTTGCCGCCTCGAGGTCGACGTTGTTAAATCCGGCGCAGCGCAGAGCGATATACTTCACGCCGTGGGCCTTCAGCTCTTCCAGCACCGGGCGGCTGCCGTCGTCATTGACGAAGATACACACCGCTTCGCAACCGTTGGCGGTTTTAGCGGTCTTCGCTGTCAGCAGGAAGTCGAAGAATTCCAGTTCAAAGCCGTAGGTATCATTCACGTGCTGCAGGTACTTTTTATCGTACTGCTTCGTACTGTAAACCGCGATTTTCATAAGACTTTTCTCCAGTGATTATAACGTCACGGTATCATATTTAAAATAATCATACAATTATTAAAAAATAGTTTAATTGACAGGTGCTTATGCTAATTCTAGAGCATATCGCGGATTTGCGGAATCTCTTTGAAAGACAAAGTTTTTTCACCACAAACTGAGGCTTAAAGCGCCGGGGGAGAGCAGCAGAAACGGCCACAGCAGACCGGAGCTGACGTTAGCCAGCTGAAACGACCACAGCGGCAGGCCGCTGGCGCCGCTGACCAGGGGCAGGGTGGCGCGCAGGGGAGAGAGGAAGCGACTGAAAAAGACCGCCCACAGCCCGCGGCGCTGAAAAAAGAGTCGGCTGCGGGCCAGCCGCTCGGCGGTCAGCCAGCGTAACTGTGTGAGGCGGTGACGATAGCGAACGCCTAACCACCACGAGAGCCAGAATCCGCCGATGGCGCCGAGGCTGGCGCTGGACCACATTAACAGGAAATGACCGAGACTGGCGGAAGCGAATGTCCCCAACAGCAGCAGGCCGGAGGTGCCCGGGATCGCCAGCGACACCAGCGCGCAGGATTTAGTGAAGGTGAGCAGGAAAACCATTAGTAATACCAATGGATAGTGGCCCTGTGCGCTCTCAAAGAGCGAGATAATTAACGACACGGTCTCTCCCGCAAGCCATTTCTGTCTGGCTGGAGTGTGGCAGGCGCTGCTTAAACAAAAGCTAAATGATGACGGCCGATCGCCGCGCCGCGAGTCCGGCTGGCAACTATGCTTTAACAGGTCGCAAACTTTCACTCACTGGTCGAACGTGTCACAATGGGCGCCATTCGGCTTTTACTTATGTTGAATCAGGATATTAACTGCCCATGAAGGGTAAATATAAAGCCGCCATCGCGCTGGTGTTAGTGCTGGTGTTATTGCCGCTAACGCTGCTGTTGACGCTGACCCACTGGGTGCCGACGCTGGCGGGCATCTGGCTGCCTGTGGGCACTCGTATCTCGTTGCAGGAGAGCCCGCGTCTGACGCGGTCGGCTCTGCTGATCCCCGACCTGCGCTATCTGGTGGGCGACTGTGAACTCGCCCGGGTGACCGATGCCCGTCTCTCGCGTCCCAGCCGCTGGCGGCTGCATATTGGCCAGCTGGACATCAACAGCGCTTGTCTGAGCAAACTGCCGGCCAGCGAGCCCACGCCGGGATCGCCGCGCACCCTCGCCGAATGGCAATCGATGTTGCCCTACAGCTGGTTAACCATTGACAACCTGCGGCTGTCGCCATGGGAGAAATGGCAGGGGCGGCTGGTGATGTCGTTGACGCCAGTGCAACAGGACATCGGCTTTGCCGGTAAGGAACTGAGTCTGCAGGCGCGCCTGCGCGGCCAGGCCCTCACCGTCAGCCAGTTCAGCGCCCGGCTGACTGACGATCAGCCGCCGGTGAAGCTGGTGGGAACCTTCCACCTGCCGCTGGTACCGGATGGTCTGCCGGTCGACGGCCAGATGCAGGGCACCTTTGAATTTCCACAAACCGCGGAATGGATCGATGCCGAGCTCGAGTGGCAGCACAATCGCGGCCAGCTGCTGGTGACGCCGCGCGGCGAGGTAGAGCCGATCCTGGACCTGCCGTGGGAGATCACCCCGGAGCGGATCACCATCAGCGACGGCCGCTGGCGCACCCGCTACCAGAACTACCCGCTCAGCGGGCGCCTCGCACTGTCGGTGGGCAACTGGCAGCAGGGGACCGAGCAGATGACCGTCAGCGGTCGCTTAAATGTCCTCACCGAGGGGCATGCCGGCAAAGGCAACGCGGTGCTGAATATCGGTCCGGGCAAGCTAAGCATGGATAACAGCGACATGCCGCTGCGGCTCACCGGCGAGGCCAAGCTGGGGGAGATGATCTTTTACGCGGCGCTGCCGGCGCAGCTCAGCGGGTCGCTGGTCAGCCCGCAGCTGGCGTTTCATCCCGGGGCGCTGCTGCGTTCGCGCGGACGAGTGATCGATGCGCTGAATATTGATGAAATTCGCTGGCCGCTGGCTGGGGTGAAAGTGACCCAGCAGGGCGTCGATGGCCGCCTGCAGGCGATCCTCCGCGCCCATGAGCAGCAGATGGGCGACTTTACGCTGCATCTGGACGGTCAGGCGAGCGATTTTCTGCCTGACAGCGGCCGCTGGCAATGGCGCTACTGGGGTGAGGGACACTTCACCCCGATGCAGGCGCGCTGGGATGTGAAGGGCAGCGGGGAGTGGCGCGACAATGCAATTACCCTGAGCAGCCTCTCCACCGGCTTCGATAAGCTCGAGTACGGCACGATGCGGGTCAGTACGCCGCGTCTGACGCTCGAGCAGCCGATCCGCTGGCTGCGTGATGCCCAGCACCCGCGGTTGACCGGCGCGCTGTCGCTGGACGCGGCCAAAACCACCTTCTCCGGCGGCAGCTATCTCCCGGCGTCAACGCTGAAATTTGCCCTCGACGGCCGGGACCCGACGTGGTTCCAGTTCACCGGCGCCCTGCACGCCGATGCCATTGGCCCGGTGCGGCTCACCGGGCGTTGGGACGGCGAACGGCTGCGCGGCCAGGCGTGGTGGCCAAAACAGTCGCTGACGGTGTTCCAGCCGCTGGTGCCACCGGACTGGAAGATGAATCTGCGGGAAGGCAGTCTCTATGCGCAGGTGGCCTTTTCGGCAGCAGCCGGGCAGGGATTTGAG